>Ga0315281_10006003_pt1 | contig 17313 bp, 17 predicted proteins | sample YL17G07_0_MG_FD_204540 | JGI IMG/M metagenome (GOLD analysis project Ga0315281, IMG submission 204540) | Sediment microbial communities from Yellowstone Lake, YNP, Wyoming, USA - YL17G07_0 | ecosystem: Environmental > Aquatic > Freshwater > Lake > Sediment | place: USA: Wyoming | collected...
CGCTCCAGTTCTGCCCGCTCGCTATCGGATACACTGACCGGCACTCTCTCCATGGAGAGAGTCTACACATAACGACACTTACGAGACACTACACTAGCGGCTGATAGCGTGGGGCCCCGAGGGCCGCGAGCCGGAGCATCCGTCGCTGGCTCCGGAAATCGCTGTAGTTCTGCCCGCCAGGGAGGCAATAGTGGCCAACACACTCCGATCGCATTGGCCGACCTTGTTGGTGTGCCTTATCGCATACGCGCTGCCGTTTCTTTGGCTACAAAGCGCTGGTGCTTCCGCCGTCAGGTGTACATCGGTCTCGTTTACGTGCATCAGCGAGGGTGCGCCACCTGCCACAACCAGACTCTACGCGGGCCAGATCACGACGACCGAGAACAGAGATGGGGTGCAGGGAGGAATCTCAGCCACGGGGACGTCCTTGATCGCACCTACTGAAAATGGCTTCATTCACTGGTATGGCATTACCGATCTCACTCCCCCGCCCGGACATAGCGTTAGCAGAGAGCAGATTCAGGCAGGGATCGGCAACGGGATCTACAACGGCAACGCGAGTTATCCTCAGACCAGCGATTACAACTGGTATTCTGAAGTGATCAACTGGTGTAACGGATGGTATTGGGTCGGAGCGGGCGGATACACTCCTGGATCCAATAACGAGATCACCGTAGACCAAGGTCTGAGTTCATACGATTGCGGCAGCGGTGGAGCCGTTACGGTGTACGATTTCAAGACATTTTTCAACAATCAGCTAGCCGTTACTGGATGGCTTCTGACCCTTCATGGTCACAATTGTCGGGTCGATGCAAATACCGAATTCTATCCGTTTTCCTGGCTTGAGTCTGCTGGTACTATATGTTACGGCCAAGCTGGTCCATTCGGCGGCTGCAATCAGAATACCGCTAATACTGTGCAGCGTGCTTACATTTTCTGGTCCAATTGGGATTCCTCCGACACTTCGGTTCTTAGCCAAACTGGCTACAAACGCACGAACATACAGACGAACTTCCGATTCAAGGTGACCTCAACGTACTAAAAGGGGTGCGAGAGTCGGCGTTCGCGGCCTACTTGGGGAGGGAGGTTCGACTGTGAGGACAAGCAATCAGGCGGGGGTTGCCGAGTGTGGTGCGCGCCGCGGCCGGACTCGTGTGTGTGCGGCGGTCCTCGGCGCGCTCGTGCTCGGCGTCGCGAGCGTCGGGCTCGTTAGCAAGGTGACAGACTTGAGTCTCCGGCAGCTGGGCGGCCACGCGGCTGCGGAGGGTAGCGCGGTCTCGTTGCCACGCGAGCCGGGAGACCCACGAATCGTCTGGCTTGCGCTTCCTACTTCGCTGGCCTCGCCCGTGGTCGCCGATGGGGATACAGCCTGGCTGGCAGTCGCAGAGCGACTGGACGACACTGGCCGATTCGAGAGCCACCTGTATCAGTTCATTCCTGGGACTATGGAGTTGAGGCAGGTGGCCAAATTCGGCGGGCGGCCGACGGCGCTGGCGGTCGGTCCGAAGGACATAGCGATCGGCGTGGGCGCCGATGTCCTGCTCGTGACGCGTGGCGGAACGGTAAGGAGCGTGACCGCACTGGCCGACGGGTCCGGGTCCTATGTCTCAGCGCTGGCGTTCCTCGGCGACAGACTATATGGCGCGTCCAGCGTGTCTGCGACGATATTTGAGCTCGACCTCGTCAATGCCGCCGTTATGGCTAGAATCGATGTCGGTTCTGAGATTCCTCCGCCGGTGACGTTGATATCGTTCGACGAGAGAACCTTGATAGCATCGACGCCCTTTGGGCAGGTCGGCGGGTTAGGCCCGGGATCGGTCGTGATAGACACGGTCTCACGCACCGTTACTCGTGCTGATTTAGGAAAGCCGTTTTCGTTTGTCTCCGATGGGGCCGGAAGCCTGCTGGCCACGCAAGCAATCCCCGGAGGGGGTGTCACCGCGATCGGCCGCGATGGCGGAGGTATGAGACGAGCCGCCACGAACGCCGGGGCGGCGATTCCGTGGGACGGGCGATGGGACGTGGTCGCGGTCGGATCTGATTTGTCGCTCTGGGCTGCTATTCGATCGGCCGGTATGGTGTTCAGACAGGGGCCAGATGGCTCGCTGGACACGTTCAAGCTTCCGTCTATGCACATAATCGCCTCCGTTCCCTACGGGGCGTCGGCGCCCGCGGATGAGGATGAAGCGCGACGGCTGTCGGTTGCGGCTCGGACCGTTGACTCGATGGCAGCGCTGGCGGACGGTTCTCTCGTGTTTGTGTCCCAGAGTCCGGGTGGTGCACTGGGTTACATCCCGGGCCGCTAGCACGTGCTCTTCCTGACCGCCGGGGGCGGCCGGGGGCGCCGCAGTACGTCCAATTCGAGATCGTCGGCAGACGTCTCGCTGTGCATGCGCGCAACGAGTCCGGGCTGGGGCAGGAGCTGCCGGGGGCCTCCTTGGACGAGGCTGCCCGTACACTGTCCGCCGTGCCGGTTCGCGGTCGTCGCTAAGGTCGAGCACGGAACGGGGCTCGACCAGGTCAGCCCGGGGCTCTGCCGCCCCGTGACCTCAGGACACGGCGTGGATAAGCAACACGGCGAGCGCGCCCAGCACGAGGGGTGCCACGCGAACAGCGAGAATTCGTCTTCCCATTGCATACACTGTCGGCCACTGGGGGCCTTCGCATCATCACGAGCGCGTAAATTCCGGGGCGCCATCCGGTGAACTTTCTCGGCCCTTGTCCCGTTTGGCCGGGCACGGTGCCTTTGCCCGCGAGATCGGCCCGCGCGTACACTCACGCCGCTACGCACGCTCAAGCGAGGTTCCGCCCGTGGAAGTCCGTGTCCAGTCCGGAGACATCACCCGGTCGACCGCCGACGTCATCGTCGTCAACCTTTTCGAGGGCGTGACGAGCCCCGGCGGTGGCACGGGCGCCATCGACAAGGTGCTGGACGGCGCCATTTCGCGCCTGATCGCCCTGGGCGACATCCGCGGCAAGTCCGGCGAGCTCACCCTCGTGCACACGTTCGGCCGCATCCCCTCGCCGCGCGTGCTCGTGGCCGGGCTGGGCAAGTCCGCCGAGTTCGACGTCGACGCCGTGCGCAATCTCGGGGCGTCGGTCGCGCGCTACCTGCGCCGCCCGGGGATCAAGACGGCGGCGACCATCCTCCACGGTGCGGGCATTGCCGGACTCGACCCGGCGGCCTGCGCCCGGGCCCTGGCCGAGGGGGCGCTGCTGGGCAGCTACCGCTTCCAGCGCCACAAGGCCGCCTCGATCAAAGAGGACGACAGGGCCGAGCTCGAATCGCTGACCATCGTCGAGCGCGACGCCGCCAAGATCGCCGCGCTCACGGCCGCTGCCGCGGAAGGGGTCGTCCTGGCGAGCGCCACGAACTGGGCGCGCGACCTGGCGAACGAGCCCGCGAACCACCTCACGCCCACGCTCCTCGCCGAACGGGTCGTCGCAATGGCGAAGGCGGCCGGCCTCGAAGTCGAAGTCATCGAACGGGAGGAGGCCGAGCGCAAGGGCATGGGCTCGTTCCTCTCCGTGAGCCGGGGCAGCGCCCAGCCCCCGAAGCTCCTCCGTGTCTCCTACAAGGGCCGCGGCGGCGAAGGGTACGACCTCGCGCTCGTGGGCAAAGGCATCACCTTCGACACCGGCGGCATCAGCATCAAGCCCGCGGCCAACATGGAGGCGATGAAGGCCGACATGACCGGCGCCGCCTCGGTCATGGCCGCGATGCAGGCGATCGCCGCGCTCAAGCCGAAGATCGACGTCGTGGCGGTCGCGCCCTGCACCGAGAACATGCCCGGCGGCAACGCCACCAAGCCCGGCGACGTCGTCACCGCCATGAACGGCCGCACGATCGAGGTGATCAACACCGACGCCGAGGGCCGCCTCGTCCTCGCCGACGCGATCTGCTTCGCGAAGGAGCTCGGGGCGCGCGCGATCGTCGACGTCGCGACGCTCACCGGCGCTGTCTCTACGGCTCTCGGCGACGTCTGTTACGGGCTCCTCACCAACAACGACGCGCTCGCCGCGAGGGTCGAAGCGGCCGCTGTCCGCGCCGGTGAGAAGACCTGGCGGTTGCCGATGTTCAAGGAGTACAACAGCATCCTCGAGAGCGACGTCGCCGACATGAAGAACGTCGGGAGCCGCGGCGCCGGCACGATCGTTGGCGCCAAGTTTCTCGAACCGTTCGCGGGCGACACCCCCTGGGTCCACCTCGACATCGCCGGCGTCGACATGGCCGACAAGGACAAGGGCTGGGTGACGAAGGGCGCGAGCGGCTACAGCGTGCGCGCGCTCGTGCACCTCGCCTGCGACTCCGCTCCCTGAAGGCACCTGACCTATTCTCATCCCTCGATTGCCCTCATGGAGGACGATCAGGACGTACTAGCCTTCAAGGCCGTCCCGGTTGACGTGTGTGATGCGAAACGTTTGGTGCCTGGCTCGCCGCTTACCGAGATCCGTCCAGTGGACGGCTATAGTCATTTTGCTCGCGGCTGGTTCTTCCACTGCAGTGTTTGCTGCGGCCGGCCAACCGGAACCCGGCTCGCTCGACGGTGCGGACACGCCTCATCCCACTGCGGCGCCAGGTCCCAGTTCTGACGGCCAACCGGAACCCGGCTCGCCCGAGGGCGCGGACCCCGCTCCCTTCGAGCACGCAATCCACTTCCGTGTGTCGCTGGGCCTGCGAGCGGACCCTGCGTACGTCGCGGCCGTCGAGGCAGACCCGTCGGCGTCGCGTGTTCTCGAAATAGCGCTCACAGCGGACGAACTCCGCCAGGTTGAGGCGACGCAGGAGACCGTGGCCTCCATCCTGGTCCCCCTGACCCGCAAACTCGAGGCCGATCCCCACTTCGCCGGGCTCTACCTCGAGTTTGCGGGGCCGGTGCTCGACATTGCCACCACGGCCGATCCGTCCACCGTCGAAGCGGCTCTGCGGGACTTTCGTAACTCCGGGGTAGTTTTCCGGGTGCGCCGTGTGTCGAATTCGCTGCTCGAACTTCAGCAACTACAGGACCAGGTAACTCGTGATTGGGGCGACTGGATGGATGCCGGCGTTCAGATTGCCTCGGTAGGCGTGGACGTCAAGGCCAACCTGCTGGAAGTCATGATCGTCTCAGCGTCGAGTGATCCAGACTCGGCGGCCAGGCTGACGGCAAGGTACGGGCGGAGGATCACGGTCGTGCTTGGTTCCAAGATCGTGGCTGGAGTTGGGTAGCGCGCTCAGTTGGAGCGGGCGCCAGCCCCTCCCGCAGGCGCGCACCTCCCGTTTCCGCTACATTCCTCGGACACCGGCCGCGAGGAGGGCCCTATGCAGTTCACCGACATCCGCTACGAAACCGCGGGCGGAATCGCCCGCCTGACCCTGAACAAGCCCGACCGGCTCAACGCCCTCTCCTGGGGCACCTGGGCCGAGATCGAGTCCGCCATCGCCGCCGCGGACAGCGACGACGAGGTTCGCGCGGTCGTCATCACCGGCGAGGGCCGCGGGTTCAGCGCCGGCACCGACCTCACGGGGCAGGGCACCGAGGACCAGTGGCCCGCGCGGCCGTACGCCGGGCGCACGGCCCGCACGCGCTCGCGCTACCTCGGCACATCCAACGTCTACCACTGCAAGAAGCCGACCATCGCCGCCGTGAACGGCGTGGCCGTGGGCGCCGGGTTCTCGCTGGCGATGGCCTGCGACATCCGGGTCGCCTCCGAGGCCGCGCGCTTCAGTGCCATCTTCGTGAAGCGCGCCATCGTCGCTGACACGGGCTGCACCTGGTTCCTGCCCCGCCTTGTGGGCATGGAGCGCGCCCTCGAAATGATGTACACGGGCCGTATGGTCGGCGCGGAAGAGGCGCTGCGCATCGGGCTCGTGAGCGAAGCCGTGCCCCACGACCGTCTCGCCGAGCGCGTGACCGAACTCGCGACTTCGATTGCGCGCGGCCCGTCGCTCGCTGTCGAGCTGAACAAGCGGCTCGCCCAGGAGGGCCTCACGCGCGGCCTCGACGACCAGATCGAGCTGGAGCAATTCCTCCAGGGCTACACCCACAACTCGGAGGACGCCGTCGAGGGCCGCAACTCCTTCCTCGAGAAGCGCGAGCCGGTGTTCAAGGGCCGATAGCCCGGCGGCCAATCCCGCGAGCCCGATCAGTACCCCGAGCGTGAGCGAGTGGGCCGCCGGTCATGGGCTCGGTATGCGCAGACAGCGCCGGGCCCGTTCGCCGCTGGCGATCGCCCCCTCCCTGACAGTCGGCGTACTGTTTCGCGAGGTGGCCACTCATGCCTCGCGCCTCCCCCTCGCCCACGGAGTGGGAGAGGGGGTCGGGGGGTGAGGGCTCAGATCCCCAGCAGTTCGACGCGCCGCCCCGTGTCCGGAACCACTTCGCCGATGCGCAGCGAGCCGGGCACCTGCGCAAGCACGGCGTCGGCGTCGGCGTCGGCGACCATCAGCACGAGCCCGATGCCCATGTTGAAGACTTCGTACATCTCTTCGGCGCTGATTTCGCCCCGCTGCTCGATGAGCCGGAAGATGGGCAGCACGGGCCAGGCGTGGGTGTCGAAGCGCGCGGTCAGCTCCTGCGGGAGGATGCGGGGCACGTTCTCGACATAGCCGCCCCCCGTGATGTGGGCGATGCCGTGCACCTGCTCCATCACCGGGGCGACCGCGCGGTGGTACGGGAGGTGCGTCGCCAGCAGCGCCTCTCCCAGGCTCTGTCCGCCAAGGAGTGGTGGGCGCTCGTCCAATCTCCGGCACGTCTCCTCGATTGGCTCGCCGTCTGCGATCGCGAGCACTTTGCGCGCGAGCGAAAAGCCGTTGGTGTGCAGCCCGGAGCTCGGCAGCCCGATGAGCACGTCGCCCGCCGCGATCTTCGAACCGTCGATCACGTGGTCTCGTTCGACCACGCCCACGATAAAGCCGGCCAGGTCGAAGTCGCCGGGCGCGTAGACGTCGGGCATGTCGGCCGTCTCGCCGCCCAACAGAGCGCAGCCGGCCGCGGCGCAGGCTCGCGCCACCCCTTCGACGAGCGAGGTCTTCTGCTCGTTCGTGAGCGCGTTCCCGGCGATGTAGTCGAGGAAGAAAAGCGGCTGGGCTCCGCAGGCGAGCAGGTCGTTGACGCTGTGCCCCAGGATGTCTGCGCCGCAGAGGTCGAGGCGCCCGGCCGCGAGATGCACCTTCACCTTCGTGCCGATGCCGTCGGCGCTGGCGGCGAGCACGGGGTCGCGATAGCCGCCGCCCAGCCGGAAGAGGCCGCTGAAAGGGCCGGCGTCGCTCAGCACCTCCGGTCGGCGCGTCTGCGCGAGAATGGCCGGCAGCCCGGCCGCGAACCGGCTGCGGGCCGCGATGTCGACCCCGGCGGCGGCGTAGGCGCGCTCTTCACTCATGTGGGCATTAGGCAACAGCAGACGGGCAACAGGCAACCCGCGCGGAGGCGGGCTCGGGGATCCGATGCAGCCCACAGGGCCTGGCTCTGCGATTCGAAGCGCCAGCAGCCGTTAATCAGTGACGACGCCCACCCCGGCCAGGTTCGCCCACAGTTCGGCCTTCGTCAGTTGGCCCGTGTGGAACGACCGCAGGATCCCGTCTTTGTCGACGAAGAACGTCACGGGCAGGCCCTGCGACACGCGGTACTGGTCCGCCACCGACCCTTCGGAGTCGAGCACGGCCGGGTACGCGGCTTTCAGGTCGTCGAGGATGCTGACGGCGGGCTCCCGGTCCTCCAGGTAGTCGACCCCGAAGAAGACGACCTGGCCCCCGGCTTCAGCTTCTGCCTCCAGGAACTCGGGAATTTCGCTCCTGCACGGTTTGCACCAGCTCGCATACCAGTTGACGACGACGGCCTTCCCCCGGAAGTCCGAAAGCTTGCGCACGGTCGTGCCGTCGCGCGCGTCCAGGAGGGCGAAGTCGGGCGCGGGCTCGCCCACTTTCGGGCGGTCCGGCCCGAGCGGCCCGAGCTTCTGCCCGCCCGGTTTCCCCGGCTGGGGCGTCGTAAACGCCTTGAGGAAGAGCGTCTGCGTGGAGACGTACCAGGTCGTGCCGGACTGCTGCAGGTAGAGCGTTTCGTCGAGCGGCTTCTGCTCGCCGGCGAAAGTGACCGTGCCTGTGGCGCGGACCGTCGACCAGCCGGTGCGCTCCTCCAGGGTCTTCGTCTTCAGTCCGGTCACGGTCGCCTTGCCGCCGCCGGTCCCGCCGATTTCGACCTCGCCCAGGCTCGAAGCGAACGCCACGAGGTTGCCGGCCGGGTCGTCGCGCAGCGTTGGCGCGAGGATTGCCTTGAAGGCCGTGGCGTCACCCGCGCCCGCGGCGTCATAGAGCCTGCGCACGGCGTCCTCTGCCGAGCCACCGCTGTTGCTGCCTCCACCCGAAGTGAGGAGCCAGAGTCCGACGGCCAGCGCAACTGACACTGCGCCCGCGAGCGCGCCCACCTCAGCGATTCGCCGCCGCGGGGTCTTCACGGAGTCACCTGCCAAGCGCACCCTCCAGGCGGCTCGCAGCCCGCGCGACGCCGCTCCATGATGGTAGCAGCAGCCTGTTCACCGGCCGTTAACGGCCGCTGACAAGGATAGGGTCATGGTCGCATCTGCCGCCGCCCCCACGGCCACCGTCCTCGTCGTCGAGGACGAAGAGGCGCTGCGCTTCACCCTCTCGCACAACCTCAGGCGCGAAGGCTACGACGTAATCACGGTCGCTCGTGGGGACGACGCCCTGACGGTCGCGCGCGACCGCAAGCCCGACCTCATCCTCCTCGACCTGATGCTGCCCGGGGTCGATGGCATCCAGGTCTGCCGCCTGCTGCGCCGCGACCTCCAGGTGCCGATCATCATGCTCACCGCGCTCGGGGGCGAAGGCGACCGCGTCGCGGGCCTCGACACGGGCGCCGACGACTACCTCGCGAAGCCCTTCGGCATGAAGGAGCTGCTGGCGCGCGTGCGTGCGCTCTTGCGCCGCGCGGGGCCGCGCACGCTCCCCGCATTCGCCGCAAACGTGGTCGTCTCCGGCGACCTCACGCTGGACCGGGACCGTCACGAGGCGCGCCGCGACGGCAGAGCGTTCCACCTCAAACCTAAAGAGTTCGAACTCCTGCTATTCTTCGCCGAACATCCCGGACGCGTATTCTCGCGGGAGCAGATTCTCGATGAGGTATGGGGCTACGACTTTGACGGAGGTCCACGCACGGTGGACGTGCACGTGCGCTGGCTCCGCCAGAAGCTCGAAGCCGAGCCCGCGGAGCCTGTTCGCCTCCGGACCGTCCGCGGCGCCGGGTACATCTTCGAAGGCTGAGCGGCCGTGAGCCGCCTCGCCCTCAGCGGCGCGGCGTTGGCGCTGGCCGCGGGCACGGCGCTCGCGGTCGTTACGCTGGCATTGGGCGCGAGTGACCAGCCCGCGGCCGCTGTGGCGATCGAAGTCGCGGCGGCTGTCGCGGTCGCCACTACTGCCGCCTTCGTCATCCTGTTCCCGCTCGGCCGCGCGATCGGGCACGTCGCCGTGGCCTCCCGGCGCCTCGCCTCCGGCGTTTTCGGCGAGCGCGTGCCGACGGAGCCGGGCCCCGCCGGCGAGCTCACGACCGCCTTCAACGTCATGTCCCGTCGCGTCCAGGAGCTCTTCGACACGGTCACCGCCGAGCACGCACGCCTCGAAGCCGTCTTCGACGCGTCGTCCGACGCCATGGTGGCGCTCTCGCGCGACACGACCGTGCGCTTCATGAATGCCGCAGCGGTGGCCGTCTTCGAAACGTCGTTCCCGGCCGCACTGGGACGCCCGTTCATCGAAACCGTACGCGACTACGAGCTCGACGCGCTCGTGCGCCGTTCCGTCGACGCCGCCGGCGGCGAGACGGCGGTGGTCACCTTCGGGGCGCGGCGGGTGCCCCTGCGCGCGGCCGCCCTGCCCATCCCCGGCGGGGGCGACTGGGCCATCCTCCTCACCCTGACCGACCTCACGGAGGTGAACCGCGTCGACCAGGTGCGGCGCGACTTCCTCGGCAACGTCTCGCACGAGCTGCGCACGCCGCTCGCCTCCATCCGCGCGCTTGCCGAGACGATGGTGTCGGGCGCCGTCGACCCGGGGCCCGACACCACCGCGTTTTCGGAGCGCATCCTCCAGCAGTCCGAACGGCTGACCACACTCGTGAACGAGCTGCTCGACCTGTCCCGCATAGAATCCGGCGCCATCGAGCTTCAGCCGGAGCGCTTCGACCTCGCCGTCCTCGCTGCGGAAGCTGCCTCCCTCATGCGCGAGCGTTCGGATACGAAGGAGACGGCATTTGACCTCCCGGCGGTCCCCGGCGCGATGGTCGAGGCGGACCGCTCGTCGATCTTGCGCGCCGTCACGAATCTGCTCGACAACGCCATCAAGTACAGCCCGCCCGGCTCGACTGTGCACGTGTCCACCGCCGACGAAGACGGGCTCGCCGCCCTCGCCGTTCGCGACGAGGGGCCGGGCATCGCCGCACAGGACCTGCCGCGCGTCTTCGAGCGCTTCTACAAGGGTGATTCCTCGCGGGCCGAGGGCGGCGTTGGGCTGGGGCTGGCGATCGTCAAGCACGTCGTCCGCATCCACGGCGGCACGGTGGATGTGCGGAGCACGCCCGGACACGGCGCCACGTTCACGCTGCGCCTGCCGAAAGCGTTCGTCGGTCCCGGACCCCGGCGCTAACCCGCGGGCGTAAGATGGGCCTCCAAGCTCCGTTCTGAGGAGGCCAGCCATGGCCTACGAGTACATCACCGTCGAGCGCAGCGGCCCGTACACCACCATCACGATGGACCGCCCTGCGCGGCGCAACGCCCTCTCACTCGCACACATGCTCGAACTGAAGCAGGCCTTCCGCGAGGCAGGCGAGAGCGACGCCCTGGGCGTCATCCTCGCGGGCAACGGCCCGGTGTTCAGCGCCGGGCACGACTTCGCCGACATGGCGGGCTCGAACCTCCCCGAGATGCGCCGCCTGCTCTGGACCTGCACCGAGTTGATGCAGACGATGCAGGAGATCCCGCAGGTGGTCATTGCCCGCGTCCATGGGCTGGCCACCGCCGCCGGCTGCCAGCTCGTGGCTACGTGCGACCTCGCCGTCGCGGCCGACACCGCGGGGTTCGCCACCCCCGGCGGCAAGGGAGGCTGGTTCTGCCACACGCCGGTCGTCGCGCTGAGCCGCAACGTCGGCCGCAAGCGCGCACTCGAGATGGCCCTCACCGGCGACGCCATCGACGCAGCCACGGCGGCCGACTGGGGGCTGGTCAACCACGTCGTCCCGCTCCAAGAGCTGGAGTCCGCCACGCTCGACCTCCTGAAGCGCGCGACCCGCGGCAGCGCGCTTTCGAAGGGCGTCGGCAAGCGCGGCTTCTACGCCCAGGTCGACCTGGACCAGCCGAAGGCCTACGCCTACGCGGTCGAAGTCATGGCGGGGGTCAGCCAGACGGCCGACGCGCAGGAAGGCATGGCGAGCTTCCTCGAGAAGCGTCCGCCGTCCTGGCGGAACCGGTGAGCTTGCCGCCGAGCGGCTATACCCCGAAAGACGCACGCCAGCGTGGCCGCGAGGACTGGGAGCGCGCAAATGGCCCCTTGGCGCAGCCCCTCGGGGGCTGCAGTTCCTGCACGGGCGTTGCCGTCGGCGCGCTCGCCGCGGTCGCGGCGGCCGTAGCGTTGCTCGTCAGCGCGTAGGTCGGCCTGTCGGCCTCGGTGAGTGCGCGCCAGTCATCCGCGGGAGGTCCGAGTGGCTGGCTCAGCCCCGGCGATCGCGTGACAGCCGGGAGCATGTGAGCAGTACCCCGACCGTGAGGGAGGGGGTCGCCGGTCATGAGGCAGATCCACAGACGGTGCGGGGCTCGTTCGCCGCTGGCGATCGCCCCGTCCCTCACGGTCGGGGTACTGTTTGGCGTTCAAGCCTCTTTCGTAGCAGCTCGCTGAGACGCAGTGGCCGGCCCGGACGCCTCAGCCGTCGACGCCGTTCCGCCGGATGACGTCGCTGTAGAAGGCCGCGCTCGCCTTCGGGATGCGCTCCTGGGTGGCAAAGTCCGTCCACACCATGCCGAAGCGCTTGCTGAAGCCGAAGGCCCACTCGAAGTTGTCCATCAGCGACCACTGGTAGTAGCCGCGCACGTCCGCGCCGTCCTGGATCGCGCCTTGCAGCCCGGCGAGGAAGCCGCGCAGCAGGTCGACGCGCTGCTGGTCGTCGACCACGCCCTCTTCGGGCACGGTGTTGTCGTTCACGCCGTTCTCGGTGATGTAGATCTTCGGGCGGTCGTACTCGCGCGTGACCCAGCGCACGAAGTCCCCGAGCGCGTGCGGCGCCGCTTCGTAGCCCATGGGCAGCAGCGGCAGCGTCGGCCGTGCATTCCGGAAGCCGGTGCCGCGGCCTGGGTCGGGCTCGATCCGCTGGCGCGAGTACAGGTTGACCCCGAGGAAGTCCGTGGGCGCGGCGATCACGTCCATGTCGCCGGCCTGGATGGGGAAGGGTGCGCCGCGTTCGGCGTAGAACTTCAGCACCGAGCCCGGATAGCCGCGCCCGAACACGGGCCCATGGAAGAGCCGCGAGTCGAAGTCGCGCGCGAGCTCGGTCGCGGCCGCCGTCTCGGGCGAGTCGTCGGCGGGCTCGTAGCTCGTGTTGGCGTTGGTGATGCCGATCTCGCCCTGCACGCCGCTCGCGCGAAACGCCTGCACGGCGCGGCCGTGTGCAAGCATCGCGTGGTGCACCGTCCGCGCCGTTATCCCGAGGTCGCGGATGCCGGGCGCCATGTAGCCGCTGCGGTGCCCGAGCATCGTGAAGATGATCGGCTCGTTGAGCGTGATCCAGCGCTTCACGCGGTCACCCAGCCGTCCGTACATCAGGGCGGCGTACTCCGCGAACCACTCCGCCACGTCGCGGTTCGCCCACCCGCCGAGGTCCTGCAGCGCCTGCGGCAGGTCCCAGTGATAGAGGGTCAAGGCGGGCTCGACGCCCTTCGCCAGCAGCTCGTCGACGAGCCGGTCGTAGAACGCCAGCCCCTTTTCGTTCACGGGCCCACGGCCGTGCGGCAGGACGCGCGACCACGCCACGGAGAAGCGGTACGTCTGCAGCCCGATGTGCGACATCAGCGCGACGTCGTCCACGTAGCGGTGGTAGTGGTCGCAGGCGACGTCGCCGGTGTCGCCACCCTGGACGCGGCCCGGCTGGTGGCAGAACGTGTCCCAGATCGAGAGGCCCCGGTCGTCCTCTGCGACCGCGCCCTCGATCTGGTAGGCGGCGGTTGCCGCCCCCCACTGGAACCCCTCGGGAAAGCGCAGAAACGTCATCGGCGGATTGTAGCGCCGCGGACCGCCCTCCGCGCCGGGAAGGAACAAGAAGCCGCTGGCGATCGTCCTGAACTGTGCTGCTTCGTGAAGCGAAGGCTGCGATTCGGGGGGTCCGCGCCGACATTCAAAGCAGGAGCAACAGGAGATACCTGCCATGACTCAGTTGAACGTCACCGCGGCCCTCGTCGAAGCGGGGTTGCGCCTCGATCACGTGGAACGCCGGGCGTCGCTGCTCGCCAGCCTCGGCCCGCTGCCGAAGCCCGAGCGCGTGCGTCCCTTCGCGAGGCGCGTGGTGCCAATCCTCCACGTCGTCGAAGTGCAGAGCTACGTGAGCGAGCAGCGCGCACACGAGGCGCCGCGCGCCGCCTGAACCGGCGTAACGTCAGCAGATCCTCGGGGGAGGCGTCCTGCCCGGCTGTGTGGTCAGTTCACGCGGCGCGCGACCCCAGCCCAGTACTTCTCCCGGATCACGAACTTCTGGAGCTTGCCGGTGGCCGTGCGCGGCAACGAGGGCACGAAGTCCACGGACGTCGGTGCCTTGAAGTGCGCCAGGTGCCCGCGGCTGAACTCGATGATCTCCTGCTCGGTCGCGGTCATCCCGTCGCGCAGCACGACCAGCGCCTTGGGGGTCTCTCCCCACTTCTCGTGAGGCACGCCCACGACGGCGCATTCGAGCACGGCCGGGTGCTTGTAGAGCGCGTCCTCGATCTCGGGAGACGAAATGTTCTCGCCCCCGGAGATGATCACGTCCTTCTTGCGGTCGACGATGTGGACGTTGCCGAATTCGTCCCAGACGGCGAGGTCGCCGCTGTGGAAGTAGCCGCCGTAGATCGCATTGGCTGTCTCTTCGGGCTGCTCCCAGTAGCCCTTCAGGATCATGTTCCCGCGCGCGCAGATCTCCCCGACCGCCGTGTTGTCCATGGGTACCGGCACGCCGTTTTCGTCGAGCACCTGGATGTCGCAGCCGATCGCCTCCACGCCCGCCCGTGCACGGCGGCCGTAGTCCGTTCCCTCCGGGTTCTGATAGTCGGGCGTCGAAACCGTGAGGATAGGCGCCGTCTCTGTCAGCCCGTAGATCTGCATGAACTCCCAGCCCAGCTCCTTCTCGAGCCGCTCGACGAACGCTGCCGGCGGCGGCGCGCCCGCGATCGTGAAGCGCGGCTTCGTCTTGACCGCGTGCTTCGCCTTGTCCGGGTAGTTGAGGATGGTGCTGAGGACGGCCGGAGCCATGCAGGCGAACGTCACACCCTCCTCTTCGATGAGCCGGTAGATCTCGCTGCCGACGATCGCCCGCAGCACGACGTGCGTCGCTCCCATCGCCGTCAGCGCGAAGGGGCCGCCCCAGCCGTTCGCGTGGAACATCGGCAACGTCCAGAGCTCCACGTCTTCGTGGCGGATGCGCAGGTGCGCGATGAAGTTGTAGGCGTTGATGTAGCAGTTGCGGTGCGTGAGCATCACCCCCTTGGGCCGCGCCGTCGTGCCCGACGTGTAGTTGATGGACGTCGTGTCGTTCTCGTCCGCCTGGATTGCGCGGGCCGGCGTCGCGGGCCGGTGTGCGACGAAGTCGTCCCAGTCGGTCCAGCCGTCCGGCGTCTGCTTGTCCGGGCGCGGGTCGGCGACGATCCAGTGCTGGACCGTCTTCAGGTTTGGCCGAATCTCGTCCACGACCTTCGTGTACTCGTAGTCGACGAGCACGCACTTCACGCCCGAGTGGTTGATGATGTACTCGTGGTCGGCGGCCACGAGCCGGTAGTTGAGGGGCACGAGGATGGCGCCGATCTGCGTGGCGCCGTAGTAGCTCTCCAGGAAGTAGTGGCTGTTCGGGCTGAGGATGCAGACGCGGTCGCCCTTCTTTATGCCCAGCGAGAGCAGCGCGTGCGCGAGTTGGTTCACGCGGTTCTGGTACTCGCGGTACGTGAAGCGCTGGTCGCCGTCGACGATCGCGAGCTTGTTGGGGTAGAGCTTCGCGGCGCGGCGCAGGAAATCGTTGATCAGGAGCGGGACTTCCACGGTGAGGCCTCCACGGGCGAGCAAATGTGCCCGCGATTCTACCGCACGCCCCCGCCCGGCGACGAAGCGCGTGTCAAGCGCGGCAGCACTCAGGACCGCCCGGTACCGGGCAAGAAGCGCGGCGGCGGGTGGGCTCGAGCTTGTTGGCCTACCGCCCCTCGCTGACTTCAAGGGTCAGGCGCACGGCGGCCTGCACGTCGCGGGCGGTGAACCTCGATATGAGCGCTCCGTCCTGGATGCGGCGAAGCAAAGCGGGGCTCAACGGCTGGTGCTGTTTCAGCTCGCCTTCTTCGCGAGCCCTTGAGAGGGGCGCGAGCGCCACCATCTCGGCCTTGCGGTAGTACACGCACGACTCCTTCGTCAGGAAGGGGTGCTCACCGGGGTGGGCCACGCATGTGCGGTCACTGGAGGGAAAGCTGCTGTCGGTAAAGTTGGCGACGGCAACGAGCCCGGCCACCTCCACGCTCAAGACAAAGAACAGGTGGTTCCCGAGATCGAACCCAAGGATGGTCTCCCCGGGCTTCACCGGGTCATGGCAGCGACCTGCCTGAAGGCCCTGATCGCCTCGACTTCGGCAGCGATCCCGCGGACCTCGTCGTCGGATCGGCCAGCCTCGCGAAGAATGACGGCCGGATCGATGCTCAGGGAGGATCCCCGAGGGTCGACCCATTCCGGCAAGCCGTGCGTCCACTCGACTAATGCCCATCGATCCCAGTCTCCAAACTTCTCGAAAACCTGGTTGAGCAGGCCGATCTCGTAGTCTGAAAGGGATTCGTACGCCGGTTCGTCCCGGACGGAAACGCAGAAGTTCTCAGGCGGCGAGATGAAGCGCTGCCAGATGCCGGGCTGCTGTTGCTCCTCGACAAGGTGGTCGTAGACACGGCTCAGCACGGGTCCCTTGTCCATCGACACCATCCGGTCGCCCGTAATGGTGTAGCCCGTCTCGAGCAGCGACTCACGATCAGCGAGGTACAGGAGCTTGATGAGCTTGATATACGGCATCGTGCCGCCGCCCCGCGCGAGGAGATACGCAGCGGCGTGCGTCGCTTTGCGCTCATCGAACACGAACTGCATGGCTGACCTCTCGTCGAGTGAAAGAGCGGGACCGCGCCGAAGCGCGCAGATCTCGGCTCCAGGGCAAGTCTCGCGCCGGAGAAGCACCTGTTGACATCATAGCTTATCGGGTGAGTCGTCAATCCCGGTCGCGCCGCGCCTCTGGCCCGGGGCGCTATACTCAGGCCCTTCGACCAACCGGTACGCACCACCTCGGAGGAACCATGAAGCCCGTCGTCGATCACGACCGCTGCGAAGGACACGCCAAGTGCCAGAAGACCGCCCCGGAGGTCTTCCAGGTGCGTGACGACGACCTCAGCTACGTCCTCGTCGAGAGCGTCTCTGACGAGGTGCTGCGCGCGAAAGTCGACCTGGCCATCCGCCTCTGCCCGCGCGGCGCCATCAGCTGGGGGTAGGCGTCAGCCCGCCGTTGAGCGCCGCTGCCCGGGCCCGCCGCACAACTCCGCAGTGCTATCAGTACCCCGAACCCAAAGGCGTTCTATAGTACCATTGCGGTCGTGACCGAAAGCGCGCTGCGGGTGGGCGTCTACGCAAGGATATCCGAGGACAAGGACGGCCGGCAGACTGCAACCGCCCGCCAGATGGACGACGCCCGGGCGTTCGCTGCCCGCAAGGGCTGGGAGGTCGTCGACGTCTTCGAGGACGTCGACATCATCGCCTTCGCCGCGCGGGTGCGGCGCCCGCAGTTTGAACGCATGCTCGAGGCCCTGCGCGCTGGCGACCTGGACGGCATCGTTGTCTGGAAGCTCGATCGACTCAGTCGCCAGCAACGAGACCTCGCCCGCGTGCTGGAGGCCTGCGAAGCGCAGAAGGCCTTCGTCGCCTCCGTCACGGAGCCGATCGACACGCGCGAGACCTACGGCTAGTGTCCTGAGTCTGAGATCCGAGATCTAAGAGATGAGCGTACCGCGCATAGAATGCGAGGTGCGCGATGGCGATTGGACGGCCAGTTCCAGAGGTGAAGCTCAAGAGCGACGAGCGCGAGA
>Ga0315281_10006004_pt1 | contig 17313 bp, 19 predicted proteins | sample YL17G07_0_MG_FD_204540 | JGI IMG/M metagenome (GOLD analysis project Ga0315281, IMG submission 204540) | Sediment microbial communities from Yellowstone Lake, YNP, Wyoming, USA - YL17G07_0 | ecosystem: Environmental > Aquatic > Freshwater > Lake > Sediment | place: USA: Wyoming | collected...
GCCAGCCGTTCCTGCGCCACGCGGTATTTGGGGTCCAGTGTCAGGGCCAGGCGAAGTTCATTCCTCGCCTCCTTCAGTTGCCCTTGCACCGCCAGCAATTCGGCCCGGTCCATGTGCTGTTGCACCAGTCGGAATTTTGCCCGCTCGCGCCGCGCCGCGTATTCGGTGTTCCCGGGCATCAACTGCAGCGCCTCCGCGTACAGCGCGAACGCCGTATTCCACAACTCTTCCTGTTCCGCTTGCACGGCGCTTTCGTAAAGTTTTCCCGCCTGCTTGGCGTTGGGTGCGGTCTGTGCGGCGCCGGCGCGAGCTTCGTCCTGTTTGGCGGCCCTGGATTGTCCGTCGGCCATAGGCGGGAAACAGGCGGCGGCAATCAGCAAAACCGCCACGATTCGCGTTGTGGTCGCGCATCTCACGAGAGAAGCATTGTAGCGGCTGCACGGGCATTTCCAAGCAATTTCCCTTGACGACCCGCCGCCGGCTGGGTACACTGAACACTTCTAGTTGAAACTAAGTTTCAACTAGCGGCCTCATGTTCTCGGCACTGATCATCGCCCTCCGGGAAGGCGTCGAAGCGGCTCTGGTGGTTGGCATCGTCCTCGTTTATCTCAACCGCACCGGCCGCTCTGCCCTTGCTCGCTTCGTCTGGTCCGGTCTCGGCCTGGCTCTGGCCGCCAGCGTCGCCGGCGCCCTCCTTTTGGAACGCTGGAAAATCAATCAGGAAGGCTTCGAGGGCCTGCTCATGCTCCTCGCCGCCTTCTTTGTGGCCACCATGATTTACTGGATGAACCGCGTGGCCCGCACCCTGAAGCGCGCGATTGAACAGCGCGTCGAATCCTACGCGCAACAGAGTGTGCTTGCTGCTGGCTTGGGCATCGCCACTTTCGTCTTCCTCATGGTGCTGCGCGAAGGCGTCGAGCTCGTGCTCATCCTCCGCGCCGTCGAGGTCTCTTCCCAGGGTGTCGCCGTGTGGATTGGCACTGCGCTCGGCCTGGCCGCGGCGCTGGCCGTCGGCGTCTTCTTTTTCAAGGGCACGGTGCGCATTCCCCTGGCCCGCTTTTTCGCGGGCACCACGGTAATTCTCTGGATTGTTACCTTTCAACTTCTTCTCACCGGCATCCACGAGCTGAGCGAATCCATGTGGATTCCGTCCAGCGATCGCGAAATGGCCATCATCGGCCCCATCGTCCGCAACGACGTTTTCTTTTTTGTTTTGATTCTCGGAGCCGCCGCCGTGGTTGTCCTCCGCGAATGGCTCGCCCTGCGTCACGCCGGTGCCGTCGCCCCGGACGCCCATGCCGCCGACCGTCGCCGCCTGGAATGGGAGCATCGCAAGCAGCGCCGCTGGGCCATTTCTGCCGCGCTGGCCTGTGCCGCTGTCGTGGTTGTGCTCACGGCCGATTTCATCTACGCCACGGCCGCCGCTGCGCCGCCCGATGCCAGGGTTCTCGTCGCCGAAAATGGCCGCCTGAGCATCCCGCTTGCCGAAATCAACGATGCCAACCTGCATTTCTTTTCGGTGGATGTGGACCGCACAGCCGCTCGCTTCCTGGTGATTCGCAAACCCGGAGGCGGTTTTGGCACCGCGCTCGATGCCTGCCTCATCTGTGGTCCCAAGGGATATTTCCAGGACGGCTCCAACGTCATCTGCCGCAACTGTGCGGCCGCCATCTACATTCCCACCATCGGCGATGTGGGCGGCTGCAATCCCATCGGCTTTCCTTCGCGGGTCGAGGGCGACCGGCTGGTGATTGACCTTTCCGCGCTGGCGCGCGCTCTCGGCCAGCAGAAAAAATAGCTCATGTTCTTCCGCGTCGTTGGCGAATCCTTCGCGCGCAATCCGCGCCGCAAGCTGCTCATGGCCGCAGCCCTGGTTCTCGGCATGGCCGTGGCCACCGCCACGCTCACCGTCGTGCTGGATGTGGGCGACCGCCTGGCCCGCGAGTTTCGCTCTCTCGGCGCCAACCTGCTGGTCACTCCGCAATCGGATACGCTGCCACTCGAAATCGGCGGCGTGGACTACCGCCCCGTGGACGAGGGCGCCTACCTCCCGGAAAGCGAACTCGGCAAGCTGCGCACGATTTTCTGGCGGCTCAACATCGTGGGCTTCTCGCCGTTCTTGGAAGTCCCCGTTGAATTTCCTGTCCCGCAGAGCGGGACGCGCCCGGCCACGGTTTCGCGCCCCACGCTCATTGGCACGTGGTTCGAGCATAATGTTCCCGTTCCCGACGGCACTACGTTTACCACGGGCGTGCGCATCACGCACCCGTGGTGGCGCGTGAGCGGCCGCTGGCCTGCCGATGGCGCGCGCGAATGCGTCGTCGGCGTGGCGCTCGCGCAGCGTTTGGGAGTCAAGTTAGGCGACACGCTCGCTCTTCGTGCTCGTGGCGCAGACTTCTCGCTTCAGGTCAACGGCGTTCTTTCGACCGGCGGCCCGGAGGATGAAGCGGTTGTCGCACCGCTCGGAGTCGCGCAGTCTCTCGCCGGTCGCCCTGGCCAATTTCGCCGCCTGCTGGTGAGTTCTCTCACCAAGCCGGAGGACGAATTCGCGCGGCGTGATCCGGCAGCCATGACTCCAGTTGAATACGATCGCTGGTACTGCACTCCGTATATTTCTTCGATTGCTTACCAGATTCGCGAAGTGCTTCCCGGTGTGGAGGCCCGCGCCATCCGCCGCGTCGCGGAAAGTGAAGGACACATTCTCACGCGCGTGAGCGGGCTGATGTGGCTGGTCACGCTGGCCGCGCTGCTGGCCGCTACGCTCGCCGTCGGCGCTGCTTCGGCCACCACGGTACTCGAGCGCAGTTCGGAGGTCGGCCTGATGAAAGCGCTGGGAGCATCCGGCTGGACGATTTCATTCTTCTTCATGGCCGAGCAAATTTTGATCGCCATCGTCGGAGGCGTCATTGGCTTTGGCCTCGGAGTTCTTCTGGCGCGGTTTTTGGGACAGAGCGTCTTCGGCGTTCCGCCGGCGCTGCGCCTGATTCTTTTGCCCGTGATTCTTGTGATGGCCGCGCTCGTTGCGTTGCTGGGCAGCCTGTTGCCGCTGCGTCGCGCCGCGCGTCTGCAGCCTGCGCCGATTCTGAGGGGTGAGTGATGTTCTGGCGCTTGCTCTGGCAACTCCTGCGTGCAAGCCGCGGCCGCCTGGCGGTTGCGCTAGTTGCTGTCGTGGCCGGAGCGGCAGTTTGCTCCGCGCTGGTCAATCTTCATCTCGATGCCGAGCGCAAGCTTACCCGTGAATTCCGCACCCTGGGCGCGAATGTCGTCGTCTCGCCCGCTCGCGAAGTCGGCCCCGGCAGCGATGCATCGTTACTGGATGCTGCCACACTGGACAAGATAGCCGCTGCGCGCGCGCCGGAAGTGGTCGCCGCCGCGCCGTACCTCTACGTCGTCGCGCGCACCGCCGACGACCGCAGCCTCATTCTCGCCGGCACCTGGCTCGACGAAGTCCGCCGCATGTCCTCGTGGTGGGCGTTGCAGGGTGATTGGATCGTTTCGCGCGACGACCTCTCCCGCTGCCTGGTAGGTCGCGCCGTTGCCCGGCAATTCAACCTGGTGCCCGGCCGCGAACTTCTCTTGCGATATGCGGGACGCTCCGTCCGGCTGATTGTCGCCGGCGTCGTCACCGTGGGCGGCACGGAAGACAATCAGGTGTTTGTGAATCTGCCGGTGGCCCAGCGACTCGCGGGTCTCGACGGCCGCATCGGCGTGGTGCAGATGAGCGTTACTGGCTCCGCTGCGCAAGTGGAGAATGTTGCGCGACGCCTCGCCTCCGCGCTGCCCGGCCTCGACGTGCGTCCCATTCGACAGATTGCCGACGCGGAAGGTCAGTTGCTCTCCCGCATCCGCGTTTTGATTCTCGCCACCGTTGTGCTCATTCTCGCGCTCACCGCGCTCTGTGTTTTGGCCACCATGGCCGCGCTGGCCATAGAGCGTCGCCGCGACGTCGGCCTGATGAAAGCCCTCGGTGGCTCGATGAACCGCGTCGTTCGCCTGTTTCTCACCGAAGCCGCCATCCTCGGCGTGATCGGCGGCGCGCTCGGCTGGGTGGGCGGTGTGTTTTTGTCGGGATGGATCGGTCGCAGCGTATTCGGCTCCGCGATTTCCGCGCGGGCTGAAGTCCTTCCGCTCACTGTGGCGCTCATGTTTGGCGTGGCGCTGGCCGGCGCGCTGCCGTTGCGCTTGCTCGGTCAGGTGCGCCCCGCGGAGATTCTGAGAGGCGAATGATGCCCCCGCTTGTCCAGGTGGAAAAACTCAGCAAAGAATACGGCGCCGTTCGCGCGCTCGACCAGGTCACGCTTTCCGTTGACGCCGGCGAGTGGATCGCCATCATGGGCCCCTCCGGCTCGGGCAAGACCACGCTCATCAACATCCTCGGCGGCCTCGACCGCCCCAGCTCCGGCCGCGCCGTTGTGGACGGCACCGACGTTGCCACGCTCGACGAGCGCTCTCTCACCAGCTATCGCGCGGAGAAAATCGGTTTCGTCTTTCAGCAGTTCCATCTCGTGCCCTATCTCACGGCTCTCGAAAACGTCATGCTCGCGCAGTATTTCCACAGCATGACCGACGAGCCCGAAGCCCGCGAAGCCCTTCGCCGCGTGGGCCTCGCCGGCCGCGTTACGCACCTCCCCGCGCATCTTTCCGGCGGCGAACAGCAGCGCGTGGCCATCGCTCGCGCGCTCATCAATCACCCGAAAGTGATTCTTGCCGACGAGCCCACCGGCAACCTCGACGAAGCCAACGAGCAACTGGTCGTCAATCTGCTGCGCGAGCTTCACGCCGAAGGGCATACCATTCTCGTCGTCACACATGACCCTTCTATCGGCCGCCTCGCCGACCGCCGCGTCGAACTGGCCCACGGCCGCCTCGCGCAAATCACCGTCTTTTCCTCCGAGGACGAAGAGCGCTTCGACCACCTGCTCGAGAGGATTTGGATTGCCAACGAAGAGGGAAGCAAGGCGCTCATCGAGCCGTCGCACACGCTTGGCCTGCTCGACCCCGCCGTCATGCTGCGCAAGATGGCCGAGCTGCAACTCGTCGAGCTGAACGATTCGGCCATCATCCTCACGCACCGCGGGGAAAATCGCGCGCGCGACGTCATCCGCCGTCATCGCCTCGCCGAGCGCCTATTCCGCGACACCTTTGCCATGGCCGACCCGGAAATGGATTCGCAGGCCTGCCGCTTCGAGCACATCATCAGCCCCGAGCTCGACGAAAAAATCTGCACCTTCCTCGGCCACCCGAAGACGTGCCCCCACGGCAACCCCATTCCCCCCGGCCCTTGCTGTCCCATGTAGCGCCCGCCTTTATGCGGGCATCTTTGTTCTTTGGAGTGCGGCGGCTTGACGCCGCTTTTCTCGTTCTGATTTCTGACTTCTGACTTCTGAATTCCGCTAACATATTCTCGATGCCGCTGCCTCTCGACTCGCGCAAGAAACCCGCCTCCGTGAAGATCCACGTTTCCACTGGCGCCGGCGTGGACATCGCCTGGTCCGACGGCCACGCCAGCCACTACGATTTCATTTATCTGCGGGAGAAATGTCCCTGCGCCACCTGTGACGACGCGCGCAAGAAAAAAGCCGCTGCGCCATTTGCTGCTGGCCCGGCCCCTTCGCCTCTGGCAGGCATGGGGCCTTCGCTGCCCATGTTCAAGCCCGCGGCGAAAGCGTTAGCCGCGCATTCCGTCGGCAATTACGCCATCCGCTTTGATTTCTCCGACGGCCACGCCACCGGCATCTACAGCTTCGACTTTTTGCGCGAAATCTGCCCCTGCGACGCCTGCTCCCGCGAATTCCGCCCCCTGTAGCGCCCGCCCGCTGCCAGTTACCTGAAATGCCTCTCCAACTCCGACGCGTATCGCGTCCCCACGCTCGCTGCGTTTTTCTTCAGCCAGTCGCTCAGCCGCGTTGTCCCGGTCGGCGCGGCGCACGAAATCAGCAAATTCGCCATCAGTCCTTGGATTTCCTCCCGCGTCAGCACCACGTCGCCAACCACCAGCCCGGCCAGCCAACAGGAGAGCAGCGCAACGGCCGGCGGCACGTGCACAATTCTTGGTGGCCGTCCAATGGTCTGCGCAATCAGCCTCACTAGCTCTTCAAATCCGAAAATCTCCGGACCAACCGCATCTTCAACATAATCGTCCTTGCGCTCCGCTGCATCCACTACGAGGTCGGACATATCCTCCACAAAAATCGGCTGCAGCCCGTAGTCCCCTCGGCCGGGCACACCAAATACGGGAAATGCCCGCAGGAACCACGCGATGTTGTTGATGAGGATGTCTTCGGGTCCGAAGATCACCGCCGGCCGCAGAATTGCGTAGAACAAGCCTGATTCCTGAACGGCTTTTTCAATCTGCGCTTTTCCACGGAAGTAGGGCAGGGAAGAGTCTGAGGACGGATTCGTGATGCTCACGTGCACGATCCTGTGCACTCCCGCGCGTTTCGCTGCGCTGATCAAAATGTGTGTGTTCTCCACAGCGCGTTCAAAGGTCATCGCACCATGCGAAAACCGCACCCAGTAGGTGTTGATGAGAGTCGTCGCTCCCCGCAGGCTATTCTCCAGCTCGCTTGGATTTTCGAAGTCATACGCCGCCACGCTTACGCGCTCACCGAACGGATTTGCTCGCCCAGGGTGCCCCGTCAACGTCCGCACGCGTTTTCCTCTGTCGAGCAGCCGCCGTGTAATGTATTTGCCCGTGTAGCTGAACGCCCCAGTGACCACACTCAATTCCGACGATTCCATTGTTGCCTTCACTTTCCTTGCGCACCCGCCCTCGAACCGAATCAATTGGGACGGCTACGAAACATGCTCCGCCCGATTCGGGTGAATTTTCAATTTATTTCGGATTTTGTTCCTGCTGAACGATGCGAAACAGGGAAAGAAAATGAAATCAAAGGCACTACCCGCCGTACGCAAACCCCGCCGCGCGCACCGTCAGCGGCTCTTCTTCGCGGCGCACGCCCGCGGCTACGACTTCGGCCACAAACACGGTGTGATCGCCGCGTTTCACTTCGTCCACCACGCGGCACTCAAACCACGCCGCCGCGTCCGCCAGAATCGGCGAGCCTGTTTTGCCCGCTTCGAACTGGTATCCGCTCAGCGTGTCGCCATCCACCTCAGCAGTCTTGAAAAACGTCGTGGCGAGTTTCTTTTGACTCTTCCCCACTATGTGCACTGCAAACGCGTGCGATGTCCTAATCACTTTGTACAGCGCGCTGTCGCGCCGGATACCCGCCATCACCAGCGGCGGCTCGAACGAGCATTGCGAAAGCCACGTCACCGTGCCCGCTGCATATTTTCCCCCGGCATGCGCGGTTGCCACATACAGCCCGTAGCTAACCATGCGCAGCGCTTTTTTCTTCAGTTGGGGGTCCATGGTTCCTGAGTCGAGTCTAATTCGTTCGTAGCACGAGCACCGCAATCACCACGCCACGCAGCGCCAGCACTCCGCCCGCCGTACCCAGCAGCGGCGCAATCCAGTCAAACGGCGCCAGTGTGATTGCCAGCATGCAAATACCAAGCAGCACGAGCGACGCACCGCGCGCACGGTGTTCCCATCGCGTCACGTATTTCCCGGCGCGCAGCCACGCGCGCACTCCCAGCATGAACAGCAGCGCTCCCAGGGCGACCCACATTTCCGACCTGCGGTCCCACAGAAAGCGTCCCATGGCCGCCACGCGGATGAGCAGCAATCCGAGCAGCACGAACACCAGTTCTTGTCCCAGCCGGATCAGTGTCGCCGGACTCTGCATCGCGCTACACCCGCTCGATGGTCACCTTCTGGAGCACCACCGCCTGCTGCGGCCGGTCATTGCGGTCGCGCGCCGCCTTGGATATTTTGTCGGCCACATCCTGCCCTTCAACGACCTCGCCGAAAATCGAGTGATGGTTATCGAGCCACGGTGTGGCCGCCACGGTGATGAAAAATTGGCTGCCATTGGTGCCCGGTCCGGCGTTGGCCATGGAAAGTTTTCCCGGCTTGTTGTGTTGCAGCGAACTGTGGAATTCGTCCTCAAACTTGTATCCCGGATCGCCCGTGCCGGTTCCCAGCGGGCACCCGCCCTGAATCATGAAGTTGGGGATCACGCGGTGGAAGGCCAGCCCGTCGTAGAATGGCCGCTTTACTTTCTGCCCGCTTTTCGCATCGTGGAACTCCTTGGTCCCCTCGGCCAAGCCCACAAAATTCGCCACCGTCTTCGGCGCTTCCTTCTCCAGCAGTCGAATGACGATTTTCCCCAGCGTGGTCTCGAATACGGCATACGTCCCTGGCGTGCGCGTCAAAATAGTTCTCCTCTCCGGATATTTCTACTCAGCAAAACCCCAGCATTATGGACTACCCCGCAGCAGGGAAGCAAACGGCCGCCCACAGGCCGCTGGCATATTCCGATAAGCAATATCACTTGACATATGCTTGTCAATAAGCTATTCTTTGCTGGTTGGCTTGTCGCCTGCGGTTATTAGGGGGGGGTGTGCCGATGGAACGAGCAATTGGATTCGCGATGATGCCCCATGATCCCCCACCATCTCGATCATCGAATTGCGCAACTCCTGCTGGCTCTGCCGGTTGACGAGGTCGATGATGTGGGGGGGGTAGGATGTGGGATTGACCGGCGAACTGCAAATGCCAAATGAGTTGAATCAGAGTCGCTTATTGCGTGCGCCGCGCATTGGCGCGGCCATCCGCGCCGGTGCTACAATGACTGGCTTTTGTGCGTGCGTCGTTTCATCTGGTGGTTGCGTCTAATCCCCGGGAGCGAGCATGGTTCATAACGTCCTCATCATCGGCAGCGGATGCGCGGGCCTCACCGCCGCCATCTACACAGCGCGCGCCAACCTCAAGCCTATCGTGATTGACGGCTTCGAGCCCGGCGGCCAGCTTACCCTCACCACCGAAGTGGAAAATTTTCCGGGCTTTCCCGAGGGCATTCTTGGCCCTGAGCTCATCGAAAACATGCGCAAGCAGGCGCAGCGCTTCGGCGCGGAATTCAAGGCCGGGGCCGTCACCGCCGTGGACCTCGGCCGCCGCCCGTTTGTCGTCACCGTGGGCAAAGACGTATACGAGAGCAAGGCGATCATCGTCGCCGCCGGCGCTTCCGCACGATTGCTCGGTCTGGAGTCCGAGCGCAAGCTGATGGGCCACGGCGTCTCCACCTGCGCCACCTGCGATGGCTATTTTTTCCGCGGCAAGGAAATCGTGGTGGTGGGCGGCGGCGATTCGGCAATGGAAGAGGCCACTTTCCTCACAAAATTCGCCAGCAAGGTCACGCTGATTCACCGCCGCAGCGAATTCCGCGCTTCCAAGATCATGCTGGACCGCGCGCACAAGAACGAAAAAATCCACTTCCTCACGCCTTACATCATTGAGGAAGTTCTCGATGTCGGAAAAGGCGTCGTCGAAGGCGTGCGCGTCCGCCACGCGGTGAATGGCGAAATCAAAACCGTCCCGGCGGAAGGCGTTTTCATGGCCATCGGGCACACGCCCAACACCAATATTTTTCAAGGCAAGCTGGAAATGGACGCCGCTGGCTACCTCGGCGCGCGTAACGGCACGCTCACCAATGTCGAAGGAGTCTTCGTCTGTGGAGACGTGCAGGACCATCGCTATCGCCAGGCCGTTACTGCCGCAGGCTCCGGCTGCATGGCCGCTATCGACGCCGAGCGCTGGCTTGAATCCCAAGGACACTAATTCAACACTTCATGCCCTCTGATCCTCTGCCGCTCGCGCTTCGTTCTACTCGCCCCTGCGCCCCCCGGAGTCTTCCCGCATGATGCGCGCTCTTTTGATCTATCTCTCCCAGAGCAAGCCCTTGGCAAAGCTGGTCACGGGCAATCCCATTTCGCGCCGGATGTCCCGCCGCTTTGTTGCCGGAGAAAAGTTGGGCGATGCCGTCGCCGCTGCACGAGCCTGCAATCAAGCGGGCATGACCATTAGCCTCGATCATCTCGGCGAGAACGTCACCACGGAGCAGGAAGCGCGCCGCGCTCGCGACGCCTACCTCGAAAACTTTGACCGCATTACCGCCGAAAAACTCGACGCCAACGTCTCGCTCAAACTCACCCAGCTCGGCCTCGATCTTGGCGATGACTTTTGCTTTTCGCTCCTCGAATCCGTCGTGGACCGCGCCTCGAGCCGCGGCAACTTTCTGCGCATTGACATGGAGGGCTCGCCCTACACAGCGCGCACCATTGTTCTCGTCCAGCGCGCTCGCGCGAAGTACGATCGCGTCGGCACCGTCATTCAGGCTTATCTCTACCGCAGCGAGCAGGACATCCGGGACCTTCTCGCTATCGGCTGCCGCATCCGGCTCTGCAAAGGCGCCTATCGTGAGCCGGCATCCATTGCATTTCCAAAAAAAGAGGATGTGGACAAAAACTATGTCCGCCTGATGCAGCTCCTGCTTCCCAGCGGCATCTATCACGGTGTTGCCACGCACGACCCGCGCATGATTGACGCCACAGTTGATTTTGCTGCGAAGCAGGGAATTGGGAAGGATCAGTTCGAATTCCAGATGCTCTACGGAATCCGCACCGATTTGCAGCAGCAACTTGTCCGCGACGGCTTCCGCATGCGCGTGTACATCCCTTACGGCACGGAGTGGTTCCCCTACTTCATGCGCCGCCTCGCCGAGCGGCCTGCCAATGTCCTTTTCTTTCTGCGCAACCTCTTTCGCTCACGCTGATGCTTTCGCTCACGCAGCCCAATTGGCGCTACCGTTTCTGACAAACAGTTACGCCATCCCGCAGCGGAATCAGGACAGGGAAGATCTCTTTCGATGAATACGTCAACCGGTTGAATTCTTGAATCCCGCGTGTCGCCGCATCCCTTGCCTTTCGAGTCACGCGCCCGCTCCACAGCGTATTGTCCGTCACCAGCAGCCCGCCCCGCCGCAATCGCGGCAGTGCTTTGCGCAGCGCCGCCGGATACTGGTGCTTGTTCACGTCAATGAATATCAAATCAAACTTCTGCGGCACGCCATCCAGCAACTCGAGTGAATCACCCACCAGAACGCGAATTCTGCCGCTGACTCCCGCGCGCCGGAAGTACGCTTTGGCTTTCTCCGCACTGGCGGGATTGCCGTCCGTGTAGAAAACCTCTGCACCGCGTCCGGCCGCCCTCGCTAGCCAGATCGTCGAATACCCGATCGCCGAACCCATCTCGAAAATTCTTTTTGCTCCGGATATTTTCACCAGCAGCGCCAGCAGCCGTCCCACGGCCGGCCCGACAATGGGAATGTTTTGTTTCTTCGCCAGCCGCTCCATTTCCCGCAGCACCGTATCGCGTGTAGGGAGGAGGCCGTAGAGATACTTTTCCACTGCAACATCAATGATGGCGTTTTTCATTAGTTTCATGGCCCTGTGCGAGCACGCTACTCTAACGTTTCCCCCGGTTTCAACGCATGAATTTCCAGCCCAAGAATATCCTGTGTGATGTTGCGCAAGGCGGCTGGCGTTCCTGTGAGCACAGGAAACGTTCCGTAGTGCATGGGGATCACGTGCCGCACGTTGAGCAGCCGGATCGCTTTGGCCGCCTCGCGCGGCCCCATGGTGAACAAGTCGCCGATGGGCAGGCATGCCAGCTCCGGCTCGTAAAGTTCTCCGATCAATTTCATGTCTCCGAAAACGGCCGTGTCGCCGGCGTGATACATCGTCAGCCCGCCCGGCAGCCGCACCACGAATCCCGCCGGCTCTCCCGCGTAGAGCACTCTGCCGTCGTCTTCGATTCCACTGGAGTGCTTCGCGTCCACCATGGTCACTTCGATTTCGCCCAGGCGTTGCGTTCCGCCTTTGTTCATCGGACTGATGTTTTCCACGCCTTTCGACGCCAGCCACAGGTAAATTTCATAGTTGCACGCAATCTGCGGCTTGAATTGTTTTCCCAGCGCCACAGCATCGCCCAGATGGTCGCCGTGTCCGTGCGAGATCAGCATCGCGTCCACCCGCGCCGGCGTTTTTTGCGCCTCCGGACAGGCGGGGTTGCCCGTCAGCCACGGGTCGAGCAGAACCACTTTTCTGCTCGGCAACGTGATCGCAAAAGTGGAATGGCCCAGCCACGTGATTGTATTTCCGCGTGTCAACAGCATGGGAGTTTCCCTTTCTAGGGCGCGGACTTGCGGGCGGCTCCCGCGGCGGCGGGCGAGGCGCTTTGCAGCAATTGTTGAATCACTTTTTCGAATTCGGGACGCGGGTGCTCGCCGACGAGCGTGGCGGCCACGCGTCCTTCCCGGTCGTAGAAAAATGTCGCCGGCAGTGCGCCACTCCATTTCAGGTGCACGCCGTTGATAAATGCTTCGTCCTTGCCCGGTTTTTTTCTAAAGTTGGAAAAGACCGGGTTCATGCGGGCCAGGAAACGTCGCACCAGATTGATGTCAACGTCCTCATCCAGGCTGACGCCCAGCACCTGGAGGTCCCGCGGCCCATACGCGCGCGCCAGTTCGTTCAACATCGGAAATTCGTCCCGGCACGGCTCGCACCACGTCGCCCAAAAATTCACCAGCAAAGGCTTTCCGCGGTGCGTTTCCAAAAGTTTCTGGTAATCGCGGAGTTCGATCACAGCAGGGTCCGCGGTGGAGAGTTTAGCTTGCGGTTTTTTAGCCTGTGCGCGCCCGTTGCCGCTGAACGCCAGCATGGCGCCGAGCAGCAAAAGAATTGCCGGACGCGCGCTTCGCATCGCTGCCGTAACGTTGCACCCGCTCACGATCCCTTGGCCACTCGCTTGATCGTGCAGCCAAACGCCTTGGTTTCCGCTACCGGCACCGCCTTGCCCGCCTGCAGCGCGTCCAGCGCCGTGCGCAAGTCCTGCGACGTGATGTTGGCCGCGTTGCGGCTGTCGTCGATCCGGCCGTGATAGCGCAGCGTCCACTCGCGGTCGAAGAGATACGCTTCGGGTGTGAACGACGCCCCGAAGTAATCCGCCACCACATTATCCGGGTCCTTCAAAATGGTGAACGCCAGTCCTTTTTCGGCGGCATGCTTGTTTACTTCGTCAGCGGGTTCGGTCTTGTTTGAATTGATGCCGATCACGGAGAACCCGCGGCTCGTGTAGTCCTTCGCCAGCGCGGCCATGCGCTCGTTGTAGTCATTGGAAACCGGGCATTTCGTTGCTACGAAGAGCAGAAGAGTGCCATTTTGTCCGCTCAAGCTGTGCAGTTGCGCCGCTGCGCCCGGCAGCGTTTGCAACTTCAAGTTGGGCGCCTTCCCCCCGATGGTGATCTGCGCTGCCGGCGGCTGCTGGGCCATGGCCAGAGCCACGCACGCGGTCACCAGCGCAACGCCAAGCATTCGTTTCACGGACGTCATGTTCTCTTCCTCGCTTTTCTCAAGGTTGCAGTAGTTCTAGAGGCTTTCGGCCATCGAAAATCCACCACCCTGACTGACGCAAAGACCTGCCCCATCGTTACCCCTTTTGTGGCCCCCATTCTAGTCCCTGCCGCGGGTCAGGACAACCTTGCCTGCCCCTCCGGCCTTGCTTGTCCCCTTGCGATTTTGATGGTATAAAAAAAGACGGAATGGGCAGTAACCCATTCTGGCCTGCGCCGCAGTTTCATTCGTCACTTTTTTGCTTTTGCTCCAATTCGGCTGCATCTTGCTCAAGGAGAACTTGGAATGGCATACGTAATCGCTGAGCCTTGCATCGGTACCAAGGACACTGCTTGCGTGGACGTCTGTCCGGTGGATTGCATTCACCCGCGCAAGGACGAGCCCGCTTTCGAAGCGGAGACTCAGCTCTACATCAGTCCCGTGGAGTGCATTGACTGTGGCGCATGCGTCCCGGTGTGCCCGGTGACCGCGATCTTCGCCCTCGAAGATCTGCCGGAAAAGTGGGCCAACTTCACCCCCATCAACGCCGACTGGTACACCAAGCAGCAGAAGTAGCTGCAGCGCGGCTTCCCGGTTCGGAAAGTCTCATGCGGCGGGCCTTTCCAGGCTCTCCGCATTCTTTTTTCTCCGCGCTTTGCGCGGGCGGCATTTTCTGCGCCATCTCTTCTTACAGCTCGTCCGCCGCGGATGTCGGATTGCGCGCCATGCCGCCCAGCGTCCGCTTTCTCAAGTCCTCAAACGTGGTCTCAAACAAAATCTTGTCCACCGCGTTCTGCACGTCCTGCCACACCTGCTTCAGCCCGCAGGAATCGCTTTCCGGGCACGCGTAGCCGTTCTTCAGGTTGACCTCAATGCAACTCGACTCTGAAAATTTCCCGTCCACCACCCGCAGCACTTCTCCCATCGTCACTTGTGCGGGCGCCTTCGCCAGCCGGTAACCGCCCTTCACGCCCCGCCGGCTTTCCAGCACCCCGGCCTTTTTCAAGCTGAGCAGGATGTGCTCCAGGTATTTTGCCGGGATGCGGTGCTGCGCAGCCACTTCCTGAATGGTTACCACGTTTGGATAGCGGAGGCTCAGGTGGAGTACCGCTTTTGCCGCGTATTCGCCTTTGGCGCTGATTCGCACAGGTGGTGAATTCCTGACTTCGCCGTGTAGATTCTCACCCTCTAGGGCCTTCGTCAATGGAACCAGCTTTCTACACCGCCCCGGCCCTTCGTTTTGATATTCTCCACTTTCCTCATTTTTCCGTAGTCGCTCGGGGAGTTTTCTGCATCAAAGGAATATCCGCATGAGTATCACTGAGGGCGCTCTTACATTCTCGTTAGAAGGCCTGACCCGCGCGGCCGGGCCGGCCATTCTTTCCTGCGCCACGGCTGTGCCGCCGCGCCGCTTTTCGCAAGAGGAGACCTTTGCGCTCTGCGGCTATTCGAGCTCGCGCATCCGCCAGATTTTCTTGAACAGTGATATTGACTTCCGCCACTTTTGGCTCGACCCCGAAACTTTTGTCCCCAACGAAACTCCTGACCAGCTCCACGCGCGTTACCTGCAAGGTGCGCGCCACCTGGCCGCTCGGGCAGCGCATCGCGCGCTGGACCAGGCCGGCCTTGCCGCTGGCGACATCGATTGCATTCTTGTCGCCTCTTGTACGGGTTATCTCTGCCCTGATCTTTCCACGTTGCTTGTCAGCGATCTTGGCCTGCGCTGCGACGTGCAGCGCGGCGCCTTGCTCGGCCACGGCTGCGCCGGCGCGCTTCCGCTGCTGCAACGCGCCAGCGACCACGCCCGCGCCAATCCCGGCAGCCGTGTCCTCGCCATCGCCGTTGAGATCTGTTCGGCCTGCTATTTTTTCGATACCTCCATGGCGACGATCATTGGCAATGCCATTTGCGCCGACGGCGCCGCCGCCTTCGTGCTTTCTTTGAACGGACAGTCGACCCCGCCGGGCAATGGCCATGGCGTCGCTGCGCCGCCTTGTGTTCTGGGATTTCAGTCCGTCCTCGATCCCAGCCAGCTCGACAAAGTGGGCTTCGAGCACCGCGACGGCAAGCTGCGCATCGTCCTCGCGGCGGAAATCCGTGAACTGGCCGGACCCATCATCGGCCGGTGCCTCGATTCCCTGTTGCTGCCCCGCGGTCTCCGCCGCGAAGATGTCCGCTTCTGGATTCTTCATCCCGGGGGCCGCAAGGTGCTCGACACAGCCTCCGAATTCCTCGGCCTTGCGGAAGAGAACTTGCGCTTTTCGCGACGCATCTTGCGCGAGTTTGGAAATATGTCCTCGCCCACGGTCCTTTTCGTTTTGGACGAGGTGCGCCGCTCCGGAGAGCCGCAACCCGGCGACTATGGCGTGCTTCTGGCGCTGGGTCCCGGCTTCGCCGCCGAAGCCGGGCTCCTGCGTTGGTAGGAGTGAACCTTGTTGGCCGCCCTCGCTGCGGCCTTTGGCCGCTACAGTTTTGAAACGTCTCCGTGATGGGAGGATATTGCCTTGAAAAAGCTCTTCGTACTTGCCGCGATTTCTCTGGCTGGTGTGCTCTTCGTCGGCGCTGCCATGCGCGCCGGCGCACAGTCAAAAACGGAGGAACCCGTTCAGGTCGTCGAAATGACTGCGAAAAAGTATGATTACTCGCCGGACGAAATTCGCGTCAAGAAGGGAACTCGCGTTCAACTAAAGATCCGCGCCACCGACCGCACGCACGGTTTCAAGATTCGGCTGTATCCCGAAGGCGCCCCGGAAAACGGGGAGCCCGGCATTCGCATGGTGGACAACCAGAACAATTTCAAGCTCGAAGAAAATCAGGAACGCACTATCGAATTTGTCGCCGCGCGCCCCGGTACATACTTTTTCCGCTGCTCCGTCTTCTGCGGCATGGGCCACCGCGGCATGAGCGGCAAGATCATCGTCGAGTAGGACTGGCTCCAGCCTTTTCTCTCGGCCCTAACTTTTTCGTGCCCATCCAATTCTAGGTTTCTTCATCCTTGGCCTGTGTCTTACTTTTCCCAATGCCGCTGCCCACCTCCTCAGTTCCTCGCGCAGCTTTTCCAGTCGCACTCCTCGGTAGTCGGTAGGGAACTGCTCCAGCTTCCGCAGTCCCTTGTGCAGCAACAATTCTGCTCCTTTGCGGTTTCCCTGCGCATGGTGGTGGAATGCCGCGGTCACTTGCGTGATGCCCTGCAAAAATGTCTTGTCCGGCTCCGCTGCTTTGAGCCAAATGGCCTCCCAACTTTCATGCGCGTCAAAAAACTTCTCCGTGTTGAACTGGTTCACCCCTTGCTGGAATTGTTTCCCACGAACCGCGCCGCTTCTTCGCTCCTTCAATTTGCTCCCTCCGCCCGACTCTCGGCATAATACCAGCCTTGATTTCGTTCTTTCGGAGTATGGTCGGCTGTCATGTCCATCGCCATTCAAATTCCGGGCGTGAAGCTGGGTCTCATCGAAGCTAAGGATGTTCAGGTGCAACTCGTCCACCCCGGCCTCGCCGCGGAGATGGACGCCGTCTGCGACGGCATCCGCCGCACCCACACGATCGATCAGGTCGCCCTGCTCGACTCCGTCCGCGGAGTTCGCGCGATGTTCCGTGCCTGGGGCGTGGACCCTTCTCGCTATCGTCCTTCTTCCGAAGCGCTGCTTCGCCGTGTAGTGCAGGGCAAAGGTCTCTATCGCATTTCCAATGTTGTGGACGTTTGCAATCTCTGTTCCATCGAGACCGGCTGGCCCTTTGGTCTCTACGACAGCGCTCGCCTCGACCCGCCCATCGTCATGCGACTGGGGCAGAATGGCGAATCCTATGAGGGCATTGGCAAGCAGACCTGGCATTTGGCCGGCCGTCCCATTCTGCTGGACTCGCGCGGCCCCTTCGGCTGCCCCATCAGCGACTCTACACGTACCATGATTACCGAGGCGACGCGTTCGCTGCTCAGCGTCATATTTGCTCCCGCCACGGTCTCGGAAGAAGAATTGCAGCGAGCCCTCGAGCGTTACGCGCAGCGTCTGGAGTCTT
>Ga0315281_10006007_pt1 | contig 17300 bp, 17 predicted proteins | sample YL17G07_0_MG_FD_204540 | JGI IMG/M metagenome (GOLD analysis project Ga0315281, IMG submission 204540) | Sediment microbial communities from Yellowstone Lake, YNP, Wyoming, USA - YL17G07_0 | ecosystem: Environmental > Aquatic > Freshwater > Lake > Sediment | place: USA: Wyoming | collected...
CCAGCTTCCCCGCCGCCTCTGCCACGAGCTCCAGAAGAACCCGCTCGCTTCGTCCCGGTTGTGCGCAAGGATGAAGTCCAGGGCCGCCTTGGCATGCTCGGCGTACCGGTCGGACAGCGACGGGCCGTGCGTGATGACCCGGTGCAGGTAGACGAGACACACGAACAGCGCGCTCGTGGCATCCACCCCGCGCGCATCCTCCACGCCGGGGCCCGGCGACACCGCCACCGGCGCGTACGGAAGCCGGGCACCGTAGGCGTACCGCCACGATCCCCGCCAGCGCGGGTCACGCATCTCCTCCCGATCAGCGAGCCACGCGATTCCCTTCTCGAGCGCGTGCAGGTGCCTGACCCCGTGGCCGCCCGCGTAGGCGTACGCGAGGCCCATGAGCGCGTACTCCATGGTCGAGTCCTCGTTGCAGACGGCGGCCCCGGGCGCGTCGGGAATGGCCCCCCGCTCGTCCTGCAAGCCGGCGATGAAGTCCGCGATCCGGCGCGCCTCGGGAGACATCTCGCGGGGGACATCGGGAGTCTTCGCGCACCCCGCGATCCACCCCAGCGCGACGAGGAAGAGCACCAGCGGGAACTCTGCAGGGGACGTAATTCGGATTCTAGTATTCCCGGGGAATCCTAGAATCCGAAGTACGTCCCCCACCATCAACCCCACCGGAGGCCGGCCTCGACGTAGGCCCGGTAGCGCGTCTCCAGGTCCGGGGTCAGCGGGATCGTGATCGGTTCGGCGCTGGGCGCCAGCAGGAACCGTCCCGCCCGCTTCCCCGTCTCGCAGGCCTCCCGAATCCTGACGTCCAGATCCCCGCGTGACAGCGTCTCGATCTCACGGATCTCGATGTTGCCGCAAACCGCCAGTTTGCCCCCGGTCAGCGCGAAGGCTTCTTCCAGCGTTACGTCCCCGGACGGCGGCGGCTCGACCGGGTCCGTGACGTCCGCACCCATCTCGACCATCATCGGAAGAACATCCCGGACGCGGCCGTGACAGTGCACCCGGGCCAAAGCGCCCGCGCGGTGGATCCTCTCGACCAACGGGGCATCGTACTCGACCACGTATTCCCTGAACCGGTCCGGCTTGAGATAGGGAGGCGTCGCATACTCCGCCCCGACCACCCGGAACACCCCCTGCACCCCGGAGGCGAGCACGGCGGTCAGGTAGTCTTCTGTTCCGCGGGCGAAGAAGTCGAGGAGCCGGCGGAAGGTCTCCGGTTCGGTCGCGGCCCATACCGTGAACTCCCCGAACTCGAAGAGCTCGGCCGCGCGGCAGAGCGGGTCCGCGAGCCCGGGCATGAGCACCCCGCGCTCCCCGATCCGGTGCGCCTCAACCCGCCAGTCGGAGCAGTCGTAGGCCACGGGCTCGTACGGGATGCTCAGGAAGGCTTCGACATCGCGGTCCGTCTTCAGGAAATGCTCGATCGTCCAGCTCGTCGCGACCCCGGGGATCGTCTTGCTGACCTGCCGGAGTTCCCCTCCTGGCGTACGCACGCGCGCCTCCAGGTACTTCTCCCCTCCGTCCTCCCATCGCTTCCATTCGACGGAAACCTCGGGGGAAGAGGTCATGAACACCCGCTCGTTCAGCGCCTTCGGGCCCCACGGCTGGAACACGTCGGCATGCCGGCGGCAGTATTCCACAAGTCCCCGGTAGCTTGGCTCCCCCGCCTTCCAGTCGTCCACCCACTCGTACAGGTACCCGGTCGTGACGGGGACGCGGTCGTGCGGCTGCCCGCGGATGGCCGCCAGGATGCGCTCCCGCCCCGTCACGACAGTTCTCGCGCCGCCAGGGCCCGGGCGCCGTACCGGATGGACCCGATGACCGCCACGACCGTCAGGACCGCCGCCAGCGAGAACGCGCCGGCGGCCAGCCAATGCGCCTGGAACGGCCTGCGGAACAGCGCGGCCACGTAGTAGAGACGGACCGGGTGGGACTCCAGCCACAGGATCGCGCAGATGTAGACCGTGGAGACGACCATGAAGATGAACCCGCCCGCGCTCGTCACGATCTCCTCCGGGTTCGAGATCCGGAACTGGGCGAATCCCGCGCCGCACCCCAGAGCTATCGCCCCGATAGCCCCCGTCATCCCGACCACGGTGCATCCCGCGACCGTGGCCATGAAGGCGTCGGTGCCCAGCATGGGCACCGAGAACGCCACGAGCGCGAGCCCCAGCGCCATGACCGGCGCGATCCCGGCCGCGAGCCGGGTCCACAGGTACCGCTCCATCGAGACCGGCGCGAGCCGCAGGATCTCGAAGGATTGGCCCTCCAGGCTCACGAGCGGAAAGAGGAACCGGGCCGCGACCGCGGTCAGAATGAGCCCGATGAACCCGAGGTTCAAGAAAAAGAGAAGGCTCCGGAGTCCCCGGGTCAGGTCGGGCGGGATCCGGGAGAGGTTGAAGACGTAGATGAGCACGAGCGACGCGAGGAGGAGTATCTGGCCCCACTGCGACGGCTCCCGGACGAATACCTTGATGTCCTTGAGCAGGATGGCCGCGTAGGCGCCGCCCGACCGCGGGAGCCACCGGGACGCCAGCCGGACGCCCCGGCGCACGCCGAGCGACTCCTGGGCCTGCTGCCAGGCTTTTCGGTACGTGCGATCCGCGATCAAGAGGGCGACAGCCCAGCACGCGAGCGCAACGGCCCAGAGCTTGCCCGCGTTCACGAGGTACCGCAACGGGTCGGCCCCGTAGTTGACCCCCGCGACCACGGCATTTGCGACCCACGCGCTCGGCAGCCACGGCGCCGACGGCGCCGCGAGCAGGTGCATGTACTCGAACACGGCCATCTCGTTGTTCGGGTTGATCAGCTTCTCGGGCTCCATGAGCCGGAACGCCACCACGGCCCCCGTGAACGCGACCATCCCGAACAGGAGCATGGCCTCCCGCATCTTCCGGGCGGGCAGGAAGAACATGAGCCCGCACGTCGCGGCCATCGAGACCGCGGCCGGGATGAGCAGGAACGGCAGGGTCGCGGCCGCGGCCAGGGGAAAGAACTCGAGCGGCGCGTGGCGTACCCGCGCGAACGCTCCGTAGAGGGGCACGCACATCATGGCGACCATCCAGGAACTCCCCACGAACGCCTCCCCCGCCTTGGACATGAAGATCCAGAGCGGACGGACGGGCAGGGCCATGAGGAACGGCAGGTCGCGGGAAAGGAAATGGGACGATAGCGAGGCCAGCACGTTCGAGTAGACGAGCATGAGCAGGAAGGTCATGAACGCCATGGACAGGATCCGGGACATGAGCAGTCCGCCGATCACGGCCTGGTGCGAGAAGTAGTGGAAGACCACCCACAACAGCCCGTGGACGAGTCCGAGGATGACGAGCGCGGCGCCCCCGAGGAGCACCACGCGGCCCCACGGCCACGCGCCCGGCCGCCGGACCGCGTTCCAGGCCCGCCGGAACGGGATGCCGGCGAGGACCAGGAACAGGTTCAGGGGAACACCTCCGGCCGGCCCTCGGCGCCGCCCGTCAGCTCGAGGAAGATCTCCTCCAGGTTCTTCCCCGGCGCCTTGAGCCGCTCGCGAAGCTCCGCCACGCTTCCCTCCTCGATCAGTTTGCCGTGCCCCATGATCCCGACCCGGTCGCAGAGGCGTTCCGCGATCTCGAGGATGTGCGTCGCCAGGATGACGGCCTTGCCCTCCTTGGCGAGCGACCGGAACAGCTCGCGGAGCTTCCGGGCGCTGGCCGGGTCGAGCCCGACGAGCGGCTCGTCCGCGACCAGGACCTGCGGCTCATGCATCAGCGCCGCCGCGATCATGAGCTTCTGCCGCATCCCGTGGGAGAAGCTCTCGGTCAGCTCGTCGCCCCAAGCGTCCAGGCTCAGGAACCCGAGCAGGTCGGCGGTCCGGTTCGCCCGGGCCCGGGCCGACAGCCCGTACAGCGACCCGATCGTGAGCAGAAACTCGCGTGCCGTGAGCTTGTCATAGGGATGGGGCTCGTCCGCGATGTAGCCGAGCGCGCGCTTCGCCGCCTCGGGCTCGAGATCGATCCGGTGACCGGCCACCCAGACCATCCCGCTCGTGGGCTTGATCAATCCCGTAATGATCCGGATGGTCGTGGTCTTCCCCGCCCCGTTGGGGCCCAGGAACCCGTACACCTCGCCGGGCCGGACGCCGAGCGTCAGGTTGTCCACGGCGGTCAGCGCCCCGTACCGTTTCGTGAGCCCCTCAATCCGAATCATTGAAATAGTCTAATCCAACTGGGAGGCGGAAGGTTCGCGAGGTACAATGGTTTTCGCCATGAAACAGGTCACGGTCGGAATCGTCGGCGTCACCGGATACGCGGGCCAGGAGCTTCTCCGGATCCTGCTCCGGCACCCGGGCGTCAAGATCGGGTACTTGGCGTCCAGCGGCAAGGGCGACGCGGAAGCCGCACTGCGGGCGTTCGGGAAGCTCCCGGTGCCCGTCGAGCCGTTCGATGCGTCCGTCTGCGCGCGCGCGTGCTCGGCCGTCTTCCTCGGACTGCCCCACCGGGTCTCGGCCGAAGCCGTGCCCGTCCTTCTCGACGCCGGCGTCCGGGTACTGGACCTCAGCGCCGCGTTCCGGCTCAAGGACCCGGCCCTGTACCCGAAGCACTACGAGTTCGATCATTGCGCGCCCTCGCTTCTCCGGAAGGCCGTCTATGGCCTCCCTGAACTGCACCGGCGGGAGCTCCGGGGCGCCCGGCTGGTGGCCGTCCCCGGCTGTTACCCCACCGGCGCCCTGCTCGCGGTCGCGCCGCTGGTCCAGAGGCGGCTCGTCGCCGGCCAGGTCATCTTCGACTCCAAGTCCGGCGTCACCGGCGCGGGCAAGGAGCTCCGGAACGATCTCATGTTCGGCGAGGTGAACGAGAACGTGAGGGCCTACGGCGTCTTCTCGCACCGGCACGCGCCCGAAATCGGGCAGGAGTTGGCTCTGGCTGCAGGTAAGCCCGTCCGGTTCGTCTTCACGCCCCACCTGGTCCCCATGAACCGGGGCATCCTGACGACCGCGTACGTGCCCCTCCGGGCCGGCGTCGACCGGGCCAAGATGCTCTCGGTCCTCGCCGATGCCTACGCTAGCTCCCCGTTCGTCCGGGTCATGACCGAAGGCCTGCCCGACACCCGGTCCGTCCGGGGCACGAACTTCTGCGACATCGGGGTCGCGGTCCGGGGCCGGGACGCCATCGTCGTCTCCGCGATCGACAACCTCGGCAAGGGCGCCGCAGGCGAGGCCGTCCAGGCCTTCAACCTCGTCCACGGTCTCCCCGAGCGAACCGGTCTTCTCTTCTTCTCCGGTTCGCCGTGATCGATCCCAAGGTCCTGCGCGACGAACCCGACCGGGTCCGGCGCATGCTCGCTCAGCGCAACTCGAAGGTGGACTTCGACGCACTCCGGGCCGCCGACGACGCGCGGCGCACCAACCAGGTCCGCGCCGACGATCTCCGCGCCCGGCGGAACACGGGAGCCGAGCGCTACGGGAAGCTCAAGAAGGCGGGGGGCGCGGATTCCCCCGAGGGCCGCTCTCTCATGGCCGAGATGCGCAAGCTGGACGCCGACCTCGTCGAGGCCGCGAAAGCGCAGTCGGTCGCCGAGGCGGCCTGGCAGGATCTCGTCCTCCTCGTCCCGAACCTTCCCCACGAGACGACGCCGGTCGGCAAGTCCGACGACGACAACGTCGAGGTCAGGAAGTGGGGCACGCCTAGAGAGTTCGACTTCGCCGCCAAGCCGCACTGGGAGATCGGCGAGAAACTCGGCATCCTCGACTTCGAGCGCGCGACCAAGATCGCGGGAAGCCGGTTTTCTCTTTTCCTCGGCTCGGGGGCCCGGCTCGCGCGCGCGCTCATCCAGTTCATGCTCGACCTCCACACGACCAAGCACGGGTACACGGAGGTCGCGACCCCGATCCTGCTTCGTACCGAGACCCTCCTGGGCTGTGGTCAGCTTCCCAGCCTCGCGGACGAGATGTACCACCTCCCCGCCCCGGACGATCTATGGCTCAATCCCACTGCCGAAGTCCCGATTATCAACATCCACCGGGAAGAGATCCTGGACGGAAGCCTCCTGCCCATCAAGTATGCCGGGTATCTCCCGAGCTTCCGGCGGGAGGCAGGGGCGGCCGGCAAGGATACCCGGGGGCTGATCCGGGTCCACCAGTTCGACAAGGTCGAGATGATCCAGTTCGTGCGGCCCGAGGATTCCCTTGCCGCGCACGAGGACATGATCCGGCACTCGGAAGCCGTCCTCCAGGCGCTGGAACTTCCCTACCGGCTCATGCTTCTGTGCACGGCGAGCGTCTCCCAGGCCTCGGCCAAGACCTACGATCCCGAGGTATGGTTCCCCGGCCAGAACCAGTTCCGCGAAATCGCGTCGGTCTCGACCTGCACCGACTACCAGGCGCGGCGGGCCCAGATCCGGTTCCGGCGGGAGAAGGGCGGCAAGGCCGAGCTGGTCCACACGCTCAACGGCTCCGGCCTCGCCGTCGGCCGCACGTTCGCGGCCATCCTCGAGAACTTCCAGCAGGCCGACGGCTCCGTCACCATCCCCGCCGCCCTGCGTCCCTACATGGGAGGTCTTTCAAGCATCAAGAAGTAGGAGCGGCGCCGGTGGCGCCGCGACCGCGGAGCCGAAAGCTGTGCTTGAGGCGGAGCGGTAGTACTTGCGGACTTACTAAGGACGGAGAGGCAGGGATTCGAACCCTGGGTCCAGGTGTTAGCCCGGACAACTGCTTAGCAGGCAGCTGCCTTCAGCCGCTCGGCCACCTCTCCATGCAAATAGGCAACGACTTTCTCAACTGGAAGTATACCACTCGCCCCCGATGTCCCGGTCTTGACTCACTCTGGCTCCGAAACCTGGGCAGCAGAAGAGTTGACCCGGCCGCGGTCCCGGGCGCTACCATAGGGTCACCATGATCACGCGCGCGCAACTCAACGACGCCAGAAGGAAGGCCGCCCGGATGCTGTCGAGAGCCGGCATCGTCATCACTCCGGAGGAGCGCCGGAAAATCGAGGTCGCGGACTTCGGCCTCGGGGACCTGGCGAACTCAGGGCTGGAGATCGTCGTCTACGTGAACGTGCGCCCCTACTGCGCCAAGGAGCTCGTGCTCTTCCCCCGCCAGACCTGCCCCCAGCACCGGCATCCGCCGGCCGGCAGGGCGCCCGGAAAGCGCGAGACCTTCCGCTGCCGCTCGGGCGAAGTCTACCTCTACGTGCCCGGGAAGCCCGCCGCCCGGCCGCACGCCCGGCCGCCCAGGGGCCGCGAGCGCTGGTACACGTGCAGGCACGAGATCGCGCTGAAGCCCGGCCGGCAGTACACGATCCCGCCGAACACGCCGCACTGGTTCCGGGCGGGATCGCGGGGCGCCATCGTCTCCGAGTTCTCCTCGACGAGCCGGGACGACTGCGACATTTTCCTCGACCCCGCGATCAGCCGCACGACCAGGGTTCGCTGAGCAATCTATCGGCTACTCCGCCCTGGCGGCGCAACGGAACCCGATGGTTCCGTCCTTGTCGTCAGGCGGAGAGGCGCCGCGGTTGGCCGACCGGACCTTCGCCGCGCTGTTGAGCCGCGACCCGCCGCGCAGGACGCGGTAGGATCGCGCCGAGGGCCCCTTCGGGTTCGTGATCTGGCTCATGGAGTAGTAGTCCTCGTCGTACCAGTCCGAGCACCACTCCCACACGCTCCCGGGCATGTCCCAGATCCCCCAGGCATTCGCGGGCTTCTCGCCAACGGGATGGATCTCGTCGCCGGCGTTCTTCCTGAACCACACGAAATCGACCAGCCGGCCGACCTCACTGCCGAAGCTCCAGGTTGTCTTGCTGCCCGCCCGGCACGCGTATTCCCACTCCGCTTCCGTGGGCAGGCGTTCGCCGTAGTGCTTGGCGTAGGCGGCCGCCCCGTGCCAGGTCACCCCGATGGCGGGATACCGGTCGCAGTCCTTCTGGGGTTCCCAGCGGCTTCCGACTTTGTGCACGCCCCGGCGGAAGGTCCAGACCAGGAGATGCCCGTCGTCGTCCCGGGAGCTCTTGATCTCGTCAAGGAACGCGGCGAACTGGGCGTTCGTGACGGGGTAAACGTCAAGCCGGAAGGCCTTCAGCTTGACCCGGTGCACGGGCCTCTCGTCCGGCTCGCCCGAGTCCGATCCCATCACGAACTCGCCCGCCGGAATCTCGACCATGGGCGCGCCGTCCTTCCCCATGGTCTGCCCCGGCCCGGCCGGCGTCGCCGTCTTCGGCGCCGCGCCCCCGGCGGCGGGTGCGGTCGTAACCGGCTTCGGCGACTCGGTCTTGTCTCCGGCCGGCGGCTTCTTCCCACAGGCCTGGAGCACGACCGCCGCCGCGATCACGACCACGACCAGCCCGACTGCCCGAGCCTGCCGCTCCTCTCTCATTCGCACAGCATAACACGCACCGCGAACGACGGACACGCGGGAGATCCGGGACTCTAGAGCCCCCGGGTGCCGTGCCAGAGAAATGCAACGCCGAAGAGGGCCAGGATTACCGCGAGGAGCCCGAGGGCCGCGCGATAGACGCGCCTGCTCAGGAACCGGCGGCCCCAGACGACGAGGACGCCGACGAGGACGTACCACGCGAAGTCGGACAGGACATGACCGGTGTAGAAGGCCGCCGCCTTCGGAATCGTCGCCACTCCCGCGTTCGCCATGAACCCCGACCCGATCGTGAGCCACCATATCGTCCAGTACGGGTTCAGGATACTCACCCCGATGCCGAGTCCGAAGAGCCTCCATGCCGCCGCTATTGCCAGCCTGCGGGGCTCCGACCCGGCGGCGGGAAGCTCGAGGTCCGTCTTGCCGAGGTTCCTGAGCATGTCCGCCGCCAAGAGGATCATGACCAGTCCTCCCGCCACGCTGAGCCCGGACTCGAACCCCGGCTGGTCCCGGAGCCGCTGGAGCCCGAACAGGAGGCCCCCGGCCATGACCAGCTCGAGGACCGCGTGTCCCGCCATTAGCAGAAGCGGCGCGGCCATTCCCGCCGTCACGGTCTCGGCGATAACGACCACGAGGAGCGGGCCCGGAGACATGGCTCCCGAGAGGCCCACCGCGAACGAACTCAGGAACAACTGCGCCGCGTTCATCGCTGAACCAGCATCCGGAGGCGCTGGCGGCGCCCTTTAGCCGGGCCTCGCCCCTCCGCCGCTACAGGATCTTCGTGAGCTTCATCCCCCCGTACAGGTTCGGGAGGTCGCTGACGAGCTCCATCTCCATGCCGTGCTTGTTCAGCGCCGACTTCACGTAGCTCCCGCTGTACATTGCGTCCCAAATTAGATAGGCGCCCACCCCGGCCGCGGCCACGCCGACCCACGCGACGGTGGGGTTCTTCGTCTTGAAGAGCTTCGTGTACTGGTACTCGACATGAATCGACGCCGTGTAAGGCACGGAGTAGCCGACCGAGTTCGACGTCGACCAGTGCGCCGATCCGCCGATCCCGGCCGACCCCGCGTTGGTGTTCATGGCGTCGCCGTAGTAGTCACCGAGTACGCTGCCGCTCGAGTTGCGGTACGTGATGTAGACCCGGATGTTGCTGATCGCCACGTTGCCGGTGTTCTGGACTGTCCCGCTTGCGTCACACCAATTGGTCACGATCGTGTACCAATTCCAGGACCAATTGGTGATGTTGACGCTCGGCGCCGAGATGTTGTCCCTATGGAACCCGTAGACGGCCCCCGCGATTCCACCGACCACGAGAACGGCCCCGAGAAGCCCTTCGGTCGCCGGCGACATCATCCTGGAGGAGGAACCCGTGCTCCTCGAGCTTCCGTACAAGTCCACGGCCTGCCCGGGTCCTGCCAGAACGGCCAGCACCCCGCTCAAGGCTCCTGCAATCCAGGCTCGGCGGCTTCCCTGTTTCATCGATGCCCTCCCTGTTTGACGGTCAGAGAACAGATGATACGCGACTGCAGGTGCGGGCGCAAGGGAGAGCAGCCCATGCGCCGGGGGTCACCGTGATAAAGTCCTTGGTGGAGGGTTGTGGCGAACGGTAAGCCAGGTGACTTGAAATCACCCGTCCTTTTAGGACTTGGGGGTTCGAATCCCTCACCCTCCGGCTTCATCATGACCACTGCCGTCCGCGCGCTCGTTCGTGCCCTGCGCCTGCGCCCGCACCCGGAGGGCGGGTTCTACCGCGAGACCTGGCGTGCGCACGGCCGCATTCCCCGGCGCGCCCTGGCCCCCGCCTACGCGGGGCCGAGGCGGTACGCGACCTCGATCCTCTACCTCCTGCCCGCGGGCGCGAGGACCGTTCATGTCGCGGGAATTGCCCTGCTGCTGGCCGCATGCGGCAAGCAGGCCCCGCCTTCCGCGCCGGCCGGCGGCGCGGCCGGGTCGGCGACCGTCATGGCGCAGAGCCTGGTGTCCGGGCTGTCCGAAATGAACTTCCGGCCCGCCGAACCCGGCGACGGACTCCTGGGCCGCCGGGTCCGCCATCCTGACGGAAAGTACTCGATCCAGCCTCCGGCCGGATGGACGCGGACCGCCACGCGGACGGCGGCCTCGCTTCCCGTCCGCGCCCGCCTCGCGTTCCGGAACGCGGCAACCGGGGACTTCCTCGATCTCGGGACAGTCAAAGGCGGCCCCGCGGCGCTCACCCCGGCCACCCTGACCGCGCTCAAGGACACTCTCGCCAAGGGATACCGGGCCGCCGGCCAGAACGCCCTCCTGGGGACGGATGTCTTCAGGTTCGGTCCGTTCGCGGCCGTCCAGACGCTCGTGACCCGGCAGGACACGGTGCTTCTCCAGCTCCTCGTCTTCAGGAAGCCGGGCGAGTTCCTTGAGGTCGTATACGGCATCCAACGGACCCGGTACCGGACCCTCGCCCGCACGGTGGAAGCCTCGATCGCAAGCCTGCAATGGCCCTGACGGGATTCCCCGGCCAGCCTGGGCCGGATCGGGTTGACACGCAGGTCTGGAGCCCATAACATGGTGCCGCAGTTCGGATTCCGGAATCAGTGGACTGGACGGTTGAAAACCTTTCACTCAAGGAGAAACGAATGCGGAAAGCGATTACGACCACTCTGTGTGTGATGTTCCTCTCCGTGGCTTTGGGCGGCTGTTTCGCCTTCAAGCACACGGTCGGAAACGGCGGGACGGGCCAGACCAGCGTCGCCCAGAAGCAGTGGTTCCTGCTCTGGGGGCTGGTGCCGCTCACGAACGTTGACGGCGGCAAGATGGCCGGCGGCGCCGCCGACTACACGATCAAGACCGAGTATTCGATCGTGGACTTCCTGATCAGCATCGTGACGCAGTGGGTGACCGTCTACCCGATGACGTGCACGGTGACGAAGTAGCAACCGGACCTTCCTGAAGTAACGCACCAGGCCCCCCGGGCATCCGGGGGGCCTGGTCCTTTCCGCGGGTCCGCCTACCGGAGCGCCGCGGACATTCTCCGGACCATCCCGTCCACGGCGCTCTCGATCTCGTCCACGGTGTCGCCCTTCGCCTCGTCGGCCACCACCGCCCGGCCGGTCTCGACGTCCACGAGGCGCACGCTGACGAGGTAGCGCCCGAGGAGCTTCCCGAACGTGCCCACGACGATCCCCTGCGCATTGAGCAGTTTCCCGAGCTTCACCGCGCACTCCTGCGACGTGCACCCCGTCTGCTGGAAGGCCTGTTCGGTGAGAACCTTGTCCATGTTCTTCTTCTCGATGACCGTGAATCCCCCGGCGTTCAGGAGCCGGTTCCGGAGCATCTCGGCGATGACCGCGGCGTCGGTGGAGGACACGCCCTGGGCGTCGAACTCGGCCACCGCGACGGTCCGGTACTTGCCGCGCCCGGCCAGGGGCGAGATCGGACCGGTCACCGAGGTGGCGGTACTGCCCGGTCCCGGCGTGACCATGGTCGCCATGATGTTGTCGGGACTCATGACGTAGGCGGCACCCGTCAGGTAGTCGATGAGCCCGGTCAGCCACCCGATCCCGACGAACACGAGCGGCACGTCGCAGTACAGAAACGGCCCTCCGAGACTGCCGTCCAGCAGTTGGTGATAGTCGTCGTACCCGTCCATCCTGAGGATCAGCTTGTGCATGGAGGCCCGCCTGACATAGAGGCTGACCGGCGTCTTGCCCGACTGCACCCCGTCCACGAACACGGCGGCGCCCGACGGGTTGCTCACGACCTTGATCGTCTGGCTCGTGCCGCTCAGCATCGTCGCGCACCCGGTGAGCAGGAAGGCGCAGGGCGCCAGCGCGATGCCGAAGGCCCGCGGGCGCATCATCCGCCCCCCTTCCCGTTCGCGGAGGCGAGGCGCTTCTCCTCGGCGACCATCTCCCGGGTCAGCTCCTCGGGAAGCCGCTTGCCGAAGAGGCCGAAGAACGACTCCTCTTCCTCCATCTCGGCCTGCCATGCTTCCGAGTCTATCAACACCAGGTCGCGCATCGTCTCGTCGGTCACGCCCAGCCCCGTCGTGTCGATATCTTTCGGCGCGGGAACGAAGCCCACGGGGGTCTCCGTCGCCGCTCCCCGCCCGCGGGCCCGGTCAACGATCCACTGAAGCACGCGGAGGTTCTGGCCGAAGCCCGGCCATATGAACTTCCCGTTCTCGTCCTGCCGGAACCAGTTGACGAGGAAGATCTTCGGCGGCTTGACTCCCGCGCGCGAGCCCTGCGCCAGCCAATGCGCGAAATAGTCGGCCATGTTGTAGCCGCAGAACGGAAGCATGGCCATCGGGTCCCGGCGCACGAGCCCCACCGCGCCCGACTGGGCGGCCGTGGTCTCGGTCGCCATTCCGGCGCCGACGTAGACGCCGTGCGACCAGCCGAAGGATTCCAGGACAAGGGGCGTGAGCCTGGTCCGGCGGCCGCCGAAGATGATGGCCGAGATCGGGACGCCCTGGGGATCCTCCCACTTCGACGAAATGGACGGACACTGGCTCGCGGGCGCGCAGAACCGCGAGTTGGGGTGCGCGGCCTTCTCTTCCGAGGCCGGCGACCACGGGTAGCCCCTCCAGTCCCACGCCTCCGCCGGAGGAGAGCCGTCCAGGCCTTCCCACCACGGCAGGCCGTCGTGGGTCATGGCGACGTTAGCGTAGATCGTGTTCCGCCGGATCGTGGCCATCGCGTTGGGGTTCGTGCTCCCGCTCGTCCCCGGAGCCACGCCAAAGAAGCCCCTCTCGGGGTTGACGGCCCAGAGCTGGCCGTCGTCCCCCCAGCGCATCCACGCGATGTCGTCCCCGACGGTCCAGACTCTCCACCCGGACAGCTCCGGCGGGGGCGTGAGCATCGCGAGGTTCGTCTTGCCGCACGCGCTCGGAAACGCCGCGACAACGTAGGTCACCTCGCCCCGCGGGCTCTGCACCCCGAGGATGAGCATGTGTTCCGCCAGCCAGCCCTCCTCGCGCGCCTCCAGGCTCGCGATGCGGAGAGCGTGGCACTTCTTGCCGAGCAGGGCGTTCCCGCCGTACCCGGTGCCCACGCTCCAGATCTCGTCCCCCTTGGGGAAGTGGACGATGAACCGGCGCTCGGGCGAGAGGTCGCCCAGCGAGTGCATGGCCTTCACGAACTGCCCGGTCCGTCCGATGTGCTCCATCGCGATCGTCCCCATGCGGGTCATGATGCGCATGCAGACCGCGACGTACAGGCTGTCCGTGATCTCGACGCCCGCCCGCGCGAGCGGCGAGCCGGCGGGCCCCATGAGATACGGGACCACGTACATCGTGCGCTCGCGCATCGCGCCGTGATAGAGGGGCCAGACGCGGGACTGCGCCTCCTTGGGGGACATCCAGTTGTTCGTCGGCCCGGCATCCGCCCGGCGCGGCGTGCAGATGAAGGTCAGCTTCTCGGTGCGGGCGACGTCGCTGGGGTGGCTCCGGTGGAGGTAACAGCCCGGGAACTCCTTCTGGTTGAGGCGGATAAGGCTCCGGTCGTCCTGCATCTCCTCGATGAACTGGTGGTACTCCTCCTCCGACCCGTCGCACCAGACGATGCGCTTCGGCTCGGTCTGCCGGGCGACTTCCTCAACCCACTGGATCAGCTTGGCCTTCCCGGGCATGCTCCCCCCTGTCGGATCGATAGACTCGGAACATTCAGATTCTACGGCGTAATCCCGCGCACGGCAAGAACCCCGGAGGGTTGCCCCGCCTCGCCGCCCTGCGGTCTAATATAGGGTGATGCTGGTTCTCGTGACTCCCAAGCGCGGAACGCGGCGCGGCTGGTTCGACCGGTTGCTCCGGCTGCGCGGCGCCCCTTCCCCCGGACACGGCCGCCCCCTCTCGCGCTCCCGGCGGATGCTCAGGATCGGAATCATCGCGGGCATGTTCGTGACGGTCGTGCCCGGCCAGCGCGGCCTCTTCCGGCTGACGGGCCTCCTGAGGGCCCGGGCCGCCGTGCGGGCCGAAATCGCGGCGCTTGAGGCCCGGAGGGCCAAGCTCGAGATCGAGATCAGGCGGTACCGCTCCGACCCTGCCGCCATTGAGCGCGTGGCCCGCGAGGGGCTCGACCTCGTGAAGCGCGGCGAGACCGTGTACAAGTTCCCCTCGAAGTAGGAACGGGAAGGCTTCCCCCCCTTGACTCCCGGACCGGGCGGCGTCCCATTGGTGGCCGCATGGCGCGGCGAAACGATCGAGAACTTGGGGTTGGGCATGGTCGCCGCCTGCGACGCTCGCGGGGTCCTGCTGGCGTCGGCGGGAGACTGCGACAGGCCCGTCTTCCTCCGCTCCGCCGGGAAGCCGATCCAGGCGCTTCCGCTGGTGCTATCGGGCGCCGCGGAGGCGTTCGGATTCGGCGATGCCGAGATCGCGCTGGCCTGCGGATCGCACGCGGGGAGCGCCCGGCACCTCGAAGTGCTCGCCCGCATGCTCGCGAAGGCCGGCCTTCGGGAGGAGCACCTGCGGTGCGGAATCCATCCTCCGGTCGACCCCGGGGAGCGGGAGCGTCTGCGGACGGCCGGCGAAGCCCCCTCGCGGCGGCATGGCAACTGCTCCGGCAAGCACGCGGGTTTCCTGGCCACCGCCCGGCACGGCGGGTACGATCTCGAATCCTATCTCGATCCCGGCCACCCGGTACAGCGGGGGGTGCTGGAGGCGCTTGCGGCGCTCGCCGGAATGGACCAGGCCGCTATCGCCCTGGCCACGGACGGGTGCGGCGCGCCGACCTTCGCCCTGCCCCTTCGCGCCGTAGCCCGATCGTTCGCCGCGTTCGCCGACCCTCCCTCCGCGCCGTCCGGGCTGGCGCCCGGCCTCACCCGCATCGGCCGCGCTATGGCGGCGGAGCCCTGGTGCGTTGGCGGCGACGGGCATTTCGAGACCGAGCTCATGCGGGCGACGCATGGGCGCATCATCATCAAGCCCGGCGCCGAAGGCGTGCTTGCGCTCGCGGCGGGCGGGATCGGGCTGGCGATCAAGCTCGAGGCGGGAGTTTCGGGCGAGCCCCTCCACGCCGTGACCGTCGATGCGCTGGAACAGCTCGAGCTTCTCGGCGGCTCCGAGCTGGAGGCCGTCGCCCGGTGGCGCCGCCCGTCCATCCGCAACCTGGCGGGGACCGTCACGGGCCGCCTGGAACCGCTGCTCCGGCTCCGGCCCTAGTGACGGCAAGGGCCGCGGTCCTTTTGACCGCGGCCCCAACACCCAACGCAGATCAGGTCAAGCCTGGGTCCTTTTCATCATGCGGCGGTGCTTCTTCCGCTTGTGCGTCTTGATCTTCCAGCGATGCCGCTTTCGTCCGCAAGGCAATGTCCATCACCTCCCCCGGGAGTTTCCACTATGATGCCACATTCCGCCCTCCCCCCGGCGGGTTCAGGCCCCACGAGTCCAGCCACCGCCGGGTCTCCCGGTCCACGACCAGGTCGGCCGGCAGGCGCGGCAGGATCTCGGCCGCGAACTCCTTGAGCCGCTCCTCGCCTTCCGCAGCCGGCAGTCCAAGATCCCCGGTGGTCATCATGAATGCCTCCGTGTACCGGCTCTGCGCGTCGGTGCGCGGCACAAGGTAGAAGGCAATCTCCTTCTGCGCGCCCGCCTGACGGACGATGAGGGCCGCCACGTCGCGCCACACGATCATCCCGGGACCCCGTTCCGGGTGCACCCACCCGATCCCGCCCGGCGACACCATGAGCTTCATCTTCGACCGCCGCGGGCCGCTGAGACGCACGAGCACCACCGCGATGACGACGACTAGCGCCAGCACCGGCTGGTGGAAGTAGAACACGAGACTCACGGCCAGAACGACGGCCATGCCGGACAGCGCCGCGCACCCGAACCGGAACTGGAACCACTGATTCGGAGTCATTTCACCCTCACGCAGGTCCCGCGGCCCGTCGCGACCACGCTTCCGTCCGCGAGCAGGCACTCGGCCGCGAGCCGGTAGAGCCGCTGGCCGGCCTTCGCCTCGCCCTCGAACCGCGCCCGGACCACGACGCGCTCGCCGACCACGACCGGGGCGACGAGGCGGACCCTGATCTCGGCGGTGGCCACCGCCGACCCGAAGAGCCGGTACGGCAGCATGACCATGACCTCGTCCATGGCCATCGCGAGGAACCCGCCGTGCAGGATGTCCCGGTATCCCTGGTGGCGCTTCTCCGCCGTGAAGCTCGTCTCGATCTCGCGGTCCTTGATCGTAAACTCCATTTTGAACCCTTCGGGATTACGCTTTCCGCACAGATAGCAGTACCCGTCGTCCTCCCAGGCGTGGATGTGAGCGGTCACCGGACCCTCCCGCAGGCGCGCATGATTGCGCGGACCGGCAACCGGCGGGCCAGCCGGCGCAGGGCCGCGGGATCGCGCCGGATCCCGCGGATCCACGGCAGGACCGCGAAGACGGGAACTCCGGCAAGTTTCCGGATCGCTCCCGCATTCGTTCTCTCCGCCATGTCCCTTCCCCGTGCCCCGTTCAGCACCACGCCCGCGACCCGCACCCGCCGCGCGCGCAGCGCCTCCACGGTCAGCAGGGTGTGGTTGATCGTTCCCAGCCCGGCGGGCGCGACCACGACCGCGGGGATGCCCATCCTGCCGACGAGGTCGGCGACGGTTACGCGTCCCCGCAGCGGCACGAGGACCCCGCCGATCCCCTCGACCAGGATGAACCGGCCGGAAGCCCGGAGCTCCTTCCACCGCCGGCCCAGGGCTCCAAGATCCAGAGGGGAATGCTCCGCCCGCGCGGCGATCGCGGGAGCCAGCGGCAGCCGGTAGCACGCGCCGCAGAGCGACTCCGCGGGCTCGGGTAGCCCGAGCACGCGCTTGAGCCAGACCGCGTCGCCGGAAACCACGCGTCTCCCCCGCCGGATCCCCCCCGTCGCCACCGGCTTCCAGATCGCGATCCGCCCGCCCGCCCCCCGTAGGTTCAAGGCAAGAGCCGCCGTTACCACGGTCTTCCCCACGCCGGTGCCCGTGCCCACGATC
>Ga0315281_10006008_pt1 | contig 17299 bp, 17 predicted proteins | sample YL17G07_0_MG_FD_204540 | JGI IMG/M metagenome (GOLD analysis project Ga0315281, IMG submission 204540) | Sediment microbial communities from Yellowstone Lake, YNP, Wyoming, USA - YL17G07_0 | ecosystem: Environmental > Aquatic > Freshwater > Lake > Sediment | place: USA: Wyoming | collected...
CCTCGATCCCGTACTCATCCACGGGATTGATGATCGCTTCGACATTTTCACGATCCAATGTGAAGCTCCCCGGCTCGAGGTTCTTCTCGGCCGCAGTATCGGGAACGCGCTTCACGCATACGACGATGTTCACGGGATACCTCCTGAGAGCCGGTCTGATCCGACGCGACCGGATTCTACCCGAACGCCGGTGAACGGCTCAGCCTCAGGACCCGTTCCCTAGAGGTGTTCGGTTACCTCCGGCTTGTACTCGACGTAACTCGGCTCCCACATACTCATGTCGACGGCGTGCTCGATCTCGTCGTCATGGAACGCCCGTCCCACACCCGCCCGCCGCGCTTCGCGCACGACCGCGATGGCGATCTCCCGAGACACGGCCCTCAGGTCGTTCTGCGACGGATACAGGGCCCCCTGTGCCAGGCGTTCGGGGCCAACCATCTCGGCGAGCCTGCGAGCCGCCACGAGGAACATGGTGTCGGTCACTTCTCGCGCCTCCGACACGATCACGCCGAGGCCCACGCCGGGGAACACGAACGCGTTGTTCGCCTGCCCAATCAGATGCGTCTTGCCCTCGTACTCGACAGGATCGAATGGGCTCCCGGTCGCTATCAACGCGCGGCCCTCGGTCCACTCCAAGATGTCGCCCGGCTGCGCCTCGGTCTTGGACGTCGGGTTCGAAAGTGGCAACACGATCGGATTCCTGGCGTGCTTCGCCATCTCGCGGATGGCCGCCTCAGTGAACGCCCCCGCAGTGCCGCTGGTACCGATCAGGATCGACGGTTTCACATGCGCAACGACCGTCTCGAGATCGTAGGCGTCGCTGCCTGAGAATCCGTAGAGCTCCATCTCCTCGCTCCTCAGCATGAACTCTTCCTTGTCCTGATCGAGCGGAGTGCGTCCCTCGAAGACCAAGCCGTGCGAATCCAGCATCACGATCGGCGGCCGTTGGTCCTCGGTGAGTCCGCCTTCGCGGATCATCTCCGCGCGAACCAGCCGTGCGATACCGATGCCCGCGGCGCCCGAACCCAGAAACACAAGACGTTGCGTCGACATCGGCTCCCTCAGCCGGGTCATCGCCACCAGGAGTCCCGCTGTCACGACACCAGACGTTCCCTGGATGTCATCGTTGAAGCTCGTGATGCGGTGGCGATAGCGGTCGAGGATCCTGATCGCATTGTGCTGCTTGAAATCCTCCCACTGCACGGCGCAGTGCGGGAACGCTTCGAGTACGCCTTCGACGAACATCTCGATGAACTCGTCGTATGCCTGTCCGCGCAAACGCGGCGATCGGTAGCCGAGGTACAAGGGGTCCTTGAGCAGCCTCTCGTTGTCGGTGCCCACATCGAGCGACACGGGCAGCGTCATCGACGGGTAGATGCCCGCGCCGGCGGTGTAGAGGGCGAGCTTGCCGACCGGGATACCCATGCCACCGGCGCCTTGATCACCCAGACCGAGGATGCGCTCGTTGTCGGTGACAACGATCAGGCGCACCTCCTCATGTCGGGCGTTACGCAGCAGCTCTGGGATGTGGTCGGCATCGGATGGAGTGATCCAAAGTCCGCGCGGCCGACGGAAGATGTGGGAGTACTGCTGACACGCCCGACCGACGACCGGCGTGTAGACGATCGGCAGGAACTCCTCGAGGTTCTGCACTAGAAGGCGGTAGAACAGGGTCTCGTTGCGGTCCTGAAGAGCGGCAAGACCGATGAACTTCTCCAGATCGTCCTCCTTCCGCCGAACGTGCTCAAGCTCCAGTTCGACCTGCTCCGCGATCATGGACACATGAGGAGGGAGGAACCCTCTGAGACCGAAGAGATCGCGTTCCTCCTCGGTGAAGGCGGAATCCTTGTTGAGCAGCGGATTCTCAAGAAGCTCAACCCCGCGGCAGGGGATCTCCACCGGAGCGCCCATTCGGAGTCCCTCCATCGGTCCTGGTTGGCGCATCATCGTTCACTCACCCCTTGTGGGACCACGCACGTGGTCTCTCCTCCCACGTTAGGTATCGGGGGAAGGATGCCTACAGCCCCTTGGGCCCAAGACCTACCCATCTGATATACAGGGCGGGCATGTTCCCTCGTGGATCGCTATCGCGTTCGGCAGTGGTCGTGGCCCTGCTCGTCGCGCTCATAGTGGCCTGCAACGGCACGAAGAACGCGCCCTCGCCCTCTCCGAGCGGTGACGGGGGTGCCGGGTTCCTCAACAGCATCGCCGGCGGCGAGGCGGCTCAACAGGCTGCGGCGCAGGCGCACATGACCGAGCAGGCCAAGGCCAAGATCAAGCACGTCGTGTTCATCGTCAAAGAGAACCGGACCTTCGACACGATGTTCGGCACCTACCCCGGCGTGGACGGAACCACGACCGGCGAGATGTGCGACGGCAAGACCGTCAGGCTCAGGGCAGCCGGCGACACCGCGCTCGACGTACCCCACTCCTTCACGGCCGGCCTTCGAGCCATCAACGGCGGTCGCATGAACTGCTTCGACCTGATGTCACCCGACGAAAAGACCCGCCCGTATGTGCAGTTGCAGCAGTCAGACGTCCCCAACTATTGGCAGTACGCCAAGCACTTCGTGCTCTCCGACCGCTTCTTCTCCAGCGTCTACGGACCCACTGGGCCCGAGCAGCTATGGACGGTCTCTGGCCAGAGCGACCGTTTCGTCGAGCAGGAACGCGAGGGCCAGTATGGGACGAACGGCGTAGAGCGCGAGTTCTGCGACGACAAGACCGAGAGGGCCTACTCCTTCAAGGACCTAACAACCGCCCAGCGGAACGAGGCATACGCGCTTGAGGAGTTCCCGAACATCCCAGCGCTCACGACCTTCTGGGAAACACGCTGGCCGTGCGCCGACATCCCTACGGTCCCGGGCCAGTTACAGGCCGCGGGCGTGCCATGGAAGTACTACCGAGGCGACAACTCTTGGGTGGACCCACTACGCCAGATCTCTACCATCCGCAACTCCCCGGCAGTTTGGAAGAACCGAGTCCCAGTGGACCAGTTCGTCAGGGACGTTCAGTCTGACCGTCTGCCCGCGGTGTCATGGGTCACACCCGCCTTCGTCGACAGCGACCACCCTCCGATGAGCATCTGCCAGGGCGAAAACTGGACCGTCCGCCAGGTCAACTCGATCATGCAGTCTCAGTACTGGAAGGACACCGCGATCGTGCTCGTATGGGACGACTACGGCGGCTTCTACGACCACGTCGTACCCCCGCACGTCGATCTCTTCGGCTACGGGCTTCGCGTCCCGATGTTGCTGATCTCGCCCTACGTCACACCGCACGTGGACAGCCGCACCTTGGACTTCACCTCCGTGCTGAGGTTCATCCAGCGGCTCCACGACCTGCCGCCGCTGGACACATCCTCCGGCATGACCCAGCGCAACGAGCAAGCGAACGACATGGTGGACCTCTTCGACTTCTCGGGGAAGCCTCAGAGGCCGTTGGTGCTCAAGGAGCGATCCTGCCCGACCCCGACCCAGACCGCGGTCCCGGGCACCACCGGCTAGCCATCGCAGGCTGCTTGGCACCGGGTAGCCTGGCATCCATGAGCGATGACTTCGATCTGCTGGAAAGCATCCGCTGCGAGGATCGCGAGTTCCTTTGGCTTGACAGGCACCTCGACCGCATGGCCGCATCGGCCTCGCTCTTCGGCTTCCGTTTCCATCCAGACGCGATCAACGAAGCGCTCGATGCCGTGCGCGACACCGGCCCCATCAAGGTCCGCCTGACGCTGTCCCAGGCGGGGAAGGTCGTGGCATCCAGCACGCCTCTGGGTTCGCTGGAGTCGGTTCGGCTGGCTGTCGCGCGAACACGCGTCAACTCGAACGACGTTTCCCTCTTCCACAAGACAACCGATCGGCGCATCTACCAAGAAGCCCTCTCGTCTCGACCAGAAGCCGACGACGTGGTTCTCATCAACGAGCGCGGAGAGATAACCGAAGCAACCTCTGCGAACATCCTTCTGCGGAAAGGCAGCTCTTGGCTCACGCCACGCATGAGCTGCGGACTTCTCCCCGGCATCCAACGCGCGGTCCTTCTGGAATCGGGCGAGGTGGCGGAGGAGTTGCTGATGGTCGAGGACCTTCGCCTGGCCGATGAGGTAGCCCTCGTGAACTCCGTGAGGCTCCGCAGGCCAGCGGCCCTAGGTCCGTGAGGCAGAAGGCGAGCTGAGGGCTCGCTCCAGGGTCTCGGCCTGTTCCTTCCAGTGTCGCGACAGATAGAAGCAGTCGATCCCGCGTGGGTGTTTGATGACGACCAGCGTCGAACCATCGATCTTCTTCTTGATGCGATCCAGCACGCACTCGTCTCTGTCGATCGCGAGCGAGACCCTGTAACCCCACGGCCAGGCGGGCTTCAGGACGATGAGCCTCTGGTCGGTCAGACACAGCAAGCACCGATGGAAGAAGGCCATGGTCACACGGACGAGCGCTTCCGCATCCAACTCGACCCGCTCGTCCGGCAACAGGGAGGTCGTTAGCGCCGCCTGCAGGTCGCCATGGACCACGGTCGCATCCGGGGCAGGCGCATGCTCGCCAACGGCGCTTCCGACGGCCTCCACGAGTTCCTCTGGCATGAAGGGTTTCGGAAGGAACCCTGCGGCACCCTTCTCCCTTGCCCACTCCGGTCCAGAAGCCATCTCGTGGGCCGAGCACATCACAACCCGGAGGTCGTCGAGAAGATCGGCGTGCCTGAGCTTGTCGAGTACCTCCCATCCGTCCATGTCCGGCATCCGGATATCCAGGAGCGCGACATCGGGACCCTCTGTTTCGATCGCTGCGAGTGCCTCCTGGCCCGAGGAGGCCTCGATCACACGATATCCAGCGGATTGAAGTGCGACCCGCGCCAGCACGCGGATATCAGGTTCATCGTCGACTACAAGAACGGTTCTGCCCATTTGCCCCTCTCTTGGAAGGAACAATCAGGGCGATGATAACCCCCGATAGGGGGCTCTCGTGAAGAACCCCTGCCGGGCCCCTAAAGGCTTAGGCGGCTTGGCGCTTCTTGCGGCGTCCCCGCGGTGAGTAGCTGTGGAGGGGTTCGTGCTGCCAGCAGAACATCCAACGGCTGTAGATCGACAACTTCGTGCCGCAACCCTCAGCCGCACAGACCCTCCCGGCGCTGTAGCTACGGTTGGGACGCGGAAGGGAGCGGACCCTCGCGCCCTTGAAGGACTCGTCTGCCATCGTGCATCTCTCCTGCTCTCGTACCCGGCGTCTGCCGTCGGGTCCACATATCTAGGAACGAAGGATGCAACGCCTTCCTTCCCTATTCACGAGAAATTCTAGGAAAGTTATCGACTTTAGGCAACTTCGCAGGGTGAATCACGTGTCTCCGCAGGTCAGAAGCTATGTCGGAGAAGGATCATTTGCCCTGAAACTCGGCCTTACCCGGACCGTCTTCAAGCAGAGAGCGCATACCGGCCTTCTGGTCCTCGGTCGAGAACAGGGCTACGAAGGCTTCTCTTTCGATGATCAGGCCCGATCCTAGATCCGCCTTGGTTCCCCAGTTGATGGCGATCTTGGCGGCACGCAACGCTTGGGTCGGCCCTTCGGCGAACCTGCGGGCGTCTTCCACGGCCCGGTCGTACACCTCGTCAGCCGGGAACACCCGGTCCACCAGGCCCATCCCGAGGGCTTCCTCCGCCTTGACAGAACGGCCTGTGTAGATCATGTCCTTGGCGCGGCCCAACCCGATCAGCCTCGGCAATCGCTGCGTGCCGCCTGCCCCGGGGATGATGCCGAGTTGGATCTCGGGTTGGCCGAGTTTCGCGCCGGCCGCCGCGTAGCGGAGGTCGGCGGCCATGGCTAGTTCGAGTCCGCCACCCAATGCGAACCCGTTGATCGCAGCGATGGTCACCTTGGGAACATCCTCGAGGATATTCAGACACTCCTGCATATGCGTGATTATCGGCTTCACCTCGACGGAATCCAGGGTCGAGAGCTGCTTGACGTCGGCGCCTGCGGCGAACACCTTTCGGCCACCCCAGATGACGACTGCGCGAACGTCGTCCCGGCGCTCGGCCTCCCTGGCACACTCGGCGATCTCCTCGGTCACCTGGCTGTCTATGGCGTTGAGTTTGGGGCGATCCAAACGGATGGTGCCGACTCCGTCGCTCACCTCGAGACGAACGAATTCGCCCATCGGTCCTCCCGGGTCAGTAGATTGTGAAGGTCAGATTCCAAGGTACTGCACCACGGCATGCACCGACCCGGGCCAAGGCGGCTCATTGCACCTGCAACGAGATGCTAGACTGCCGTCCGTGGAAGATCGCGTCGACATGATGGAGGTCCTGAAGGACAAGGGCTTTCGCATGACCCCCCAGAGACGGGCCATCGTTTCCGAAGTCATGCGCGCTCAGGGACACATAAGCCCTGCGGCGATCGCGCGGAAGGTCCAGCAGCGCATACCCGGAGTGAACCCCTCGACCGTCTACCGAACCATCTCGATGCTCGAAGACGTCGGGATCCTCTCTCATGCTCACCTCGAAGGCGGGGCCGAATACCACTTGGCGGACGAACCGGAACACGTGCACCTAGTATGTTCCAGTTGCGGCAACACGGACGACCTGTCGATGAAGGAAGCTAGGTCACTCTTGGATCTAGTGAAGAAGCATAGAGGCTTCGCTCCCGATCTGACTCACTTCGCCATCTCCGGTCTCTGCGCCAAGTGCCAGTAGTCGGGCCTCGCACCTATCTGTCCTCGTGGTGGTCACTCTCGTGCTCGTGGATATGAACGAGATCCTCGTGCGTGTGGGTGTGCCCGTGGATCAGATTCACCCCCAGCAGGAGTTCCCGGTTCCCCAAGACCACCGCCGGCGAACCTTCGGCGACGATCCGATGCTCCTCTGAGAACACCAGGCATCGATCCGCCACGACGTCGAGGACACCCAGATCGTGCGTCGCCAGTACTATCGTCTTCCCGGCCCGGTTCAACTCGGCGATCAGTTCCACCAACCACTGCTGCGTCCGAGGATCGAGCGCCGCCGTCGGCTCGTCGAACAGAAGTACCTCCGGGTTCATCGCCAGGACCGAGCCTATCGCGACGCGTTTCTTCTCTCCTCCAGACAGCTGGTACGGCGCACGTTCGGCCAAGTCGCCGATCTCCAGCATCGCCATCACGTCGGCGATGCGCTCCTCCACCATCTTGCGGCTCCACCCCATCTGCAACGGCCCGAACGCCATCTCTTCGCGAACCGTCGGTGAGAAGACCTGCGCATCGGAATTCTGGAAGATGAACCCAACGCGAGATCGGAACCCCATCGAGAACTGCTCGTCCTCCAGCGCCTCCTCCGTGACCGGCTCACCGAAAGCGTGGAACGAACCCGACCCTGCGAATATCAGACCGTCGAGGATCTTCAGCAACGTGGACTTGCCGCACCCGTTGGCGCCGAGGAGCGCGATCTTCTCTCCGCGGGCGACACTGAAGGAAACGCTATCCAATGCGGGGAATCGTTCGAGGTAGCTATAGCTCAGGTCTTCGCACGCGAACACCTGGTCGCCCTCATCCGCCGATAACATGATCCCCCACCAGGAGTAGCACAGCCGCAAGCGCGCACGCCGTGGCGAACATCCGGTCGGACGCCCTGGTTTCGAAGAAGGTCAATGTCTGGGGCTCACCCGTGTACCCCCTCGAGACCATCGCCTGATGCACTTCCTCGCTCAACGCGTAGGACTTGCCGAAAAGCGCACCAGCGCTGGCCGCTACGAAGCGCCGGCCTTCCCGGCTGTCTCCGGCGTTGCCGACGGTTCGGGATCGACGCGCCGCATACATGTCGGCCACAGAGTTCAGGAGGAAGAAGAGGTAGCGGTATGCCATTCCGATGATCAGGATAAAGATCTTCGGTAGGTGAAGGGCCCGCATCCCCGCCAGCAGGTTCACCCAGGTTGTGGTGAGTGTCAGCAGCACGACCAGCGAGATGGACACCGCCACCCGGCTCACGATAAGCACCACCGAAGACAGGCCTTGTTCCGTGAGCCCGACGGGATTCCCATTCCAGGTCCACAACGGGACAACGATATTCCCGGGCGTGATGAAACTGAAAGCCGCAGGGATCACGACGATCCCCGTGAAGATCGGTATGAACAGCCAGACACGTTTGACGAAGAAGGCCAGCGAGAGCTGAGAGGCTGCGGCGAGCACCAGGGTTCCCGCATACATCGCGATCAGGAGCCAGAAGCTGCGCACGAGCGCGGCCACCAGCAGCAGACCGAAGAGCGAGACGATCTTGACCCGCGGGTCGACACGCTGCAGGAGGCCGGGACGCCCTGCGACCTCTTCGCTGAACATCGCCTGGCGAAGCAGTCCCGAAACCCCGTTGATGGTTTTCTCGACATAGTGGCCCTTCTTGCGCTTGCCGATGCACCCGCACGGGCACAGGGCGATCTCGCCCTGAACCAGCCAACCGGGAGTTGCGGTCGCTTCGCTCACGAAGTGGCCGTTGGATCAGCTTCGTCTCCACGGCCATGCGTGGCGAGCTTGTAGATCCCGACGAACGCGAAGGTCACCGCGCCGATCACGAGCACGCCTAGCACCGCGGACAGGATGTAGGCGAGCGCTGGATGGTCGCCGGACGAGAAGCCGTAGCCGCCGAGCAGGGTGCGGCTCCAGAAGCTTCCGAACTTCTCCAGACCCGCCGGAACGGCCTGGAGGTTGTACTTCCCGAGGTCGAGGTCCTGGGGAGTGTCCTCACCGAAGGCACCTCCCGGAGCGAGGAGGCCGAGCGGCGTCAGCAGCAGCATCCCCCCGAGGGCGATGAGCGCCCATCGCCAGCCAAGCTTCTGACGGGGGCCGGCCATCTCCTCTTCGGTCACCGGTACGTCGGGCGCGTTGACGCGCAGCAGCGGAACGTTGGCGCGCTGCAAGTAGGCGACGACGCCCGCACTGATCCCCGCCTCCACCAGTCCCGCCACCAGTAGGTGCGGGATCATCATCGCCGGGATCGTCTGAGCGAGATGGAAGGGGGCGTAGAGCGGCGTGCCGTTCGCGGTATGGAACAGGCTGGGCTGCAGTCCGAACTCGATGGCCGCCGCCAGTGCCGCGGCGTTGATCCCGACGTAGCCTCCGATCCCGGCGGCGATGACCCGTCTTCTGGAGGTCAGGGGCTCTCGGCCTGCGATGATCTTGTATAAGCCGTAACCGACGAACGGCATGACGAAAGCCATGTTGAACGAGTTCGCCGCGAACGCCAGCACTCCGCCGTCGCCGAAGAAGAGGGCCTGCACCGCAAGAGCGATGCTGACCGCGATGACCGCAGCCCATCTTCCGAGCAAGATCGCGATGATCACCGCGCCAACGGCGTGGGCAGTCGTCCCGTCCGGGATGGGCACGTTGAACATCATCACCAAGAAGCTGAACGCGGAGCCGATCGCTACCAGCGGCACGTAGCGGCTCTTCACGATCTTCTTCACCCTCTGGGAAGCGCGGATCCACACGGGAACCATGGCGCCTCCGAGCACCGCGCAAGTTGTCGGACTCAGATACCCGTCGGGGATGTGCATGAAGAGCGGTCCTCTCTCGAAGCCAGCACACCAGAGGCTACCGCTACCTGCAACTTACTGCAATAACGAAGCCTCGCGCAAGCTAGCGTGTGGCCGCTCTCGCAAGGATCGCCGCCGAGGCGGCGTAGGGGTCGATCCGCCGCTGTTGCAGCGAAGTGACGAGGTCTGGGTCGGCCTCCAACAACTGCGCCGCACGCTCCTTGAGTGACTGGGAAACCATCTCCTCCACCTCATTCAGGAGACGAGCCCCCCGCTTGAGCAGCAGCCTGCCCTCGACTTCAAGGTAGGCGCGATGGGCTTGGATCGCATCCCACATCGTGTCCGTGCCCTCCTCCTTCGTGGCCGAGGTGGCCACGACGGGCGGAGCCCACGCGTCGTCGAGGCCCATGCCGATCATGGTTTCCAGGTCCCGAACGGCCCTCTCAGCGCCTTCCCTGTCGGCCTTGTTGACGATGAAGACGTCCGCGATCTCCAGTATCCCGGCCTTCGCCACCTGGATAGAGTCGCCCCAGCCAGGGTTCACCACCACGAGCGTGGTGTCGGCGGACTTCGCCACCTCGACTTCGATCTGTCCCACTCCAACCGTCTCCACGATGACGAGGTCGCGCCCGGAGGCATCGAGGATCCTGATCGCCTCGGGCACCGCAAGCGCGAGCCCTCCCAGATGTCCGCGGGTTGCCATCGACCGGATGAATACGCCCGGATCGGTCGCATGAGTCTGCATCCTCAAGCGATCTCCCAGCAGGGCGCCTCCGGTGAACGGGGACGTAGGATCGATCGCGATGACTCCGACGGTCAGGTCGCGTGAGCGCGCGGCCTTGATCAGCTGCTGAGTGAGACTGGACTTGCCCGCGCCCGGCGCGCCGGTAAGTCCGATCGTGTAGGCCCACCCGGTGTTGGAGTAGATCAGCGAGGAGAGCTCGGACAACTCGGGCGCACCGTCTTCGACCATCGAGATGGCGCGCGCGACCACGCGCCTGTCTCCGGCGAGGATCCCTTCGGCGACCTTCTGTGGCTTCATCGGCTCAGACTAACCCGAGGTGGAAGTCGGGAGCACAGCTCAGTTCACCGAGAGCAACTTCATCAGGCGCATAAGCACGAACGGGTGACGGCCGAGTCCGGTGACCTTGAGCGTTCCGGCCGACAGCTTCCGGACAACCGAGCGACCTTCGGATCGGAACACGTTGGGTAGGCCCACGAGCAGCGGAACGGTCGTTAGCTCGACGAGGGTGGCCCCGTCGGAGCGAACCTTAACGTCGAGGCGAGCCTTCGCCAGACCGTTCGAAACCGTCACCCTCCCGGGCCCGAGATCCAGGGTCGCGGACAGTCCGATGTCGGACGCCCTTACCCCTATACAGGCGGGCCTCAACAACATCGTTCGATGAGGATGCCGCTGAACGTTGGAGCGCAACAGATCACCGAGCATGGTCGCGAGGCCGTTCGGTTCTGCGTCGGCCATCTTGACTATCACGGCTTCAACAGGACCTTCGAGGCGCGACACGAGGAGAACAGCTCGTGGCCGACGTCCGCTTCGTCGAGCGGAAGCGTGTGTCCGCACCCCGGCCATCCGTCAATAGGCGCTCCACCACTCATCACTGGAAAACAGAGCCAAGATCATCCTCCTAGCGAGACGCCCCGATGATGAATACCAATCCGATGGTGTTGAAGGTCCCGTGCGCCACGATCGGTGCGACGATGTTCCCGCGTCGCTCGTACACGTACGAAAGCCCGAACCCTACGAAGAACATCATCACGACCAGTAGCCATGCTCCTGCGAGACCCGATCCATCGTCAGGGCCGTAGTGAGCCAGGCCGAAGAGAAGCGACGACCCAACGGCGGCGGTCCAATAGGATCGCCTCGCTCGCATCGCCCGGAAGAGCGCTCCCCGGAAGAAGAACTCCTCGCAGATGGGCGCCGACACGATGGCGAGCAGTATCGCCAACAGGATCTTCCCCGTGCTCAGCTTGTCGGGGAGTTGCTGCGGCGTTTCAACACTGCCGCCAGCTACCAGATCGAAGAGACCGGACAGGATGATCCCCATGCCGATGCCCGCTACCAGGTATACGAGGAGGCCACCGAGAAAGCCCGCCAGAACCTCGCGCCAGATCTTCGTGGGGAGGCCCATGACCAGCGCCCAGCCCTTGTGGAACAGCTGCAGCCAGCCGGCCAGAACAAGGACCGGCAGGAACTCGCCCATGATCCCGATCCAGAAAAACTCTTGGTCGTGGGGAAGGGCGGCCGCCGCTCCGACTGCCATGACACCCGTGACGACCAACCCCAGGAAGAACACCAAAACGGCCTCCCACCATCGCCAAGTTGCCCTGGGTCTGGGGTCATCAGGTCGTATGCCGAGTCCGCTGCGGTCGGGCGGAGGGGGCGCAGGTGTCGGCCACCCACGTGTCGGTTGGGGACCGCTTGGAGCGGAAGGCAGGCCCGAACCTATCGCTGGTTCGAGCCACTGCAAAGGTTGATCGGGGCGAGGCGGTGTCGGGTCCGTCGTCATCGTTCGTTCATCTTGACGGCTTCTCGCGCAAGCGGCACATAGAGCAAGCCTCCCAGGGCCATGGCGAACCCCATCCCGACCGCCGAAACGCCGGTGTCGTTCACGAAGTACCCGACCACGCTCGCCCAAAGGATCGCCAGTATCGCGGCCCGCCACTGTGGGAAAGCGTTGAGCGAGTCCTTCAGGCCTGCGCGCCGCTTCACTACCACCCGGATCAGAACGGGTGTCGCTGCGAGGTAGACGAGCCCGATGGGGTTCCGTCTGAGGAGGCGAACACCTATGCCCAGACGCTCCCAGAGCGTTGAAGCGGCGTGCAAGGGATCTCTACCCGAGGTCTCCACGAATGCGGTCCCGTGTGTCGGAGAGGACACGAGGAAACGATGCGCCAACAGGATGACTCCCGTGCCGAAGACGACAGTAGACAAAGCCACTCCCGCTTCCTTCCACCCGAAACGGTTGCGGGTCCTCAGCATCAGCCATAGACCGGCCGCCGCCAACGCCGCCACCGCGCCTCCCAGATCGGCCCCCAGTCCCGGAAGGCCGACGAACAGGGCAACCGCGATGATCGCGGCGAAACCCCTCAGGGGTTTCAGGCTGGACGCAACGTAGACGGCTGATCCGATCACCAGCCCTTCGAATGCATTGGGCAGGCCGTAGAACCGCGCCCCGTCGAGTGCCGTGCCTCCCATCATCGTGGACATCGTTCCGTACCAACCCGTCGCAGCCTCGACGACGAAGAGCCCAAGGATCATCAGGCCGAGCGCGAACGGAGGCACGAGCGCTCCGCGGCCGCGGAACGCAAGAGCCGCAGCCGGGAGAAGGATCGTCACGGCCACTGCAAGCAGCGCTACCCATAGGTAGGAAAGCGTGGGCAGGTGCCCCGCCGCCAGAAGGGCAACCGCAAGAGCCGGCGTCGCGAGGCAGGCCCACTGCCCGACATAGAGCGCCCATCTCGGCAGCTTCGTCCGTCGGGAGAACGAGTACAGAGCGAAGACAAGAAGGAGGAAGACCGCGCTCCCCGCTACGATCGCGACCGGAACGTACATCCGCCGCTGCGCGACGTGGCGCTCGTAGAGGTCGAGGGGAGAGCCGCGCACAACGGTGATCGTCCCGTTGGTATCGACCCCGGGCAGACGCAGATACGCCGCTATCGTCGCCCGCAGGTCGTCCGCTGTGACCACACCGGCGCGCCTCGTACTCGAAGACGTGAGAGCGCCGGGCGTGCCCGGTTGCTCGGCTCCGGGATCCCAAGCAACGACGACACCGCTCAACCGGCTCCTCGCTTGCACGACCGGCATGCCGTGCGGAGGCAATGCGGCAACGATGACGAGCTGGTCGGTCCCGCACTCGGCAACGGCCTCTTGCAGGAATCGGTCGGCACCCTTCCAGAAGGCGGCCTGCGCCGCCGCCCCTTCCGGAGGAGTGCCGGCGTCATAGTTCTGGAGGAAGATCGGTGCTCCGCCTGCCAGAGAGGCACTCCTGAGATCCGAACCCAGCTGGGTAGTGGCTCCCAGCATCATCGCGGACCCTCCATGCCGACTGAGATCCGCTGCGGCGGGGAGGCTCATCAGTTGCTGGAAGGTTGCGCCCTCGATCCCGAAGAAGGTCACACGTTCTCCCGGAGGGCAGTTGCGCCCTGCGGGAGAAGAAGAACCACCCGGCTGTCCCCCGGCGACGCCTCCCCACAGCAGGGACACGGCCATCGCCATGAGCGCGACCGAGAACCGGCGGAGCGTCAAACCGACCCGCGTTCGCGGCTCACCTGGGCTCCAAGCCCGGATAGCTTCGCCTCGAGATCCTCGTAACCACGGTCCACATGGTGCATGTCGCCTATCTCGGTAACACCGTCGGCAGAAAGCGCTGCGACGACCATGGCAGCGCCCGCCCTGAGGTCGAGCGCCCGAACGGGCGCTGCGGAGAGCCGTTCCGCGCCCCTGACCACGGCGTGGTGCCCCTCGGTCTGGATGTCGGCCCCCATCCGTTTCAGCTCGTCGACGAACATGAAACGGCTCTCGAAGACGTTCTCTGTGACGATGCTGGTCCCTTCGGACGTGGCGAGAAGCGCCATGAGTATCGGTTGGATGTCGGTGGCGAGGCCGGGATACGGGAGCGTTACGAAGTCGATCGCGCTCGCACGACGCTCCATCGACACCCGCAAGCCGTCGTCGAGCGTTTCAATCACCGCACCGGCGTCGGAGAGCTTGGCCAGCGGCATGTCCAGATGCGCGGCGACCGCCTCCTTCAACGTGACGTCGCCCTGCGTGATGCACGCCGCGATTGCGAACGTCGCGGCTTCGATCCGATCGGGAACCACTCTGTGCGCCGTCGGCGAGAACCCCTCTACACCCTCGATCTCCAGCTTCGTCGAACCCTCTCCTTCGATCCGGGCGCCCATCTCCCTGAGCATCTGGGCGAGATCCACGATCTCGGGTTCTCGCGCCGCGTTCTCGACAACCGTCGTTCCGCGCGCCGCGACAGCCGCCATCATCACGTTCTCGGTCGCACCGACGCTTGGGTAGTCGAGGGCGATGACGGCGCCGCGCAGCTCCCCGACGTTCGCGTGGAGATAGCCGTGCTCCGATCCGAAGGTGACACCCATGTTCTCGAGTCCCTTCAGGTGCAGATCGATGTTGCGGGAACCGATGTTGCATCCACCGGGCATGGCTACGCTTGCCTTCCCGAACCGAGCGAGGAGCGGGCCGAGCACGACTATCGAAGCGCGCATCTTGCTGACGAGCTCGTATGGGGCTTCGTACGAACTCACCGCCGAGGTATCGATAGTCATGTTGCCGTCCTGCCAGGCGACCACAGCTCCCAGGTGCTCGAGGACTTCGACCATGGTGAAACAGTCCTGGATACGCGGAACGTTCTCGATCGAACTGGTGCCGGCCGCGAGCAGAGACGCAGCCATGAGCTTGAGCGCAGAGTTCTTCGCCCCTGATATGCGAACAGCGCCATCCAAGCGGGCGCCCCCGGTAACCAGAAGTCTGTCCATCACCCGCAGATTGTATGCGGGAAGGCCGGCGGAGCCTCTCGGCCCCGGGCACGAAGGTTCATGTTGCGTTCGTGTTGCGGATACCAAGCGTGTCATTCACCCCGTGTAGGTTGGACATACGAGATGAGGAAGGGAGGTGCAACCAAGAGATGGCTTCGATAGCAGCCGCGATGGCAACACTGATAGACGCCCGCAGGCGGAACGAACGGACCTGCTGGGAATTCTGCGAATGTCACGCCGCCGATCGTGAAGATCAGGCACGGCGTATCTCCGCCGGCGAACGCCGGAAGCGGTCCCGCTAGCCCTTCAGGCTAGTGCGGGCCTGAGCCTTGGCGAGCCCCAGTTTCGTCTCTTCGGTGTCAAGATCCTGGGCCTTCCGCTGCCATTCTTCGGCTTGAAGGCGGGCGGCCTCGAAGTCGACCTCGTCCTCGAGTTCGGCATGGGCGGCGAGGACGTCCACCCGGGTCACTCCCTCGGACGTGGCGACGTGAAGGAAGCCTCCGTCGACGACGGCGCGCAACTCCCCATCCTCCAGCTTGATCCTGAGAACGCTGACTTCGAGCTTGATCAAGAGCGGGATGTGCTGGGGCATGATCCCCACATCACCTTCGACCCCCCGGGCGCTAACCATGATCGCCGGGCCCGTCCAGACCTCCCGCTCGGGGGTTACCAGGTGGACTTCGAGGGTCGCCACGGAACCTCCTAGCCAACCTTCGACATGCGGTCCGCCTGCTCGACCGCTTCCTCGATGCTGCCCACCATGTAGAACGCCTGCTCGGGCAGGTGGTCGTACTCGCCCTCGGCAACTGCTCGGAACGACTTGATCGTCTCCTCGACGTGCACGTACTTGCCGGGGATGCCTGTGAACTGCTCGGCTACGAAGAACGGCTGGGAAAGGAACTGCTGGATCTTGCGGGCCCTCGACACGATGACCTTGTCCTCTTCGGAGAGCTCGTCCATGCCGAGGATCGCGATGATGTCCTGCAGGTCCTTGTTCCGCTGCAGGATCTCCTGGACGCGCCTGGCGACATCGTAGTGCTCCTGACCCACGTAGCGCGCATCGAGGATCCTGCTCGTCGAGTCCAGCGGGTCCACTGCCGGGTAGATGCCCAGCGCTGAGATCTCACGAGAGAGCACCGTCGTGGCGTCCAGATGCGCGAACGCCGTGTGCGGCGCGGGGTCGGTGATGTCGTCCGCGGGAACGTAGATGGCCTGCAGCGACGTGATAGACCGGCCCTTGGTCGACGTGATGCGCTCCTGGAGCTCGCCCATCTCGTCGGCCAGGGTCGGCTGGTAGCCGACTGCGCTTGGCATACGTCCGAGCAGTGTCGAAACCTCGGAACCGGCCTGCGTGAACCGGAAGATGTTGTCAACGAAGAGCAACACATCCTGGTGCTCGACGTCGCGGAAGTACTCGGCCATCGTGAGGGCTGCGAGCGCGACGCGCAGACGCACTCCCGGCGGCTCGTCCATCTGCCCGAAGACCAGAGCGGTCTTCTCGATGACACCGGTTTCGGTCATCTCCACGAAGAGGTCGTTTCCCTCGCGGGTGCGCTCCCCCACTCCGGCGAATACCGACACGCCGCCGTGCTGCTCGGCCTGACGGCGGATCATCTCCTGGATGATGACGGTCTTGCCGACGCCGGCGCCGCCGAACATCCCGATCTTCCCACCCTGCACGTAGGGCTCGAGCAGGTCGATGACCTTGATGCCCGTCTCGAGCATCACGGACTTCGGCTCGAGTTCGTCGAACGGAGGCGGGTCGCGGTGGATGGGCCAGTAGGTGTCCACGTGGATCTTGTCCGCGGTGACGTCGAGGGGCTCTCCGAGCACGTTGTAGACGTGACCGAGCACACCCTGTCCGACGGGGACGCTGATCGGTGCTCCCGTGTTCTCCACTGGTGCGCCCCGGACCAGGCCATCGGTCGGCTTTAGCGCTACAGCACGCACCGTCGCCTCTCCGATGTGCTGGGCGACCTCGCACGTGATGGTGTCGGTCCTGCCACCGAGCGTGCGCTCGACCCGAACAGCCGTGTTGATCTCGGGCAGCGAGTCGGGCGCGAACTCGATATCGACCACGGGCCCGATGACGCGGACCACGCGTCCGTTGGATACTGACTTCTCGTTCTCGGTCATCTCGATCTCCTAGGTTGGCTCGTATCAGACTTGCGAGAGAGCTTCCGACCCTCCGACGATCTCCATGATCTCCGTTGTGATCTCCGTCTGGCGCGCCTGGTTAGCCTGGCGCGTGAGGATCTTGATGAGGTCTTCCGCGTTCTCGGTCGCAGCCTTCATGGCGCGCC
>Ga0315281_10006009_pt1 | contig 17299 bp, 15 predicted proteins | sample YL17G07_0_MG_FD_204540 | JGI IMG/M metagenome (GOLD analysis project Ga0315281, IMG submission 204540) | Sediment microbial communities from Yellowstone Lake, YNP, Wyoming, USA - YL17G07_0 | ecosystem: Environmental > Aquatic > Freshwater > Lake > Sediment | place: USA: Wyoming | collected...
AACGGAGCGCTCAACCCAAAAAAGGTCTGCCTCACCTGTTCCGGCTGCTCCGAGCTTCTCCGCGCCGGCCAGCCGGCCGGCTGCGTCGTCCACGACAAACGCGTTTATGAAAATCGCTGAGCGGAAGGCCAATTTTATTGACAAAGAGCCCGAGTTTTATAGAATATGAGTGTCTAATCGTCTGAAGGATGAAAGGAGGTCACATGCATCCATTTGAATCACGAAACAACTTAAGGATTCTCGGCTTTTTGGCCTTGATCATATGGGCGACATTCTTCATGTCGGCCTGCAAAGGAAAAGAAAAAGCCGAAGCTCCGGCAACCGAAAAAACGGGGTTACAAGCTGAGGACATTTCCCTGGACACGATTTCGGCAGTCCTGGGCAAACCCGAGGCCGAAAAATCCGGGATATTTGATCTGGGCAAGAGCGAAAACGAGCTTCAGATCGTTTATCATTTTTATACCCCGGAACCCAAAGACATCGACGATGATATCGGCGCAGATCTGGCCCCAAAGATCCAGGAACTTTACAAAAAATTCAAGACAATCGATCGCGTCGCTTTCGCCATCCATGTCTTCCATGCTGGTTTGTCCGTGGAATGGAAGCCGTATTGCACCTTCGTCATGACTCGCAAAGTGATCAACGAGACCAACTGGACTGATCTTCTTGCGACCGAGTTCTTCAAGGTCGTCCTAGAGCTTAAATACGCCGAATAGGCCAAAATTCCAAGACTTGCATTTTCCTTCTCATCCGCCCCTGGTTCTTGCGGTGGGGAGCGGCAGCAGAAGGGCAAAAAGGGACAGGTTCCGGTTTCAAAAAAAACGCTTTGGCCGTGCTGAAAGATGTTCGATTCGGTCCCGGGGAAAAATTCATGTCTGACCATCATGGCCCGGGCTAAACGGATCGCCAAAAAGATCAAATCTTAAATTTCTCCGCGTTTTTTTGTATAATCCTGTCTACGTTATCATTCTGTCTTTGAATACATTGTCGCACTTATCATTTTGAAACGATACGAAATTCCGGTTCGACATGATAAGAAGGAGAGAAAACTTTAATTAAACCCCTGCTCCCTTGGCCAATTGAGGGGGAGGAAAAGGCAAGGAGACGCCCATGGCAAACGTCAAGACGAAAAAAGGGATCATCGGGATCCTCACCGGAGGAGGCGATGTGCCCGGCCTGAACCCGGCCATCCGCGCCGTCACGATCCGGGCCATTCACGAAGGCTACGACGTCATCGGCATCAACCGGGGATGGGCCGGCCTCGTCGAAATGAAAAGAGATAAGGATGCGCCCAACGAAGACCATTATCAGCATCTGACCGAAGCGATCGCCAACCGAATCGGACGGACAGGAGGCACGTTTCTCCACACCTCACGGACCCGCCCCAGCCATATCCCCGATGTCAACGTCCCGGCGCACATCCGGCATAAATACAAAGAAAAAGTCAACGACCTGACCGAAGAGGTCATGAAAAACCTGGAATTCCTGGGCATCGATTACCTCATCCCCATCGGCGGCGACGACACGCTGAGCTATGGCGTCCATCTCCACCATAAAGGCGTCAAGATCATCGCCATCCCCAAGACGATGGACAACGACGTTCCCGGGACCGACTACTGCATCGGTTTCAGCACGTGCATCACCCGGACGATCAGCATGACCAATTCTCTGCGGACCACCGCCGGCTCCCATGAGCGCTTTCTGATCATCGAGGTCTTCGGCCGGTACTCCGGATTCACGGCCCTTCTCCCGACCATGGCCGGCGCCGCTAACCGCTGCGTCATCCCCGAATATAAATTCAACCTGGAGCACCTCTGCGAACTGCTCACCGAAGACCGCGCCACGAACCCCAGCCTGTATTCGGTCGTTCTCGTCTCGGAAGGCGCCATGTTCGAGGGTGGCGAAATGATCTTCGCCAGCGACGAAAAGGACATGTACGGCCATAAGAAACTGGGCGGCATCGGCGACGTGATCGCCAGCCATCTCAAGGACATGTCCCCAAAATTCAATCACGGCCGCCGGATCAATGTCATCAACCAGAGGCTGAGCTACCTGGTCCGCTGCGGCGACCCGGACGCTGCCGACTCCATCGTCCCCATGGCCTACGGCAACATCGCTCTCGACCTGGTCATGGATAAAAGATCCGGCCGCATGGTCTGCCTGCGGAACGGCGAATACGACGACGTCCCCATCGAGATCGTCACGAGCATGAAGAAAGTCGTGGACTTGGACAAATATTACGACTGCGAGCGGCTCCACCCCTTTTATAAAAGCTTCAGCCATAAGCCGTTTTTCATCGTCACCAACGATTAGATCTCTTGCTTTGCGTCCTCGGCGGGGATAAAATTCTCCTTATCGGCGGGAAGAAAATTTCTTTGACCATAAAGAAAGGAGAAAACCAAAAGTTCGAAGACATAGACGAAAAATGAGAAAGAGCGAAATCGTCGTCAGCGGAGGCAAATTTCCGCTGTACTCCCTGAACACACTGATCATCGGCAGCGGGACTGCGGCCCTCAATGCCGGCGTTTGTCTTTATGACCGGGGACAGCGCGACATCGCCATCGCCACAGAGGATTTCGGCGGCGGGACATCGAATAAATCGGGATCGGACAAGCAGACTTATTACAAGATCTCCTTGGCCGGAGACCGGCCCGATTCGCCGCTCGAAATGGCCAAAGATCTTTTTAACGGCGGCTGCATGCACGGCGATATCGCTCTCTGCGAAGCCCAGGGCTCGGCCGCGGCCTTCTTCCATCTCGTCAGCCTCGGCGTCCCTTTCCCCCACGATCTATTCGGCGCCTACGTCGGTTATAAAACCGACCACGACCCCCGTCAGAGAGCCACATCGGCCGGTCCCCTCACCTCTCATCTCATGTTCGAATGCCTGGCCAAAGAAATCCGAAAAAAGCGCATCAAAATTTTCGACCACCACCAGGTCATCGCTTTGCTGACCGACGGGCGAGGGGAAAACAAAAGAGTCATCGGCGCCGTCGCGATCGACAAAACCCGGATCAAAGGCAAAAACCCGGGCTTCGTCGTCTTCAACGCCGTCAATATTATTTTGGGGACGGGAGGGCCCGCCGGGATCTACAAGACGTCGGTCTATCCCGAAAGCCAGACCGGCTCGCACGGCCTGGCCTTGGAGATCGGCGCTGTCGGAAACAACCTCACCGAATCCCAGTTCGGCTTGGCCTCGCTCAAATTCCGCTGGAACCTTTCCGGGACCTATCAGCAGGTCATCCCGAGGTATGTCTCCACCGATGGGAAAGGCCGGGACGAGAGGGAATTCCTGAACGATTATTTTCCCGACATGGGAACTTTGGCGACGGCCATCTTCCTCAAAGGCTACCAGTGGCCGTTCGATCCCCGCAAGGCCGCAAGCTACGGCTCGTCTTTAATCGATATCCTCGTCTATCGCGAAACCGTCGTGAAAGGCCGGAGGGTCTATTTGGATTTCCGGCGCAATCCGGGCGGGGCGGGAAAGCTCCGGGATTTCTCGTTCGGCCTTCTCCACCCGGAAGCGTTCTCTTATCTTCAAAGATCCGGGGCCCTGCTGCCGACGCCGATCGAGCGGCTGGAGCACATGAATCAGCCCGCGATCGACGTCTACAAAGATCACGGCATCGACCTCGAAAAGGAACCTCTCGAGGCCGCGGTCTGCGCCCAGCACAACAACGGCGGCCTCAAAGGGAACATCTGGTGGGAATCGAACATCGAGCATCTCTTTCCCGTCGGCGAAGTGAACGGGACACACGGGGTTTACCGGCCGGGTGGATCGGCCTTGAACTCCGGACAGGTCGGCAGCCTGCGCGCGGCGATGGTCATCGCCAGACGTTATTCCGATCAGCCGCTGAAAGAACAAGAATTTCTTGAAACGACAGAATCGCAGATCCGGCTTAAGCTCGAAACCGCCCGCCAGATGATCGCGAAAGGAATACCTAAGACGGCTGGGCTCACAAAGGCCCTGGCGGATATCCGCCAGCGCATGTCGGTCCATGGGGCGCACATTCGCAATCCGATACAAATCGACCGCGAAGTCGAGAACGCCTGGAAGCAATATGCCCGCCTGAAAAAAGGCCTGAAAATTCCTTCTGCCCGCGACCTCCCGGCCGCTTTTAAGACTCTCGACCTCTGCCTGACGCATGCCGTCTATCTCGAAGCCATCAAAGAATATTTGGAAAAAGGCGGGGCGAGCCGCGGGTCTTTTCTTGTCCTCGACCCAAACGGCGAAAAACCCTGCCCCGAGCTTAATGATTTCTGGAAATTCTCGATGGCGAACCCGGAATCTTTTGTCAGCCGGAAGATCCTGGAGATTTGTCTCGATGAAAACATGCGGGTCCAAAAGCGCTGGGTGGACATCCGGCCCATCCCCTCAGAGGAGAGCTGGTTCGAGAACGTCTGGAGCGATTTCCGGAACGACCGCATCATAAGGTAAGAAAGATCTCCCATCGAGGGAGAGAGGAGATTTCTTGATGGCCGGCATCATGAGGGTCGCCCGAGATTGGATGGACAAGGAGACTGAGCATGAGTAAAAAACCCGTCGTATTGATTACGGGAGCGGGCCGCGGTATCGGCCGCGGCATCGCCCTGGAGCTGGCCAAGGAAGGATTCGCGATCGCGGGATGCGACATCATTTATAAGCCGCGAGATAAAAAAGCCGGGCTGTTCGAAGTCAAAGAAGAGGTCAAAAGGCTCGGAAGCGAATTGCTTCCGATCCATGGCGATATCGCCTCTCTCGACGACCATGACAAAATCATCAAAGCCGTTCTCGAAAAATTCGGACGAATCGACGTCCTTGTCAACAACGCCGGCGTCGCCCCCAAAGTCCGGATGGACATCCTGGAGACGACGGCCGAAAGCTTCGACCGATTGCTTTCAATCAACATGCGCGGGGCCTTCTTCCTGACCCAGAAAGTCGCCAAAGAAATGATCGCCGGGCTGAAGAATGACCCGAAGTCAAGGCCCTCCATTCTCTTCATTTCTTCGATCTCCGCCTCCGTCTCTTCGACGTCTCGGGCCGAATACTGCGTTTCCAAGGCCGCCCTGAGCATGGCCGCGAAGATCTACGCCGACCGGCTCGCGGAATTCGGAATCAATGTCTATGAGATCCGGCCGGGCATCATCAAAACAAACATGACGGCGGCCGTCCGCGAAAAATACGACCGGCTCATCGCCGAAGGGCTGGTGCCGCAAAAGCGCTGGGGCTTTCCCGAGGATGTCGGCAAGGCCGTCGCCGCCTTAGCCCAAGGCTATTTCCCCTACTCGACGGGCCTCATTCTCGAAGTGAGCGGGGGGATGAACATCCGGAGGCTATAAACGCGGCTGTTTTCGGATCTTCTCCGATCGTTTTTAACGCATACAAAATTAAAGAGAACAAAAAAGAATAATTTCTTTTTTTTGAAATCGTGTTTATGATATAAATGACACGAATATCTTGGGAAGGAGGACAGAATGTCCCATCATCGAAACCATCAAGGACGGATTTTCTGGGGTCTCGTCCTGGTCATTATCGGCGTCCTTTTCCTTTTGGACCGCCTCGGAGGATTTGATTTCGGCTATATGATCTCCACATACTGGCCGGCGATCTTCATCATCCTCGGGTTCTCCATTTTGATCGGCAACGGCTTCCGCCACGCCGGGCCCGGGATCTTCTTCATCGTCTTCGGGGTGTTCTTCTTATTGGCCGAACTCGACATCCTCGAATACAACGTCTGGCAATACATCTGGCCCTTCCTGATCATCATCGCCGGCTTATGGCTGATCCTCCGGCCGGCGTTGAAGTACCAGAGCGCGGAGAAATTCCCCCAGATCAAAGAAAACGACATCGACCTCACCTGCATCTTCTCAGGAATGAAGCGCCGGATCGAATCGCAGAATTTCAAGGGCGGCCACGCCACGGCGATCATGGGCGGGCTCGAGCTGGATTTCACGGGCGCGGGCCTGGAAGGCGGCAAAGCCACGATCGACGCCACGGCCATCATGGGCGGCGTGGACATCACGGTCCCTAGGGACTGGCGGGTCGTCATCGACGGCACTCCCATCCTGGGCGGCTTCGACGACAAGCGCAGAAATGTCCCCGAGGCCGAAACCAAGGCCACGCTCTTTATCAAGGGCACGGCGATCATGGGCGCGATCACGATTAAAAGCTGAAAAGAAGGACGAAACATATGAAAAAGTTCCTGCTCTGGTTTTTAGCGTTTATCATCGCTGCGGGAACCATGGTCTACCAGCGCCTGACCGGCCCGACCTATCCCTACAACGGGAAAGTTGAGATAGACGCCGCGCTCGTCAAATTCGAGCTTCCCCGGAGCTCGGTCAATACGTCGGATTGCGAGGTCGCGGTTGACGTGCCGGATTCCGATATCTCGGGATTCCTGGAATACAAAAGATACAAGACCGAAGATGCCTGGACGAAAGTCCCTCTCGAGAGAAAAGACGACACGCTGATCGCTTCTCTCCCCAAACAGCCCATGGCCGGAAAACTGGCCTATAGGGTGATTCTGGCCAAAGGCGAAAAGAGCGTTTCTTTAAGCGGCGAAAATCCCATCGTCATCCGCTTCAGAGGCGACGTCCCTATCTATGTCCTTATCCCTCACGTCCTGATCATGCTCCTGGCCCTATTGTTCTCGACGCGTGCCGGGCTCGCGGCTCTCGACAAGAAAAGCGATCCGCGGAAATACGCGAAATGGGCGGCCGTGCTTTTCTTCATCACCGGCTTCATCCTGGGACCCCTGATGCAATACTACGGCTTCGGCCTGCTCTGGTCCGGGTTTCCCCTGGGCCATGACCTGACCGACAATAAGACGCTCGTAGCCATGATCGGTTGGCTCATCGCCCTTTTCATGATGCGCAGAGGAAAGCCGGCCCGGGGCTGGATTCTGGCGGCTTCCATTCTGCTCCTCGTCGTCTTTTTGATCCCTCACAGCCTGCTCGGCTCTGAGCTGGATTATTCGAAGATGGCGCCGCCCACCAAAATTAATTTGCCTTAAGATTGGGGGACAGGGATGTCCCTGTCCCCATTTTTTATGAGATAAGGAGGGGATGTTCGGAGAAATGTCACCTCTTTTATTTCAGCGTAAAAGTGATCGTCACCACGAAAATGGCCGGGCGCGGTTTCCCATCCATCATCAACGGCTCATAGATCCATTGTTTAACGGCATCGATCGCGGCCTGGTCGAGGTCGGAAATGGACCTGATCACTTTCACATTCTGAACGCGGCCGTAAACATCCGTCAGAACCTCCATCGTAACGATCCCTTCGGCTCCGGCCTGTCGCGCCGCTTCCGGATAAACGGGATCAATTTGTCTAAGGATCGTGGGAGGCTTAATATCTCCGCCACATTTCACGGGCGAAGGCACTTCCCCGACGACGCCGCCCACGACACCCCCCAGCACCCCGCTGGCCTCGCCCTTGTCTTCTTTATTTAAGCTGAAAAAGAGGGTGACTGTCAGGATTACGAGCTTCGGCTTGCCCGCGACAAGCGCCGGCTCGAACTTCCATTGCTTCACGGCATCGATCGCCGCTTTATCTAACAAGGGGATAGACTTCTTCACTTTGACGGAGGACATATTCCCGGATTCATCCAATTCAGCTTCGAGAGTTACGGGGCCCTGAACTTGAGCTTTTATGGCTTCTTCCGGATAAATGGGCTCGACATATTTCGTCCTCTTCGGCGGTTTCATTCCTTCCAGCAGTTTGAACGTAAAAGTGTTTGTCACTCCCGCTGGCTTGAGATGGGTGTCGAGCGCGAATCTCACGGTCACCGTGAACGTCACCGGGATGGGCTTCCCGTTGATGATGACCGGCTCATAGACCCACTGCTTTACGGCATCGATAGCCGCTTGGTCCAATAAGGGAATCGAGCGCAGGACTTTGATGTTCTGCGCCCGGCCGTAAATATCAGTGGTTGCTTCCAGGATGACCAGGCCCTCGACATGGGCTAACCTCGCGACTTCAGGATAGACAGGGTCCACCCGCTTGAGCTGAGTCGGCGGCTCGATCCCGCCTGTGAGCCGGAGGGGCTCTCCTTCTTTGAGCTGTTCGGCTTTGGCCGTCTTGTCCTTCAAGTCGAAACGGACCGTCACGGTAAAGATGCCTCCCCGCGGTCTCCTATTAATTATCATCGGTTCATAAACCCACTGCTTAACGGCATCGATCGCCGCTTGGTCGAGTAAGGGGATCGATCTCAAGAGTTTGGCATCCTGCACCCGTCCATAAATATCTGTCCTGATTTCGAGGATGACCACGCCTTCGATGCGCGCTTGACGCGCTATTTCCGGATAGACAGGATCTACCTGCTTGATGATCCGCGGCGGGCTGATTTCCCCGCTCGCCCTCACCGACTCCTCGCCCCGCACGGTCGTAACCGTTGTCACCCCCTGCAAATATGTCCCGGGAACCCAGCCCGAGACACGGAACGACAGAAAATAGACATTGCCTTTTGTGTCCTCGAAGCCGAAGACCGTTATGTTCTTCGCGGGGATGGAGAATTCCGTGTCCAGGAGATTGATTTTCGCGTTCTCGCCCTGCTCATAGACTTCGATCCTAAAGGTGAGTTTCTGGATGACCTCGATCGGGGTGATGAGGACGAGATATTCCTTTCCGTCCAAACGGAAAATGTGAAACGCCCTTTCCCTGTCGCCTTTCTTCCAGTTGAAGTCCGCTTCGGTCAGGAGCTTGACATCCAGGTAATTGAATGTCCTCTGGATCTGTTTCATCTCCTCGGCCAGGTCGAATTCCGTTTTGATGGTGGCGGTGAGGCTGTACTTTAAATATGACGATGTAACGGATTTCACCGGCTCCCCGGCTTCTCCCCTGGCCACCTCAAAAATTCTCATTTTCATAATCCAGGGATTCGCCTCGCCGAAAACGATATAATTCCTTCCGGCCTCGGTCTTCCAGCCCGGCGCCGTCGCCGTGCCGAACGTTTGATTGGCAGACTGCAGGCGGCGGTAATGCTCGATCTTGTATTCGTTCTCGGGTGTGGCCGGACTCGGATCGCGCTGCTTCCAAAAGGAATCGATAAAAAGATCGCGATCCTTATCCGATTCGAGCTGGAGGAAAACTTTCGTCTCTTTTTCGGTGATGATATAGTTGACTTCCTCGGTCAGCCATTTTCCATATCTTGAGTTTTGAGAAATTTTTGGAGTAGATCCGAGCGTGGTGGTCGAGACCTGCTTCACGGCGAATAATCCTAGCCCGGTGGCCGCGAATAGGAGCACAAAAACCCAAAGCCATTTTCCATTTTTAAACATGTCTAACCTCCCCTATATATTTTTCCCGGCCCAGACGATGACCACCTGGGAATCATGCGGTTTGAAGATGAACGTCTGAGCAGGCTCGTTGTTGATCCTGACATAATGGATCTGGACCTGTTCGAGTTCCTCGGCGGCCATTTCCCTTCCGCCCTGGACAGCATAAGGCTCGAAATACCGGACCAGCCATACGGTCAGAAACGCCGCGGCAAAAAGCCCGGCGGCCGCGGCGGCCCAGCGCCACCCGGCTTTCAAGGATGTCGCTGCGTGTTGCGCTATTCCACCATCGGGCGCGAGCGAAGGCCGAAACCTGCGTATTTTTTCCGAGATCGCCGGCCATAGGCCGTCCAAGTCGTCGATATCTCCAGCTTGGACCAAAAGCTGTCGGGCCTCGTCCCTGCTTGCCAACCGCTTGCCGCAGTCGGGGCAGTTCTCGATATGCCTGCGGAGCAAGGCATCCTTCCACGAATGGAAAGGCATGATCGCATACAAAAACTCCATGAGTTTAGAGTGCCGCATGGTTTTTCTCCAAAACCGATTTGATCTTTTTCCGGGCGTTGAAAAGATAGACCCGGGCCGTGGACGGGGAGCATTGGAGCACTCCGGAGATCTCCGCTGCCGTGAATCCCTCGTTCGCCCAGAGGCTCACGACAATCCGCTCCTTCGGGTTCAAGCGTTTGAGAATCTCTTTAGACAGACGTTTGTTTCCACCGGGGTTGGATATTCCGGCCGGGATTCCGTGAGGCCACTCGAACTTCGCTTTGTTGAAGGCTCTTTGGAACCGGCGCTTTTTCTTCAACTGGTCAAGGCAGCGGCGGTAAAGGATGGTGAAGATCCAGTTCTTTAGGCTTTTTTGAGGGTTGAAACGCCCGAGATTCCTGTAAACCTGTATGAAAGTCTCCTGGCAGGCATCCTCGGCATCCTGGCGGTTGCCAAGGATGTTCATGGCCAGGGCCATGACCTGGGCTTTATAGATATCCACGATTTTCCGGAACGCCTCCCTATCGCCTTGAAGGCAGGCCGCGATCAGTTCGTTCTCTCCCATTGAATCCGCGAATCCGTTGTCCTATATATATTACGACGGAAATTCAGAGAATGTTTATATATTTGATTCTCATCCCTTTATGTATCTAATCTGAATTATTCATGAATTACGTTATCTCTCCCGGTCGTGAATTTGCAGACGGGCGCCGAATTCGGGGACATGACCCAAATTCTCCGGAATTTGGGATCGTGTCCCCCTCGTCTTGAATTCGGCGCCATCTGCGAATTCTCTTCTCGAGGAAACGAGGCAATTTATGAATTATTCAGGCTAAACACGGATGAAGGCCTTATCTTAGTAATATTCTACCCCCTTACACAATTAAGGGGGATTTGATATAGCATGTATGAAGACTTTATTTTATTGATATTAAACCCCCTACCCCACAAATTCGGAGACAGGAACCTATTTCTGGCCCCCCTCGAATTCCAACGGGGGGCCCGGAAATATGGACGCGTCTCCGGCTAAGGAGATGAGAGAACGGCGTTAAAAACCCGGATGGGAGCAAGGCCGTTCCCGGATCTTCTCCGATCACCCATTCATTTGCTTGATCTGCTTGATCAGCTCTTCGGCTTTTTCCTTGAACTGCGGGTGCCTGGCGGCCCTGGCGGCCATATCCAGAGCCTTGGCCTTCTGGCCCGAGTTGGCAAAACTGGCTGCGGCGTTATAGAAAGCCGTGGCCGCCGTCGCCTGCGTGATTTTGAGTTGCTGCTCTTTCTTGGCCAGGAGCCTGGCCTTCCGCTCTTCAGAAAGGCTTGATTTTTTTATTTGATCGATCCTGTCCGCGATCGCGCTTTCATTGCGCTCAAAGACGAACGCCGCCCTCTCGTAATAGGCGGCGGAATCGGACCACTTCTCTTTCTGTCCATAGAGCCGGCCGAGGCCGTAGAGAGCTTCGGTATTCCCCCCGTTATATTTCAGAGCTTCAAGAAACTCCTTCTCGGCCCGGTCGATCTCCCCTTTTTCAAAAGCGATCGTGCCGGACAGGCCGAAGACCTCGCTGTTGGTCGGGAGCCTGCCCTTGGATTCCTCGATGTTCGCCTGGGCGCTATCGTTATCTTTCAGCTCATGGGTGTTCCAGGCCAGCCAGTAATAGCTCTCTCCCATCAAGTAAAAGCCGAGCTCGACATTTCTGTTCAAAACTTCGATCGCCTCTTGATACCTGCCGAGATAGCTGAGGCTGATCGCTTTTCCGAGCAGCGCGTCCCGATATTTAGGCGAGAGGGCGAGCGTTTTGTCATAAAATTCCAGGCTTTTTTCGAATTCTTCCGTCGCCGTATAAATGCTTCCCAGATAGATCGTGACCTGGGGCGATTCGGCCAGTCCCTCCAGGGCCTTTAGGAAGTTCTTCTCGGCTTCAAGCAGATTTTGCCCGCCGATCGACAGCTCGCCCAGATTATAGTACGCCTCGTAGAATTCCGAGTCCGCCTGAATAAGCGCCTCGAGTTTCACCTGGTTCGACCGAGGATAGATAGCATTTTTATATCTCAAAAGAATCGATTCGGGGTAACGCGCGAGAATCGCGGCCGTCGATTCATTCGCTTTCTCGGCGTAAAATCCATATCCCGTGAAAAATGCCACATAGAGATAAGCATGATAATCATCGGCCAGCGCCTTGTTGTACAAATCGGCCTCTGCTTGTTTCTGTTGAAGGAAATCATCATCCACCTTCTTCACGGCGGCGACGGTGATGTCCTGCATAATCCCGCGAGTTCTCGGAGACATGGAGTCGGCGATCTCGAAATAGGGCAGGAATTGGCGGAGGGCCGGATTTTCTTTGACGAGTTCGAGAGCTTTCTGGCAGCTCGCGTGGCTGAGAATGCCGACCTCGCGCTCCCGGACAGCCATGAGCAAAAGAGCTCTGAGATAAGGATAGGCGATCTTCTTCGTCATGGACGGCTGGCCGTCCAATTCCTGATAGATCTGGATCGCCTGCTTGAAGCCGATATAGCAGCCGCGCTTGACCTGGGCCTCTGCGTCAGCCGCTTTTTTTTCAAGCTCTGCGGACGGCAGCGCAGTTTCGACCTTCGCCTGAGGAGCGCAGGAGAGAGAGAAAAAAATTCCTGTGAGAGCGCCTATCGCCGCCAAATGCCGTTCTGTTCGTCGCCGGGATGTCGCTCGCATCATTCCTTCACAATCTCAAAATTTTATTTTACAACGGAGAGACGCCATTTTCACCCTTTTTATTATTACGCCGCTCTTCAAAGAAACGTTTAATCCGGAGCTCCGATCCCACCCTCTTGATAAAATCTGAAAAAGGGAAAAGAATATTTCAACACCCTCCGCCGCCTTAAAAAGACGGTGATCATGCTCCAATACGTGGGCGAAAACCACAGCCTGGCCAAGGCCGCCAACCAGAAAGACTACACCGTCCGGATGAAGGAATTCTTTGACCACTACCTGATGGCCAAGCCCGCGCCGAAATGGATGGTCGAAGGCATCCCCCACCTTAAAATGAAGGACCACCTCAAAGAGCGGGTCAAGGAGATGGTGCCGCCGGAGAAGAAAAAGGAGAAGAAGGAAGAAAAGAAATAAGAGAAGGGAGGCTGGCTGTCGAGGCGCCAAGGTTTGAAAAGGAAGCGGGGCTAAGGAGGATCCTCTCCAGCCAGCATCATCATTTAATATATAATTAAAAAAATCCTAAAAGTCAAAGAAAAAGTTTCATTTTTTATTTTTTCTTTCCCTGGATCTCTTCGATGAGCTTTTTCACGTCAGCCTGGTCCGGATTCAGCTTGATCGAGGCGTTCAGGACGTTCAGCGCCTCCTCGGTTCTTCGCGTTCTAAAATAGCACGTCCCAAGCGCGTTGAGCAGCCCGGTATCGCTGTTGTAGATCCTGTTCCCTTCGAGGAAGCTGGCGATCGCATCGGCATATTTTTCCAGGCCCATGAGCGCCCGGCCTCTCGCCAAATAATACTGGAATTTGAGCTTCGAATCCTCTTTGATCCGTTCGATGGGGCGAGGGCCTCGTCGAATTTCTTGACCTTCAGAAGGAATCCCGCGTATTCCGGAACCTTCTGCAGAAAGGACGGATTGAGGCTAAAGGCCTTCTTATACATCGCCTCGGCCTTCTCGTTTTCGTTCATCTGGTCATATTGATAGGCGAGCATATAATAGAACATGAAGCTGCTGGCGAGAGAGGACGCTTTCGAGGCGATCACGGGATGCGAAAGCGTCTTCTGAGGCGAGACGACGAAGTTTGCCCTTCGTTCTTCAAGAGCGTTCCCTCGGGGGTCCTTCAAAATCAAGGTCAGATCATAATAATCCGGGGGGAACTCGGCGGCGGCCAGGGACTGGATGACAATGATATCTTTATGAAAAGCGTAAGCGCTCAAAGGGACGGACAAGGACTTCTGATACGGACTGCCGGCTTTCGTGCCCTTGAGGAGGATCCCCACCGACCCTCCCTTCCACAACTCCTCGCTGAGCCCGGAGACACTGAAAAAGAAGGCGATCTGGTCCGCGGCCGAGAACGTGTATTTGGGATCGATGTTCATCTTTTTGTCCCCGGCCTGAAAAGGAAGACGCACGCCGGCCTGAACGTCCGTGAGCTTGTAGCCCTAGACCGGCCCGCCGAGATGCGGCCGGCCGGATTCAGCCGGAATTTCCACATCTTTCTCGAGGACGCTGAATTCCTTGCCGGCCGTGTTCCGGAGGAGCACAGTCAACCAGTATTTGCCCTCGATCACGGGGAACGAATCCGCGATGCAGACGCCCATGCTCTGGGTGTCCGCGAGCCGTTCCTCTGGGATCGTCAGGGGGAATTCTTTGGAATACTGGTAAACGACCTTCTCCCCGGCCCGAAGGCTGACATCGACCTGAAAACCGCAGTAATACTCGTTTTTCTAGACCATAAGAATCAAGCCGGATTATCCCGGAGCATACAATAATCTTGGCCTTATTTATGGGGCACTCGGCCGCTGGCAGGAATCAGCAGAGGCCTACCAGCAGGCAATAATAATCAAACCGGATTATGCCGACGCCACCTATGGTCTTGGCAATGCTTATAGCAACCTTGGTCGCTGGCAGGAAGCGATAGAGGCCTATAAACAGACCGTAAAAATCAAGCCCGATGATGCCGCGGCGCACTATAATCTTGGCGCCGCCTGTCTCGAAATCAGTGACAAGGGTTCTGCATTGGAGGAGTCCAAAATCCTTAGAACTTTGGAGGTGAAAAAAGCAAATCAGCTCTTTAATCGGATTAATAAAAACAAAGAATATTAAGGTGGCAAAGAAGAGGAACTTCCCGTTCTCAAATCTTCAAAGGAGCGATTTTGGATCCGCAGGCTTGAATCCATCTATCATATTGATTATATTATATTTACAAATATTATTGGCTTTTGAAGCGAGGAGGGCATGTCCCCGGCCTAAAATTTATTATTATCCGCATAAAAAATTTCTATCTATTATAATATCAATAAGATAGGATGTCTTTGGCTCATTCCTCCCCGCCCCCAGCCATTGATACAAAATGTCATTTCTGTTAGTCTATTCACTTTCTAAAAGCCATGCCCGAAAAGTCCATTCAAAAAGTCGCTTTCATCGCCCCGTCTACCTGTCTTCCCCGCAACGCAAAAAGTACGCTCAACCGGACGGCGAACCTCATCCGAAAGGGACTGGGCGCCGAGGAGGTCTATTTCAGCCCGTTCCTGTTCTCGATGGACGAGCAGATCGACCACGTGACGGCCTCGGCGGACGATCGTTCCGCAGACTTCAAGGCGGTTATCCGCAACTACGACCTTGTCATTTCCGTGGCCGGCGGCACGGGCGCCGAGGACCTGGCCTTCAAAATCGACAAGATCGATTACCGGATCATCCGGAACCACCGTCCGATCTTCATCGGCTTTTCGGACTTCACGTTCCTCCTCAGCGAAATTTACTACCATGCCCGCGTGCCCGTCATCTACTTCCCAACGCTCAAGCTCGGCAAAAGCAATTCGAAAAAGATCTTCCCCCTCATCCAGGGCGGGGAGATCCACTATCAAGGAAAGCGCTGGCTCACGCCCCCCCCGCCGCGCCGGCTCTCCGGGATCCCGATCGGCGGCAACCTGTCCACCTTCGTGAACTTCCTGAACCGCGAGAAACCGCCCAAATTCTACTGGAAGCGGCACATCCTCTTCATCGAAGACATCCAGGTCGACGTCGAAGACCTACACCGGCTGCTGGCGGCCTTCCGACGGCACCACGTGCTCCAAAAAATCCGGGGCATCGTCATCGGGTCGATGTGTCAATACAGCAAGAATCACAATTACAAGAAAAACCAGAAAGACGCGCTGAAATTCATCCTGACGTATCTACGGGACGTGATCCGCGCCCGGCGAAAGCAGGGCTATTCCCTGCCGATCCTGGCCGTCTCGAACTTCGGCCACAACATCACCCGCGACCTGATGGCCGTGCCCATCGGCGGTCGGGTGACGATCTCCAAGACGAAGAAGATTACCTTCCGACTTGGCAAATAAGTCCTTAAATGAAACGCGGCCTTATCTCTCCTCCTCCTTGATCTCGGACAGCGTCACCGCATATTTCTTCTCGACCGTCAAAAAAGGCATGATCCGCTCGACGAGCGCCGCATCCCACTTCTTCTCATTCACCGCCCGGGCCACGGCATAGGGATCGAGCCCGGCCACGTCATCCCAGACTCCCGCTTCCCTCATGATCTTCTCGAGCTCGACCCGTTCCTTGCTCCCTTTTCCGGGAGAAGAGATCTGCTGCTTGTCCGAGATCTTCAACAAATGGCCGCTCCCCTTAAGGACCTTCGCCCCTTCTCTCTCGGAATACGCAATGGCGGCATCCTTGATCTCGTCCATCTCCGCCTCAATCAACTCGATTTGGCCTTTTAGCTTCTTTTTCTCCGCGTCCAGCTCCGCGTACTTATTCACAAGCTTCACGCCCTCTTCTTTCAAATATTCATTCGGCGGCAATCCTTCGACCTTCGCCAGATGCTTTTTAAGCGGACAGGTGGCCCAGAATCCACACCAATCGCACAGGGCGCTCTCTCGCGGCTCATACCCGTCCGGCGGCCGGCTCTCGATCTCATCGATGAGCCGCTTCACATCCGCCTTCACCCGCTCGAGCTCGTCCGGCGTCCTCTCCGAGGTTAATTCTTTGTCGAAGGCGACGAAATGCCAGACGAGCCTGACCGCCCGGACATCGTTCCACATGTTTTCCACGCCGATCTGGTAGAGGGCGAGCTGGCGGTCCTCGCCCATCTTTTTCTGTTCGGGAAGACTGCTCGATGTCTTGTAATCGTGGATCTCATACGTCCCGTCCGGCGCCTGGGCCAGGCGGTCGATGACGCCCTTGATCAGATACCGGCCCGTCCCGTCGAGGTCCACGGAGAACCGGCGCTCCAGCCCAAGGACCCGGCTCTTGTCGAAAGGATCATAGTGACTGTAATAATCCTCGATGAACTTCCGGCCCAGCTTCTTATAATCCTCGGCCGTCTTATCGGGGTTGACGATCGTCACGTCCTCGTGAAACTCCTTGTCCCACAGAGCGTCGAAATACGCAAGAAGCTCGTCCAGAGTGTTCTTCTTGTAGGGCAATTCCCTATAAAGCTTTTCCATCACTTCATGAAAGCGCGAGCCGAGAAACGCCTCGATCCCTTCTTCCGGGATTCTGATCCGGTCCACATAGGCGAAGCGATATTTCAGCGGGCATTCCTCGAAGGTTCCCAGCGATGAATTGGAATAGGCGGGCATAGGGCCTCCTTTTTGCGCTTAAATAGTATCAAAAGCAATTCGATTCTCAAAATCTTCTAGTGATCGAATGATCGAAAAAAATGAGAGCCTAAAAATCTTGGATATCGATACCCGAGGGGAATTTATAAACAATTCCACTCTCAGAGGTATCTAATTTTATTATTTTCTTCGAAGGCTTCGCCTAAATTCTTCTATGATGATGTGATGCAAGCGATATTTTTATTCTGTCCTCCTTTCTTCTCTTTATCTTATCTTAGGTCTTGGGGACCATTCTTCTATCCGTGCCCTTCATTCTTGAAGTCC
>Ga0315281_10006010_pt1 | contig 17297 bp, 15 predicted proteins | sample YL17G07_0_MG_FD_204540 | JGI IMG/M metagenome (GOLD analysis project Ga0315281, IMG submission 204540) | Sediment microbial communities from Yellowstone Lake, YNP, Wyoming, USA - YL17G07_0 | ecosystem: Environmental > Aquatic > Freshwater > Lake > Sediment | place: USA: Wyoming | collected...
CCCGGCCCAAGTACAACCTCGGCTACTACGTCGGCATCGCCAAGCAACTGGAGAAGGCCGGTGCCCACATCCTGGGCATCAAGGACATGGCCGGCGTGTGCAGGCCGCGCGCGGCGCGCGCACTGGTCGCGGCGCTCAAAAAAGAGGTCGGGCTGCCCATCCATTTCCACACCCACGACACGAGCGGCATTTCAGCGGCCAGCGTGCTCGCAGCCGTCGAGGCCGGCGCGGATGCGATCGATTGCGCGCTCGATGCGATGAGCGGGCTCACTTCGCAGCCGAACCTGGGCGCCATCGCCGCGGCCCTCTCGGGCGGGGAGCGCGACACGGGTCTGGATCTGGATCACCTGCAGGCGTTGTCGCGCTACTGGGAAGGCGTGCGGCGCTATTACGCGCCGTTCGAGTCCGACATGCGCGCCGGTACCTGCAGCGTCTATCGCCACGAAATGCCCGGCGGCCAGTTCACCAACCTGCGCGAGCAGGCGCGGGCGATGGGTCTGGAGCAGCGCTGGCCGCAGGTCGAGGAGACCTACGCACAGGTGAATCTGCTGTTCGGCGACATCATCAAGGTCACGCCGACGTCCAAGGTGGTCGGCGACATGGCGCTGTTCATGGTGTCGCATGGCTTGAGCAGCGAAGACGTGCTCGATCCGGCCAAGGAGATCGCGTTTCCGGATTCCGTGGTGGCGCTGTTCAGGGGCGAAGTGGGATTCCCGCCCGGGGGCTTTCCGGTCGAACTCAGTCGCAAAGTGCTCAAGGGCGCGCAGCCGCTGCAGGGACGGCCCGGCACGCTGCTGCCGGCTGTGGACATCGAAGCGCGGCGCGCCGAAGGGCAGTCGGCGGTCGGACGGCCCTTGAGCGATCAGGACCTGGGCTCCTATCTGATGTATCCCAAGGTGTTCCAGGAGTTCGCGCGGCATCGCGCCGCGTTCGAGGACGTGAGCGTGATCCCGACCCCCGTGTTCTTCAACGGTCTTCGGGATGGCGAAGAGACGGCGGTGGAAATCGACCGCGGCAAGACGCTGCTGATCCACCTGCAGGGCCGCTCGGAACCCGACGATGAGGGGCACTGCAAGCTCTTTTTCGAGCTCAACGGCCAGCCGCGCGTCATCCGCGTGGCCAAGGCCGGCCTGGCTTTAGCGGCGAAACATCCCAAGATCGACGAACACAATCCTTGCCACGTCGGCGCGCCGATGCCGGGCACCGTGGTGACGGTTGCAGTGGAGCCGGGCCAGCGGGTCGCGAAAGGCGATCCGCTGGTTTCGCTGGAGGCCATGAAAATGGAGACCATGCTGCGCGCCGAGCGCGATGCAGGTATCAAGCAGGTGTACGTCAAACCCGGTCAGTCGGTGGCCGCGAAGGACCTGCTGATCGAGCTGGAGTAACTTCAGACGACGCCGGCGAGCTGGGCCTGCTGGTCGGCGTGGTAGCTTGATCTGACCATCGGTCCGACCGCCGCGTGCGCGAAGCCCATCGCATTCGCTTCGCGCTCGAACATGGCGAACACGTCCGGATGCACGTAGCGGGTCACCGGCAGGTGGTGCGCCGAGGGCTGCAGGTACTGGCCGATGGTGAGCATGGTGACGCCGTGGGCGCGCAGGTCGCGCATGACCGCAAGGATTTCATCGTCGGTTTCGCCGAGGCCCACCATAAGCCCGGACTTGGTCGGAATGTCCGGGTGGCGCGTCTTGAATTCGGAGAGCAGCGCGAGCGAGTGCGTGTAGTCGGCGCCGGGCCGCGCCTGCTTGTACAGCCGCGGCACGGTCTCCAGGTTGTGATTCATCACGTCGGGAAGCGATAGGCGAAGGGCATCGAGGGCTTTCTCCAGTCGGCCGCGGAAGTCGGGCACCAGCACCTCGATGCGCGTGCCCGGCGAGTGCTGGCGCACGGCGCGGATGCAGTCGGCGAAGTGGCCGGCGCCGCCATCGCGCAAATCGTCACGGTCCACGCTGGTGATCACCACGTAGGCGAGCCCGAGGCCGGCGATGGTGCGCGCCAGGTGCAGCGGTTCCTCGGCATCGGGAGGCTTCGGCCGGCCGTGCGCGACATCGCAGAAGGGGCAGCGCCGCGTGCACAAGTCTCCCAGGATCATGAAGGTGGCCGTGCCCTTGCCGAAGCACTCGCCGATATTGGGGCACGAGGCCTCCTCGCACACGGTGTGCAGCCTGGCTTCGCGCAGAATGCGCTTGATGTCCGCGAACCGCGAGCCGCTCGTTGCAGCGCGCACCCGGATCCAGGCCGGCTTCTTCAGCGCTTCCTGCTGCACCACCTTGATCGGGATGCGCGCGGTCTTGGCCTGCGCTTTCTGCCTGTCAGCGGGTTGCATGGGCTGCATGATTTTCTTCCAGCAATTCGGCGATGCGGCGCGCGAGCGCCTCGCCCATCGCATCGGTGTCGGCGCGCACGCCGAGCGCCGAGGTCTGGGTGACTACGAGTCCGGGGTAGCCGCAGGGGTCGATCGCCGAGAACGGAGCGAGGTCCATATCCACATTGAGTGCGATGCCGTGGTAACAGCAGCCGCGCCGCACGCGCAGGCCGAGCGCGGCGATCTTGGCGCCGTCCACGCCATCCACATATACGCCGGGTGCGCCGGCACGGCGCGACGCTTCGACATTATAGGCTGCAAGACAATCGATCACCGCCTGCTCGAGCAGGCGCACGAGCGCGCGCACCGTCAGTTTGCGCCGGGTGAGTTCGAGCAATGTGTAGACGATGGCCTGGCCGGGGCCGTGATAGGTGATCTGACCGCCGCGGTCGATGCGCTCCACAGGAATCGATGCTTTGTGCGGGAAATGCTCCGGCCGCCCGGCGATGCCCGTCGTGTACACAGGCGGATGCTGCACGAGCCACAGCTCGTCGGCCGTCTGGGCGCCGCGGGCCTCGGTGAAGCGGCGCATGGCGTCGTAGGTGGGCGCGTACTCGACCAGTCCGAGCCGCCTGACTTTCATAACACCATGGTTACCATCGAATGGTCGCAGAGCTCGCGATACAGGTCATCGAGTTGCTCGCGCGACGTGGCGCGCACGGTGCAGGTGAGCGACAGATAGCGGCCTTCCCGGCTTGGCCGCATCTCGACCGTTGCCGGGTCGAAATCCGGCGCGTGGCACCGTACGATCTCGATCACCGCCTGCGCAAATCCCGCCTGTGTCTTGCCCATGATCTTGATTGGGAAGGCGCAGGGGAAGGCGAGGATGGACTGCTCCGGGTCAGTCTTGGCCACGGGTAGGGGCATGGGTAGGGGCATGGGCGCGCATGAACTTCGCCTTGAATTGCTGGTAGAGCGGGTAAATGCGGGCGAAGGCGGGGCCCGGCTTGCCCGCGTCCGCCCCGTGGCCGACCGGCTTGGCGTCCAGCGTGGTAATCGCCAGCACTTCCTTCGCGGACGAGGTGCACCAGACCTCGTCGGCCGTGCGCAGCTCCGCCTCGGTTACCGGCCGCACCTCGTGGGCGATGCCGTTCGAGCGCAGGATCTCGAGCACGACATCGTAGGTGATGCCCGGCAGCATCAGGTGGGACTTGGGTGGTGTGAGGACGATTCCGCTCCTGACGATAAAGATGTTGCTTGCGGACGCCTCGGTAAGAAAGCCGTCGCGCACCAGGATCGCCTCGATGGCCCCCTGGTCGGCGGCGAGCGTGCGCAGAAGGCAGTTGCCCAGCAGCGACACCGACTTGATGTCGCAGCGTAGCCAGCGGAAATCCTGCAGCACCACAGCCGGGGCCCCCGACTCCACGAGCGCCCGGGCCGGCGTCACCAGGGCATCGGCCATGATGAACACGGTCGGTGTGAGCCCTTTCGGAAAAAGATGGTTTCGCGGCGCGACGCCGCGCGTCACCTGCAGATAGACGCCCTGGTCGTCCCAGGGGTTGGCCGCAATGATGTGTTCAAGCAGTTCGGACCATCGCGCATTGGAGTACGGATTATCGATGCGGATAGCCGACAGGCTTGCGTTCAGGCGCGCAAGATGTTCGGCGAGACGGAACGCCCGCCGCGAATAGACAGGGATCACTTCGTAGACGCCGTCGCCGAAGATGAAGCCACGGTCCAGTACGGGGATCTTCGCCTGTTCGATCGGCATGAATTCGCCGTTGAGATAGACGGTCATGGGGTGCGGCCGGTTACTGGAACCACAGCCGCACGGTGTCCCAGGTGCGCCCGAAAATGCCGGCCACGGCGATGTTCTCCAGCGCGACGACCGGATATTCCCCGATCTGCTTGGATTCCAGCATTACGCGAACCGTTCCAACACGCTGGCCCACCGAAATCGGCGCCAGCAGCGGCTGCTGGCTGACCAGATCTGCTTTCAGCTTGTCGGTCATGCCCTTGGGAACGCTCACGCTCAAGTCAGCGGCAACGCCGGCCTTCAGCACGCGTGCGCTGCCTTTCCACACCTGCACCGTGCTCACGGTCTGGCCTTTTTCGTACAGACGTGCGCTGTCGTAAAACTGGAAGCCGAAGTTGAGCAGTTTCTGGCTTTCCTGGGCACGGACGTTCTCGGATGCGGTGCCCAGCACCACCGAGAGCAGCCGCCTCGGGCCCCGTTTCGCCGAGGCGATAAGACAGTACCCCGCATTTTCCGTGTGGCCGGTTTTCACGCCATCGACGTTGGGGTCGAGCCAGAGCAGCCGGTTTCGGTTGGGCTGGGCGATGTTGTTGTAGCGATACTCGCGGATCGAATAGTAGCGGTAGTACTCGGGGAAATCGCGGATCACGGCCGTCGCGACCAGTGCGAGGTCATGGGCGCTCGAGTAATGCTTGGGGTCCGACAGGCCGGTCGAGTTGACGAAGCTCGTGTCCTTCATCCCGAGGCGTTGCGCCTCGCGGTTCATCATCTGTGCGAACACCTCTTCGGAGCCGGCGATGGCTTCGGCAAGCGCGATGCAGGCGTCGTTGCCCGACTGCACGATCATGCCGTGGATCAGTTCTTCCACGGTGACCGGCCTTCTGGGTTCGATGAACATGCGCGAGCCTTCGGCGCGCCAGGCCCTCTCCGAGACCGGCACTGTCTGGGCGAGCTGCAGCATTTTTGATTTTAGTGCCGCAAAAGTCAGGTAGGCCGTCATGAGCTTGGTGAGCGAGGCCGGCTCGGCGCGTTCATGCTCGCCCTGCGAGGCGAGCAGCTGCCCGCTCGCGGTGTCCATGAGCAGCCATGCGCGCGCGGCGACCGGCGGCGGCGGGACATCGGCCAGTGCAGGCAGGGAAAGCGTTGGCAGAAGAAGCGCGGCCAGCGCGAGGACAAGCAGACGGGACATCATTGGGGCTGCGGGAAAAACGTCAATTATAGCAATGTCGCAGGGTGGCATTTCCATGCCGCCGCGGAAAATTGAAAAATGGGGTCAGAGCAACATTTCCAGATCGCAGTTTTCTTGCATTCGCCGGTCATTGCAATGAAAAGTTACTCCGACCCCATTTTTCTCATCGGTTCACGAACACTGCTTTCAGGTCCAGCGCGTCGCGGATGCGCTCGGCGATTCCGCCCGCCTCCGCACGGTCGCGATACGGCCCGAGGTGCAGCCGGAACAGTCCGTCCCGTTGGAGAATTTCTATGGCCCGATCGAGCCACGCCAGCTGGCCGTTGATCCTGGCGCGGAAGTTCTCGGCGTTTTCGCGCGCGGAAAATGCGCCAAGCTGCAGATACACGCCGCTCGCATCGGCGGTGACCGGGATGGCCGCAGATGCGGTGGGCACGTCGTCGAGCGATCTCGCCGCCGGCGCGGCAGCCGGCGCGGCAGTCGGCGCCACCCGCCGCGCATCGGCAGTCGCAGCGGCCGCGGTAACGGTGACAGGGCGTGCCTCGCCCGGTGCCCGGCGCGAAGCCAGGACGGCGATCTCCTCGGGCGTAATCGCCTCGACCTCGACCAGCGTACTGCCGTTGCTCGCGTAGCCGAGCTTCCAGGCCGCGGTGTAGGACAGATCGATGATTCGTCCCGGACGGAATGGGCCGCGGTCGTTGATGCGGACCACGACGCTGCGGCCGTTGCCCACATTGGTGACCCGCGCATAGCTCGGGATGGGCAGCACGGGGTGGGCGGCGGTCATGGCGTACATGTCGTAGGGCTCGCCGCTCGAAGTGCGCTGGCCGTGGAATTTGCGGCCGTACCAGCTTCCGATGCCGCGCTCGCGGTACGCCTGCAGCCCGCGCAGCGGCATGTAGTCCCGTCCGAGCACGTTGTAGGGATTGTTCGCAAATCGGTGCAGCGGCTCGGTCTTGGGTTGAGCGTCGGCGATGGCATCCAGGTTCGCCGGCGGATTTTCTCCGGGGCCGTCGTCCTTGTAATAGCCCCCGGGGCGCGGCGCGGTCCCGGCCTGCGCATCGGGCGCGCGATCGATCTCCGGCGCCCGCGTCGCGACCGTGCCGCAGCCGGAAAGCAGGGCGGCGAGTGCAAGGACCGTGAGCGCAGGCCCTTTCACGTCTGTACCAGCTTCCTGTGCTTATTGATGCTCATGAGTATGCCGATGCCGAGAAACAGAGTCACGAGCGCGGTGCCGCCGTAGGACACCAGCGGCAGCGGCACGCCGACGACCGGAAGAATGCCGCTCACCATCCCCATATTCACGAAGGCATAGGTGAAAAAAGTCAGTGTCACGGCGCCGGCGAGCAGGCGTGAGAAGAACGTCGGCGCATTGGCCGCGATCATGAGGCCGCGGGTAATAAGCGCGAGATAGAGCACCAGCAGCAGTATGTTGCCGATCAGGCCGAATTCCTCGGAATAGACGGCGAAGATGAAATCGGTGGTGCGCTCCGGAATGAACTCCAGGTGCGTCTGGCTGCCCTTCAGCCAGCCCTTGCCCGTGATGCCGCCCGAGCCGACCGCGATGGTGGACTGGATGATGTGGTAACCGGCGCCGAGCGGATCCTGGGTGGGATCGAGCAGCGTCAGGATCCGCCGCCGCTGATAATCGTGCATAAGCGACCACAGGAACGGCAGGCTGGCGACGCCCGCTGCGGCGACGCCGATGAGGACTTTCCACGACAGGCCGGCGAGGAAGATGACGTAGAAACCGGCCGCGGCCACCAGCAGCGCCGTGCCGAGGTCGGGCTGGCGCGCGATCAGCAGCGTCGGTAACGCGAGCAGCACCGCGGCAACAAGGTAGTCGCGCAGCCTCAGGGCCGCCTCGTTCTTGTGGAAGTACCAGGCGAGCATCAGCGGCATCGCGATCTTCATGATTTCCGAAGGCTGCACGCTGCCGAAGCCCAACGAAAGCCAGCGCCGCGCACCGTTCCGGAGGTCGCCGAACAGCGCCACCGCCAGCAACAGCAGCAGGCCCACCAGATACGCGGGAACCGCAAAACGCATCAGCGTCTGCGGCGGCACCTGCGCGGCAATCCACATCACCGCGAGCGCGATTCCGACGTTGAAGAGCTGGGAGGTGATCCGAACGGGATTGTCGGAGGTCGCGCTGTAGAGCGTAAGCAGGCCGAGTAGCAGTAGTCCGCCGGCGATCGAAAGCAGCGAGCGGTCCATCGGCGCGGCGATGCGGGCGAACAGGCGGTCAATCGCTTTCATCTTCGCCGTCCTCGATCGCCTCAGCGGGCGCCTTTTCGACTGCGGGCGGGCGCTTGCCCAGCAGGTAGTAGTCGAGCACCTGGCGTGCAATCGGTGCCGCGGCGCGGGCGCCGAAACCGGCGTTCTCGACCAGCACCGCGAGCGCGATTTTCGGGTTTTCCACGGGTGCGAAGGCTATGAACAGCGCATGGTCCCGATGGCGCTCCTGCACGCGCGATTCCTGGTATTTTTCGTTCTGCTTCAACGCCACCACCTGTGCCGTGCCGGTTTTTCCCGCGCTGGTGTAGCCGGCACCGGCGAAGGCGCGTGCGCCGGTTCCCTCCTTGTTGACGCCGACCATCGCGTTCCTGATGAACTCGATGTGCTGGGGTTTCAGCGCAAGGGTGCGCAGCGGCTCGCGCTCGACGTAAGTCCGCTCGCCGGTGCGGCTGTTCTCGATGTAATTGACGATGTGGGGCCGGTACATCACGCCGCTGCTGGCGAGCGTCGCCACCGCCTGCGCGAGCTGCAGCGGCGTGTAGGCGTTGTAGCCCTGTCCGATGCCGACGCTGATGGTCTCGCCCGCGTACCACTTGCGCTGCTCCGGACGGCTGAAGCGCTTCATTTTCCATTCCTGCGATGGCAGCACGCCGGTCGCCTCGCCCTCGAGGTCGATGCCGGTGCGCGCGCCGAAGCCGAGCTGGCGCAGGAAGCCGGAAATGTTGTCGATCCCGAGATCGTTGGCGAGCATGTAGTAATAGGTATCGCAGGACACGACGATCGACTTGTACATGTCCACGCTGCCATGACCGCCGACCTTGTCGTCGCGGAACCGGTGGCCGCCGAACATGAAAAACCCCGGGTCGAAGATCGCCTGCGAGGTGGTGCGCTTGCCGAGCTCGAGCGCGGCGAGCGCCATGTAGGGCTTGAACGTCGATCCGGGCGGATAGAGACCCGCGAGGGCGCGGTTGTTGAGCGGCCGGTCGGGCGACGTGTTGAGCAGCTCCCAGCTGGCCGGATCAATGCCATCGACAAACAGGTTCGGATCGAACCCGGGTTTGGAAACGAACGCAAGCACGCCGCCCGTGGCCGGTTCGATCGCCACCAGGGCGCCGCGCTTGCCGCCGAACGCTTCTTCGGCCACTTCCTGAAGCCGGAGATCGAGCGTGAGCGCCAAGCTGTTTCCGGAAGTCGGCGCGGTGCGCGAGAGCGTGCGCACGCCGCGGCCGCCGGCGTCGACCTCGACCTGCTCGTAGCCGGTCGCGCCATGCAGCTGGCGCTCGTAGCTTTGCTCCAGGCCCGTCTTGCCGATGTGATCGCTGCCCTTGTAGTTCGCCTCCAGGCTCTCGGCCTCGATGCGCTCGATGTCCCGGTCATTGATGCGGCCGATGTAGCCGAGCACATGCGAGGCGAGCTCGCCGTGAGGGTACTGACGGAACAGCCGTGCCTTGATCTCCACACCCGGGAAGCGGTAGCGGTTGGCGGCAAAGCGCGCGACCTCCTCGTCGGAGAGGCGCGTCTTGATGGGCAGGCTGTCGGCGCCCTTGGCCTCCACGAGCATGCGCCGGAAGCGGTTACGGTCGCTGGCGCGCACGTCGATGATGGTGGCCAGCTCGTTGATCGTGGCCTCGACATCGGGCACCTGCCGGGGCGAGATCTCCAGCGTGTAGGCGGAATAGTTGCGCGCGAGCACCACGCCGCTGCGGTCGACGATGTTGCCGCGGTTGGGAGCGATCGGCACGATCGAGATGCGGTTGTCCTCGGCCTTGGTGTGGTAGTACTCGTGCTGCACGACCTGCAGATAGACGAAGCGCGCCAGCAGCACCGCGAACGCAGCGAGCACCACCATGCCGGCGACGCCGACACGCAGCTGGAAGTAATAGAGCTCGCGCTGCGTGTTCTTGAATTCGGTGAATTTCATTGGCACTCAGATGGGCCGGTCGACGTCCACGGTCTCGGGCTGGCGCTGCGGAAGCAGCAGCAGGAACGTGACCGCGGGCCACAGCAGGGCGGCGATGCCGCTGCCGGTGAACCAGGCGAATCCGGGAAAGGCGCCCCCGGCGGCGAGGCGCACCGAGAGCATCAGCAGTTGCGAGCCCAGTAGTAGCAGCAGCACATGCAACGCCTGCGGCCAGATGCTGAACCAGAGGATGCGGCGGTTGAGCTGGACTGCGGCGAAGGCGAGCACGGAGTAGGCGAATGCGTGCTGTCCGAGCAGCGCCCCATTGGCTGCGTCCATCATGAGACCCAGCAGCCAGGCCGCGCCGATGCCCATTCTGCGCGGCTGATGGACGCACCAGAACGCAATCACGAGGGCGAGCATGTCCGGCAGCCCGGTGACGTCGCGCCAGGGCAGCAGGTTGAACAGCAGCGCAAGCAGCGTGGTCAGCGCCATGAAGCTCACCTTCACGCGGAGTAGGATCCGCTGCGGTCGATCCTCGATCACTCGCGCCTCCTCGTGCGCTTGGCTTTGGCAGGCCGCACCTGGGTCTGCTCGACCTCCGGCGCGGGCGGCAGGTTCGCGTCCCTGGCCAGCACCAGCACCTGACCGTGCTGGTCGGTGCCTGCTGTTGGCATGCAAGCGATCTTGGCGAACGCATACGCGGCGTCGCGTTCGATGCGTGCGACCTTTGCCACCGGAATGCCGGGCGGGTAGATGCCGTCGATCCCGGAGGTGACCAGCACATCGCCGTTCAGGATGTCCGCGTTCGCCGCCATGAAGCGCAGATCCAGAGTCGCTCCATCCCCCGCGCCATAGGCCACGGCGCGCAGCCCGTTGCGAACGACCTGTACCGGGATCGCATGGTCCTTGTCGGTGACCAGCGTGATCTCCGACAGAAGCGGGTAGACGCGCGTCACCTGGCCGATGACCCCGACATCGTCGACCACCGGAAGGCCGGGCTGGATGCCGTCCTTGCCGCCTTTGTCTATGATGACCTTGCGGGAGAACGGATCGCGGCCGGAATAGAGGATCTCCGCGAGTGTCGACTTGCGGGGCAGCCGCTCGCGCGCCTCGACCAGGCGGCGCAGTTGGGTGTTCTCCGCGGCGAGTGCCTCCAACGTGACCAGATCCTTCGCCGCCTGGAGCTGCTTCTCGCGCAACGCATCGTTCTCGCGCCGCAGCTGCACCTGGCTGGAGAAGAATTCGGCCACGCCCACCGCAAGCTGCACCGGCGCCATCGCGACGCGCTGGAGGGGATAGGCAAGCAGGGCAAGCCCGGCGCGCAGGGTTTCCGCGTAGCGGAAACGCGCATCGAGCACCATCAGCAACAGCGCGAGTACGACGAAAAACATCAGTCGAACCAGCGGGGCGGGACCACGGTTGAAAAACGGTGGCGGCTGGTGTTCCATCTAGCGGTGAGGGGAAGGGGAGAGGCGCAGGGGGCGAGGCGTGAAAACCCGTGACCACTGCGGTCGCGTCGTGCATCTCGCCTCACGCCGCGCGTACATCATTCGTTCGTGAAAATACTCCCCAGTTTTTCCATTTTCTCGAGCGCCTTGCCCGAGCCGCGCACCACGCAGGTAAGCGGGTCGTCGGCGACGATCACCGGCAGACCGGTTTCCTCCATGAGCAGGCGGTCGATGTCGCGCAGGAGCGCGCCGCCTCCGGTGAGCACCATGCCCTTCTCGGCAATGTCGGCGCCCAACTCCGGCGGTGTCTGCTCGAGCGCGGACTTCACTGCGGAGACGATCTGGTTGAGCGGTTCGGTGAGCGCTTCGAGAATCTCGTTCGAGGAGATCGTGAAGCTGCGCGGGATCCCTTCGGCGAGGTTGCGGCCCTTCACCTCCATCTCGCGCACCTCCGAACCCGGGAATGCGGAGCCGATTTCTTTCTTGATCGCCTCGGCGGTCGGATCGCCGATCAGCATGCCGTAGTTGCGGCGTATGTAGTTGATGATGGCCTCGTCGAACTTGTCGCCGCCGACACGCACCGAGCCCGAGTAGACCATGCCGCCCAGCGAGATGACGCCCACCTCCGTGGTGCCGCCGCCGATGTCCACGACCATCGAGCCGGTCGCGTCGGCTACCGGCATGTCGGCGCCGATCGCCGCGGCCATCGGTTCCTCGATCAGATAGACCTGCGAGGCGCCGGCGCCGAGCGCCGACTCGCGGATCGCGCGCCGCTCGACCTGGGTCGAGCCGCAGGGCACGCAGATGATAATCCGGGGCGAAGGCGAAAGCAGCCGCGAGACATGCACCTTCTTGATGAACAGCTTGAGCATCTGCTCGGTGACAGTGAAGTCGGCGATGACGCCGTCCTTCATCGGGCGGATCGTCGTGATATTGCCCGGTGTCTTGCCGAGCATCTGCTTGGCTTCCTTGCCGACTGCCTGGATGGTTTTCTTGCCGCTGGGCCCGCCTTCCTGGCGGATGGCCACCACGGAAGGCTCATCCAGGACAATTCCCTTGCCGCGCACATAGATCAGCGTATTGGCCGTACCCAGGTCAATCGCCAGATCGTCAGAAAAATAACCGCGTAAAAAGCCGAACATCCTGTTGATTCCCTTAGAAAAGGGGGGTTAAACGAATGCAGTATAATAACGCAATCAAGTGCCGGTTCTAAAGGAAATTTTTGTGTCCCTAAGCCTGGAGGAGGTCAAGCGTATCGCCCACCTGGCCCGCATCGAGATCAGCGACGCGGAAGCCGTACAGACGCAGGGTCAGTTGAACGACATTTTCTGCCTCATCGAGGGCATGCGTGCGGTCGATACCGAGGGTATCGAGCCCATGTCCCACGCGCAGGATCTGATGCTGCGGCTGCGCGAGGACGCCGTCACCGAGTCCGATCAGCACCGGCTGTTCCAGTCCGTGGCGCCCCAGGTCGAGGGCGGACTGTACCTGGTGCCGAAAGTAATCGAGTGATCAACGCCAGTCTGAAAGAACTCTCTGCCGCACTCGCCACGAAGAGGATTTCCAGCGTCGAGCTGACCAGCCTCTTCCTCGACCGGATCGACAAGTTGAACGGCGAGTTGAACGCATTCATCACGGTCGATCCGGACAAGAGCCTCACCCTGGCGGCCGATGCCGATGCGCGTATTGCAAAAGGCGATCAGGCCCCGCTCACGGGGATTCCGGTCGCGCACAAGGACATCTTCTGCACCAAAGGCTGGCTTACCACCTGCGGCTCGAGAATGCTGGCGAATTTCACGAGCCCCTACAGCGCACATGTGATCGAGCGATTCGGCGCGGCCGGAGCCGTGATTCTCGGCAAGACCAACATGGACGAGTTCGCCATGGGCTCGTCGACCGAGACCTCGTTCTACGGGCCGGTGAGGAATCCCTGGGATCGCGCTTTCGTCCCGGGCGGCTCCTCGGGTGGCTCGGCCTGCGCGGTCGCAGCGCGGCTTGCGCCAGCGGCAACCGCCACCGACACCGGCGGCTCGATCCGGCAGCCCGCTGCGCTTACCGGGATCACCGGCCTGAAGCCAACCTACGGGGTCGTGTCGCGCTACGGCATGATCGCCTTCGCCTCCAGCCTCGACCAGGGCGGACCGATGGGCCGGAGCGCGGAGGACGCCGCGATGCTGCTCAATGTCATGGCAGGGTTCGATGAGCGCGATTCCACGTCGCTCGAGCGCGAGGCCGAGGACTACACCCGCGACCTGGACAGGCCGTGGGAGGGCGTAAGCGCGGGCAGGCCGCTCAGCGGCTTGCGCATCGGCATCCCGAAGGAGCACTTCGGCGAGGGACTGTCCTCGGATGTGGCGCAGACGGTGGACGCGGCGGTCGCGCAGTTCGAGAAGCTCGGCGCGAAGCGCGTCGGGATCAGCCTGCCTAATTCCGGTCTCTCGGTGCCGGCGTACTACGTAATTGCCCCGGCGGAAGCCTCGTCGAACCTGTCGCGATTCGACGGTGTGCGCTACGGCTACCGGGCGAGCGAATATCGCGACCTGTTGGACATGTACTGCAAGACGCGGGCGCAGGGATTCGGCGCCGAGGTGAAGCGCCGCATCCTGATCGGCACCTACGTGCTTTCCCACGGCTACTACGATGCCTATTACCTCAAGGCGCAGCGGATCCGGCGCCTGATTGCGCAGGACTTCGTCGAAGCGTTCAAGCAGTGCGATGTCGTGATGGGTCCGATCTCCCCTACGGTCGCATTCAGAATCGGGGCGAAGGCCTCCGACCCGGTGCAGATGTACCTGAACGACATCTATACCATCCCGGCGAATCTTGCCGGGCTGCCCGGAATGTCGATTCCCTGCGGCTTTGGAGAGAACAATCTGCCCGTCGGGCTGCACATCGTCGGCAATTATTTTTCCGAGGCGCGAATGCTTGCCGTCGCGCACCAGTACCAGCGCGCGACCGACTGGCACCGGCGCATGCCTGCGGGAGTCTGAGCATGCTGACCATGGATTGGGAAACCGTGATCGGGCTGGAAATCCACGCCCAGCTCTCGACCACGTCGAAGATGTTTTCCGGGGCATCGACGCAGTTCGGCGCCGCGGCCAATGCGCAAGCGTGCGCGGTGGACATCGCATTGCCCGGCGTGCTGCCGGTGGCGAACAAGACGGCGGTCGAGCGGGCCATCCGCTTCGGCCTCGCAGTAAACGGGAATAGTGCGGATAACATCAGTCGACGCTCCATTTTCGCGCGCAAGAGCTACTTCTACCCTGACCTGCCCAAGGGCTACCAGATCAGCCAATACGAACTGCCCATCATAAAGGGGGGCACGATTCCGATCGTGCTAAAGGATGGCCAAAAAAGAGCCATTCGTCTGACGCGGGCGCACCTGGAAGAGGACGCGGGCAAATCCCTGCACGAGGATTTTCACGGCATGTCGGGCATCGACCTGAACCGCGCCGGGACGCCGCTGCTCGAGATCGTGTCCGAGCCGGACATGCGATCAGGCGAGGAAGCCGTCGCCTACGCGAAGGCCGTGCATTCACTGGTTCGCTGGATCGACATCTGCGACGGCAACATGCAGGAAGGGTCGTTCCGCTGCGACGCCAACGTCTCGGTGCGCCCGAAGGGTTCCGAGACGCTCGGTACCCGCCGGGAGATCAAGAACCTCAATTCGTTCCGCTTTCTGCAGCAGGCGATCGAATACGAGGCGAAGTGGCAGATCGAGACGATTCGGGACGGCGGGACGATCCATCAGGCGACGGTGCTATTCAACCCGGATACCGGCGAAACTCGCGCAATGCGCTCCAAGGAGGACGCGCACGATTACCGCTACTTCCCCGATCCGGATCTGCTCCCGCTGGAAATTTCAGATCAATGGATTGATGAGGTTAAACGAAGTATGCCGGATCTCCCGTCGCAAAAATTCAGGAGATTTACCGACGAGTTGGCTCTGGCACCGTCGACTGCCGCCGTTATCATCAGCGACCGATACTTGTCAGAGTACTTTGAAGCGGCAATCAAAGATGCGCCTCGTGAAGTAATCAGGCAAAGCGCAAACTGGATTGCTGTCAGCACGAATGCGAAGCTTAACGAAAGGGGGATCAGCATCACGCAGGCACCGGTGAATCCCCAGCAGTTTCGCGAACTGATCGATCGTATCGCGGATGGCACCATTTCAGGAAAGAGTGCGAAGGAAGTCGATGATGCGATGTGGGCTGGCGAAGGGACGGCCGGAGAAATCATCGAAAGGCGCGGCCTCAAACAGATCTCCGACTCGGGCGCGCTCGAGGCGATCGTCGCCCAGGTGATCGCGGCGAATCCCAAGTCGGTCGAGGAATACAGGGCGGGCAAGGACAAAGCCTTCAACGCGCTGGTCGGGCAGGCGATGAAAGCAACCCGGGGCAAGGGCAATCCAGCCCAGATCAACGAGATCCTGAAGAAAAAGCTGGCGGGTTAGTCTTCGTAACGCGCGTCGAGCGCACCCCTATTTCTTGGGCGCCGCTTTCGCTGCCGAAGCCGGCGCGCCCCCGCCCTTGGTCAGCTCCGCATACCTGCGCTTGTCCTCGTCGTACTTGGTGTTGATGCTGGCCACCTGCTTCTTCTTTGCATCCAGAAGTTCGCGCTGGTTCTTGATCTCGATTTCGTTGTTCTTGATGTCCTGCGCAAGCTTGGGCGGCATGGGTTTCTTGAGGTAGAACTCCTTTTCCTGGTCCAGCTCCTTCTTGCGTTTCTCCGCCCCGGCGATGCGCTGACCGGTTTCCTGGACCGCCAACTCGTTATCCTTGAGCGCGCGCCCACGCGCGTCCTCAATGTCCTTCACGCCGGAATAGGTGTTGAGCAGCGCCTGATTCTTGCGCTTTTCCTCGCGTGCGGCGACCTCCTGCTCCTCCTGCTTTTTGCGCTCTTCCTCGCGCGCGGCCTGCTGCTCGGGCGTGAGCGCCCCCCCGGTACTCTTGGTCACGCTGCCCTGACGCGACAACTCCTGCGTTTCCCTGCCGAGGCATTCCCTGGGAGGCACCTGGGTGTAGTAGACCCTGCCCTTGTCGTCCACGCATTTGTACATGCGCTGCTGCGCCCCGGTGTTCGCGGAGAAAAGCAGGGCAAGGGCTGCACACGAAAGCGCGGCAGATTGAAGTGTTTTCACAATATCCCTCGGGCGAGCGTCACGAATGAGGCTAAAATATCACCATTCTGCGCCAATCGGACGAGGGATCACAAGCGAAGGAAGCCGCAGCCGCAGGCAGGCCCGCCGCCCGAGCCGCCGCCGGGGCCGTGCGCGTGAGCTTGCGCGGCACGGCACCTGTCCCAGTTGTCCGTTGCACGAGCGTCAATCGTCCGGGAGCCGACCTATGATAGAAGGAATCACGCTGCAGGACAAAAGTCTCATCTCCGAGATGACCGCGAAAGCGCTGCTCGAAGTGCAGGCAGTGCATTTCCGGGAAGACAAGCCATTCATTTTCACCTCCGGCTGGGCGAGCCCCGTCTACATCGATTGCCGCAAGCTCATTTCCTACCCCCGCCTGCGCCGCACGCTGATGGGGTTCGCGGCCTCGACGATCATCCGGGAAATCGGCTTCGAGACCATCGACACCGTGGCCGGGGGCGAGACGGCAGGCATTCCGTTTGCCGCCTGGATCGCCGACGCGCTGATGCTGCCGATGCAGTACATACGCAAGAAATCCAAGGGTTTCGGGCGCAACGCGCAGATCGAAGGCCACCTCCTGGAAGGCGCGCGGGCGCTGCTGGTCGAGGATCTTACCACCGACGGGCGCAGCAAGATCAATTTCTGCAAGGCGCTGCGCGACGCCGGCGCGACCGTCGATCACGTATTCGTGATCTTCTATTACGACATTTTCCCCGAGAGCAAGCGGATCATGTCGGACATCAAGGTCGAGTTGCATGCTCTGGCGACCTGGTGGGACGTCCTGCGCGTCGCCAAGCAGCAAAAGACATTCAGCAAGTCGACGCTGGCCGAAGTGGAGAAATTCCTGCATGCGCCGGCGCAGTGGTCGGCCGAGCATGGCGGCGTATCGAAGTTTCCAGAGGCGTAAATTTTCCCAGGAGGGTCCATGAAACGTTCCACCGTGTTGAATCTCGCCAGCGTGTTGCTGGCTTCGTTCGTCACCGTGCTGCCGCAACAGGGGCTGGCGCAGCCCAAGGCCAAGTTCACGGCGCGCATTGGCCATCTCGAAGCGCCGACCCAGCCGCGCCACCAAGGTCTGCTCAAAGTCGCGCAACTGGTGAAGGAGCGCACCAACGGCGAGGTCGAGTTCCAGATTTTCGACTCCTCGAAACTCGGCAACGCCCGGCAGATGAACGAAGGCACGCAGATGGGAAACATCGAAGGCACGGTCTCGCCCGCGGCTTTCCTCGGCGGCTTCAACCCCGCCGTATCCATCCTCGACATTCCTTACCTCTACCCCTCGAGCCGCGCCGCTTCGCAGAAACTGCGCGAGAGCCCGTTG
>Ga0315281_10006011_pt1 | contig 17296 bp, 14 predicted proteins | sample YL17G07_0_MG_FD_204540 | JGI IMG/M metagenome (GOLD analysis project Ga0315281, IMG submission 204540) | Sediment microbial communities from Yellowstone Lake, YNP, Wyoming, USA - YL17G07_0 | ecosystem: Environmental > Aquatic > Freshwater > Lake > Sediment | place: USA: Wyoming | collected...
GCGGAAATGTCGGGCGGCGAGCAGCAGCGGGTGGCGATCGCGCGCGCGGTGGCCAATGCGCCGCGGCTGCTGTTGGCCGACGAGCCGACCGGCAATCTCGACGTCATGACCGCGGGTCATGTGTTCAGTGCGCTGACCCAGCTGGTCCACGCCTCCTCCCTCTCCGCAATTATCGCCACTCACAACATGGATTTGGCGGCTCGCATGGATCGGCGAGTGACATTGCAGGATGGGCTGGTGGTGGAGTTGGATTGAAAATGAGCATGAAGACTTTCCTTCTCATGTCAGCATAAGCGATTGATATAGCTGTTTCTTATCTACTTATAACGATATAGCACCAGGTGTTGACTACGAACAGAAAGGGAACTATGTTCTCGTTATGTTCGTAGGAGAAAACCATGTTTCGTGCTGTTGTGGAAGAAGCTGTTGCACTGGCCTCGATCACGCTGTTTTTGGGCATGATCGCGGTGTGGGCGCAGGTGATTGTCCGGCTGTGAGCAGCCTCAGGCTGGCCTGTTGAGCTTAGGCGGATGCAGGCCGCCCGACGCCTGCTGAGATGTGTGGAAGCTGTGCGTTGGCGCGACTGGCCGCTCGTTGAGGGTGGACAGTCCCGGTCCCGGTCAGCACCATCCAGCCCTGTGGAATCGTCCCCCATCACTTAAATAATGAGGTCATTGTGTCTGCGGATGTCGGCTTCGTGCACCTGCACTTGCATTCGTCTTATTCGCTGCTCGAAGGCGCTCTGACCATTGGCAAGCTTTCCGAGTTGGCCAAGGCTGACCGCCAGCCCGCTCTCGCGCTAACCGACACCGACAACATGTTCGGCGCGCTCGAATTTTCAGAAAAAATGGCGGATGTGGGCATTCAGCCGATCATCGGCTGTAATCTCGCCATCGACTTTGCCGATCAGGAGGCAAGTCCGCGCCAGGGTGGTCCCGTACGCGCGCTGCCGCGTCTAGTCCTTCTTGCCACTTGCGAGGAGGGCTATCGCAACCTCATGCGGCTATCCTCACGCGCTTATCTCGATCAGCCGGCGAACGAACCGCCACATGTGAAGTTTGTCTGGCTCGACGGCGCAAATGAGGGGCTGATTGTACTGACAGGCGGTCCTGGCGGACCGCTTGATCAAGCAATTTATGCCCGCCAATCTCATCTCGCCTCTGCGCGTTGCGAGAAGCTTCTGCGATTGTTTGGGAACCGTCTCTATATCGAATTGCAACGACACGGCATGGAGGCCGAGAGGATCAGCGAGCCTGCGCTGATTGAGATTGCCTATGCCAATGACATTCCACTCGTTGCAACCAATGAACCATTCTTCGCCCGCGCCGAAGACTATGAAGCTCACGATGCTTTGATGTGTATAGCCGAAGGCAGGCTTCTTGCCGAGACAGACCGGCGCCAACTTACCATTGAACATCGTTTCAAGACGCGCGCTGAAATGGCCGCACTGTTTTCCGATTTGCCTGAGGCGATCGCATCGACTGTAGAGATTGCCGAACGCTGCGGCTTCCGGCCTAAAATTCGCAAACCTATCCTGCCGCGTTTTGCGGCGCTTGAGAAGGAGCGGCTCAATGAGGGCGCTGAGTTGCGTCGACGAGCAGAGCAAGGACTCGAACTCCGCGTCAAGATTCATGGCGTGGCGCACGGCCATACGATCGACGATTACCGCGAGCGGCTTGACTTCGAGATTTCGGTCATCGAGGGCATGAAATATCCAGGCTACTTTCTTATTGTGGCGGACTTCATCCAATGGGCGAAGTCTGAAGGTATTCCGGTTGGACCCGGACGCGGTTCAGGCGCAGGCTCCCTCGTCGCCTATGCACTTACAATCACCGATCTTGATCCGATCCGTTTCGGCCTCCTGTTCGAGCGCTTCCTCAATCCCGAACGCGTGTCGATGCCAGATTTCGATATCGACTTCTGCCAGAACCGGCGCGACGAAGTGATCCGCTATGTGCAGGAGCGTTATGGCCGCGATCAGGTTGCGCAAATCATTACTTTTGGAACGCTACAGGCGCGCGGTGTGTTGCGCGACGTTGGCCGCGTGCTTGAGATGCCTTACGGGCAGGTCGACAAGCTCTGCAAACTTGTGCCGCAAAATCCGACGGCGCCGATCAGTCTTGCCAAAGCGATCGAGAGCGAGCCGCGATTGCAGGCCGAGCGCGATTCAGATGAACGCGTCAGGCGCGCTTTTACGATCGCTCAGAAGCTCGAAGGATTGAACCGCCACGCTTCCACCCATGCCGCCGGCATCGTGATTGGCGATCGTCCGCTCACCGAGCTTGTGCCGCTCTACCGCGATCCAAAGTCGGATATGCCGGTGACCCAGTTCAACATGAAGTGGGTTGAGCAAGCCGGCCTGGTGAAGTTCGACTTTCTCGGACTTAAAACGCTCACAGTCCTCGATGTCGCCGTCAAGCTTGTTGGACAGCGAGGTATCAGTCTTGACATCACCCGTATCCCGCTCGATGACGCCAAGACCTATGAGATGCTCACGCGCGGCGAAACAGTCGGTGTCTTCCAGGTGGAAAGTCAGGGCATGAGGCGTGCGCTGATCGACATGCGGGCCGACCGTTTCGAGGACATCATTGCGCTCGTCGCGCTCTACCGGCCGGGACCGATGGCGAATATTCCAACCTATTGCAAGCGCAAGCTTGGCGCCGAGAAGCCCGACTACATCCATCCCAAGATCGAACCTGTTCTGCGCGAAACCTTCGGCGTGATCGTGTATCAGGAACAGGTCATGCAGATTGCGCAGATGCTGGCCGGTTATTCGCTTGGCGAAGCCGATCTTCTGCGGCGTGCGATGGGTAAAAAAATCCGCAGTGAAATGAGGGCGCAACGCGAACGTTTCGTCACAGGTGCAGTTGAGCGTGGTATCGAACGAGATCAAGCCGAGACAATTTTCGAATTGCTGGAACGTTTCGCCGACTACGGTTTCAACAAAAGCCACGCGGCGGCTTATGCATTGGTCGCCTATCAGACTGCTTATATGAAGGCGAATTTTCCCGTGGAGTTTCTTGCCGCCTCCATGACGCTCGACATGGGCAACACCGACAAGCTCTCTGAATTTCGTGCGGAATCTGACCGGCTTGGAATCAAGATCGAGCCGCCTTCCGTCAACCGTTCCGGGGTTGAATTCGATGTCGAGAATGGCGCCATACACTACGCGCTGGCCGCGCTCAAAGGCGTCGGCCGGCAAGCAGTGGAGGCGATTGTCGAAGGACGAGGCGATCGCGCCTTCTCCGATCTTTCGGACTTCGCTAGCAGGGTCAATCCGCGTGCGGTCAACAAGCGAGTGCTCGAAAGTCTTGCCGCCGCTGGCGCCTTCGACTGTATTGAACCTAACCGGGCGCGCATATTCGCCGGGGTCGATGCCATCATGGCCCGGGCGCAGCATACGCATGAGGCAGCAAGCATGGGGCAGTCGGAATTGTTCGGCGGACCCTCAACGCGCGAGACGCTTGCGATGCCTGCGGTCGAACCGTGGCTAGCGGCCGAACGGCTACGCAATGAATACGACGCGATCGGTTTCTTTCTTTCGGGCCATCCGCTCGATGACTACGCGTTAGTGCTCAAGGGTTTGCGGGTACAGTCCTGGGCTGAGTTCTCCCGGGCGGTGAAAGCTGGCACAACCGCTGGCCGGGTTGCCGCGACGGTCGTTTCCCGCACCGAACGGCGCACCAAAACCGGCAACAAGATGGGAATCATCGGGCTCTCCGATCCCACTGGTCATTATGAGGCTATCGTGTTCGCGGAAGGCTTGCAGCAATACCGTGACCTGCTCGAACCAGGATCGGCGTTGCTTTTATTTCTCACCGCCGAGGCGCAAGGAGATGAGGTGCGCGCGCGCATCCAGTCGGTCGAGCCGCTCGATCAGGCCGCGGCCAAGACGCAGAAAGGCCTGCGCGTCTTTTTGCGCGACGAGAAGCCAATCGAGGCGGTCGCCAAACGCCTCGATCCAAAAGGCGAGGGGGAAGTGAGCATGGTGCTGATGCTTGATGCTGGCGCCGAAGTCGAAGTCAAATTACCTGGCCGCTTTAAGGTCTCACCCCAGATTGCTGGCGCCATCAAGGCTGTGCCGGGGGTTGTCGAAGTTCAGGCAATTTGATCGGTAACGATCCGGCTTCAATGGTGGTATATTTGCAAAGATCCATGTCAAGGGAGCCATACCATGGCCAATAAACTGCGCCATATTGCCATCGCGGTGCGTGATCCCGAAGCCGCAGCAAAATTCTTCGAGCGGGCCTTTGGGATGACTCGCGCCGGCAACGCACAACGCGGTTTTTACATGACGGATGGCGTCATGAACGTGGCTCTGCTCAATTTCGGCGATGAGCCGGTTCCAGGTTTCGAAAATGAAAAGGGATATCAGGGCCTGATCCATTTCGGTATGTGGGTGGACAGCCTCGATCAGATCGACAAGACAATCAAGGATGCGGGCGGCAGCTACATGACCGGCCGCAAGGAGACCAATCCCGACGTCTATTACGAAGTTAAATACAAGACGCCGGAAGGAATTGTCTTCGACGTGACCGAAAGTGGTTGGAAGGGCGCGGTGAAGGATGTCAAGCCGGCGTAATGCGCGACCGATTTTGGCATGACGCGTGCGTGACAATGCTGGCGTCCCACAACCGGGATAACCATGAGGAGTTCCGTCATGTTTAGAGTCATTGCGCGCACAATGCTGGTTGCGAGCGGACTGCTCGCGAGCGCCGCGCAGGCGGCCTGGCCGGAGCAGCCGGTCACGATCATCAATCCCTTCGCCGCGGGCGGCATCGCCGACGTGATCGCGCGGCTGACCGCGGAGCGGCTTCAGGCCGCCTTCAAGCAGACGTTCATCGTGGAAAACATGCCGGGCGGCGCTGGCATCGTCGCGGCGGACCGTGTCATCAAAGCGGCGCCCGACGGCTACACGCTGATGTCGACGCCGATCTTTCAGATCACGATGGCGCCGTTCACTCACAACGTGACCTTTGATGCGAAGCGCGACTTCAAGCCGATTTCGGCGGTCGCCGCGAGCCCGTTCGTGATCACCGTTGCCGGTTCGTTTCCGGGCAACACGCTCGCCGACTTCATCGTCTACGTGAAGGCGAACCCGGGAAAAGTCACTTACGGATCAGCGGGCGCCGGCAGCCTCACCCATATCTCCTCGGTGGTGTTCCTTAAGAGCGCCGGACTCGACATGGTGCACGTTCCGTACCGTGGCGTGGCGCCAGCTTTTACCGATCTGCTCGCGGGCCATATTACGATGCTGTCGGCCTCGCCGGTCGAGCTCAAGCCTTATCTGGAATCCGGCAAGGTGAAGCTGCTTGCCGTCACCGGCGCCACGCGCTCCAGGCAACTGCCCAACGTCCCGACCGTGGCGGAAACGCTCAAGAGCCCACCGGTGGTCACCTACAACGGCCTGCTTGCGCCGGCGGGAACGCCGCCGGACATTGTCGATGCCATGTCGCGCGAACTGGTCGCTGCGGGCAAGGACGCGGAGTTCGTGGATCGACTGGTGAAAGTTGGGCTCGAGCCCATCCTCAGCACGCCGGACGAATTCGCCAAGATCATCGCCGCCGACACCGAACAGTGGCGCGATATCGTACGCGACCTCAATCTGAAACCGAAGTAACGCCAGAATTCGCAGCATGGCGGTGTCCAAGGCAAATGCACGTGTCGTCATTGTTGGCGCAGGCCCCGTCGGCATGGTGTGTGCGCTTGCGCTCAACCGGCACGGCGTGCCGGTCACCGTCTTCGAGCAGGAACCGGCGCCACTCAAGGACCAGCGTGCCGCCTCCATCCATCCGACTACGCTGGAGATGCTGGACGATCTCGGCGTGACGGAAAAGATCATGCCGCTCGGTCTTGTGTCCTCGACCTATCGATTCCACGACCGGGTAACGAACTCAGTCGTCGCCGAATTTGACCTTGGCTGTATGCACGATGAGTTCCGGTTTCCATATGTGCTGCAATACGAGCAGTACAAGCTGACCGCCTCGATCGCCGCTGAATATGCCAATACCGGTGACTTCGACGTGCATTTTTCCCATTGTGTCAACGATCTAAAGCAGACCGCAGATGGCGTCGATCTGAAAATCACGACTCCATCCGGTAACAAGCGGATACGTGCGGACTATGTGGTTGGTTGCGACGGCGGGCGTAGCACCGTGCGCAAATTTGCCGACATCGCATTCGAGGGTTTTACCTATACCGAGAAGTTCATCAAGATAGCAACGACGTTTGATTTCGGAACGGTCAATCCCAATCTCTGCTTTCGTAATTACTTCTCCGATCCGCGCGAGTGGTGCAACCTGTTCAAGGTGCACGGCGAAACCCCGGGCGGGCTCTGGCGAGCAATCTTTCCGATTCCGGACGATGAGGACGAGAACATGGCGCTATCGCCGGAGCGGGTCGAGGCGCGGCTGCAGAAATTCTTCCCCAAGCCAAGCCATTACCATGTCGAGTACGTCAACCTTTATCCGGTACATCAACGCGTGGCCGCAACTTTCCGCAAGGACCGCGTGCTGCTCGCCGGTGACAGCGCGCACGTGAACAACCCGATCGGCGGCATGGGAATGAACGGAGGCATTCACGACGGCATCAATCTGGCGGGGAAGCTCGCACGCGTGATGCACGGGGAAGCCGGCGACGACCTGCTCGATCTGTACAGCCGCCAGCGTCGCCATGCCGCCGTGAAGTATGTCCAGGCGCAAACCATCGCCAACAAGCGGCTGATGGAAGAGCGCGACCCTGCGGTGCGTAAAATCAATTTTGATGAGTTGCGCCGGATCGCTGACAACCCCGAAACCGCCATGGCATACATGCGCCGTGCTTCGTTATCCGACAGTCTTCGCGATGCCTCGATGGTGAGTTGATTGTGACTATATTCCGCTAGAAAAATAGGACCGCCAGGAAGAAAATGGCGGTCGAATCACCCTTGCCATGCGCAAAACTCAGCCTGGAGATAGGAGTCCCTGCTGGGACGCGCTGGAAGGCGAGCCCTTATAAATATCCGCTCAAGGCCTTGATTGATCAGGTTTTGTCATCCGGCTCTCCGCTCTCCTCATTATTGTAAGGGCCGAAAGAATGTGGGGCGTATACGACACCGGTCAAAGAATACCGACAACGGAACTTAGAGCGCTTTCATGTTGAGTGGAATCATGAAAGCGCTCTATCTCTTTGCTTGGTCGCATTTTCTGCGGCGAACCGGTATCCACTTCGCCGGAAAATGCTCTAGAAGCGTGGTTGTTTGGCAGACTTCCGAGGGGCGATTGTGTTGCGTCTGCCGCAGTGCACCTATATAAGCCCCTCATCTCACACGCGGACTTTGGCCTTCTCCCGATGGGATAAGGCCTTCCGGTGGCACTGGTCGCAAGGCTAAAGCCCACACGTCCGCGGCGGCATAACCGGAGAATGACCATGGCGCTGCCCGAATACAGCATGCGCCAGCTCTTGGAAGCTGGCGTTCATTTTGGCCATCAGGCCCACCGTTGGAACCCGAAGATGGGGGAATTCATCTTCGGTACCCGCAATAACATCCATATCATCGACTTGGCGCAATCCGTGCCGATGCTTCATCGTGCGCTGACCGCCATTAGCGATACGGTCGCCAAGGGCGGCCGCATCCTGTTCGTCGGCACCAAGCGGCAGGCCCAGGACGCAATTGCGGAAGCCGCCAAGCGGTCGGCGCAATATTATGTCAATTCGCGCTGGCTGGGCGGCACCCTGACCAACTGGAAGACGATCTCGGGATCAATCAAACGTCTGCGCAAGCTCGACGAAATGCTCTCTTCCGGTGAGGCGCAAGGCTACACCAAGAAGGAGCGTCTGACATTGCAGCGTGAGCGCGACAAGCTCGAACGCTCTCTTGGCGGAATCAAGGACCTGGGCGGGCTGCCCGATCTCATATTCGTGATCGATACCAACAAAGAAGACATCGCCCTCAAGGAGGCGAGGCGCCTCAACATTCCGGTTGTGGCAATCGTCGATACCAATTGCGATCCAGATGACATCACCTTTGTGGTGCCGGGCAATGACGATGCGGGTCGTGCGATCACACTGTATTGCGATCTCGTCGCGCGCGCAGCAATTGACGGTATTTCGCGCGCACAGGGCGAGATGGGAATGGATATCGGCGCAGCGGAACGGCCGGCGATCGAGCCGTTGCCAGCGGAAAAAACTGACGATGCCGGCTTCGAAGCGCTGTCGGGACCGCGTGGCGTTGCCGACGACCTCAAGAAGCTGACCGGCATTTCGCCCACGATCGAGAAGCAACTCAACGATCTTGGCATTTTCCATTTCTGGCAGATCGCCGCATTCAGTCCGCAGGCTGCTCACCGGATCGGCGAGGAAGTCGGATTGCCCGGCCGCGTCGATGGCTGGATTGCGAAGGCGAAGGAACTTTCGGCCGAGTGAAGGCGGAGAACATATGACCGGCGGAAATCTCCGGCCAACGTTTATGTAAAATCAGGATTGCGACCCATGGCCAATATCTCGGCACAGATGGTGAAGGATCTTCGCGACAAGACCGGCGCGGGGATGATGGATTGCAAAGCCGCGCTCGGCGAAACGAACGGTGATCTTGAAGCCGCCGTCGACTGGTTGCGCAAGAAGGGCCTCGCGAAAGCCGCTAAAAAGGCTGGCCGCATCGCCGCCGAAGGCCTGATTGGCATGCTGGTTGCGCCCACGAAAGGCGTCGTGGTCGAGGTGAATTCGGAAACCGATTTCGTTGCCCGCAACGATCAGTTCCAGGGCCTCGTCAAGATGATCGCCCAGGTCGCGCTCGACGTCGGGGCCGATGTCGAGAAGATTAAGGCCGCGAAGGTCGGCAGTGTCACGGTCGAACATGCCATCGCAGATGCGATTGCAACCATTGGCGAGAACATGACCCTGCGCCGGGCCGCCGAAATCAAAGTGGAGAAGGGCGTTGTCGCGAGCTATGTACACAGCGCAGTCGTTGAGGGTCTCGGCAAGATCGGGGTGCTTGTGGCGCTTGAATCATCTGGCAAGACGGAGGAACTCTCAGCCATCGGCCGAATGATCGCAATGCACATTGCTGCGAGTCATCCTCAAGCGATCGACTCCACGAGGCTCGATCCAATCGTTGTTCAGCGTGAAAAAAATGTTCTGGCGGATAAGTTTCGTTCTCAAGGCAAGCCTGAAAACGTGATTGTCAAAATCGTCGAATCTGGACTGAAGACCTTCTACAAGGAGGTTTGCCTGCTCGATCAGGCCTATATCCATGACCCCGACAAATCCGTGGCGCAGGCGCTCAAGGAAGCGGAAGGCAAGGTCGGCGGCCCGATCAAGGTCGCTGGTTATGTGCGATATGCCCTAGGCGAGGGGATTGAGCGGGCTGAAGGCGACTTTGCCGCCGAAGTCGCCGCTGCGGCCGGACAGCGCTGATCATGGTTCCTGCCGGTGGCTACCGGTGCGATGATGCGACGGAAAACGCGATTCGGCGCACAAAGGGCCGCCATGGCTAAACCCAGCTATCGACGAGTCATTGTCAAACTCTCCGGCGAAGCCCTGAGCGGGCCCGACCGGTTTGGCATCCATCAGCCAACGATCGACGGCTTCGCCAAGGATATCATTGCCGCGCGTGCTCTTGGCGTCACGCTCGGCATTGTGGTTGGCGGTGGCAATATCCTGCGTGGCGTCGAAGTCTCGACCCAAGGTGTGTCGCGCCCTACTGGAGACGCCATGGGCATGCTCGCTACCGTGATGAATGCGCTGGTGCTCGAAGCTGCCATTGAACGCGCCGGGGTATCGGCCCGCACGATGTCCGCGCTGGCCATGCCACAGGTTTGTGAAACTTATGAACGCGCGCGTGCCTTGCGCCATCTCGATGACAACCGGGTCGTTATTTTTGCGGGCGGAACCGGCAATCCATTTTTTACGACGGATACGACCGCCGTGCTGCGGGCAGCGGAAATGGGCTGCCATGCGGTACTCAAGGCGACGAACGTCGATGGGGTCTATAGCGCCGACCCGAACAAAGACAAGAAAGCTAAACGCTTCGACCGCCTCACCCATGACGAGGCAATCGATCGCAATCTCAAGGTCATGGACGCCACCGCCTTCGCGCTTGCCCGCGAAAACCAGATGCCTATCATTGTGTTCTCGATCCGCGTGAAAGGCGCGATCACGTCTATCCTGCGTGGCAAGGGCAGGGCGACTGTGGTCGGGGGCTGAATTTCTGGCGCTATTAATTATGGCAAGAAGACGTGCCTGAACGGTACAGCGCCCTTTCTGAAACTTCGCTACGGCATCAATAGACTGGCTGCAACTATACAATTCGGGAGAGCCACGATGGCATCCACAACTCACGATATGAATGAACTCAAGCGACGCATGCATGGCGCCGTCCAGCTGTTGAAGCAGGAACTCAGCGGCCTTAGGACAGGGCGGGCTTCAGCTAACTTGCTCGAGCCGATCCATGTTGAGGCCTATGGTCAAAACATGCCGCTCAATCAACTTGCAACGATTAGTGTTCCGGAGCCACGGATGCTCAGTGTTCAGGTCTGGGATAAATCGATGGTTCACACGGTCGAGAAAGCAATATCGGCGGCTAATCTTGGCCTCACTCCTTCAAGTGAAGGACAAGTGATCCGTCTGCGCATCCCCGAACTCAATGAGGAGCGGCGCAAGGAACTGGTCAAAGTTGCACACAAATATGCGGAGGCCGCGCGTGTGGCTGTTAGGCATGTGCGGCGCGATGGTCTCGATATTCTTAAAAAACTCGAAAAAGACCATCAGATCAGCAAGGACGATCATGATCGCCAAGCCGGTGATGTACAGAAAGCGACCGATCAAACAATTACTGAAATCGACCATATGATGAATGGCAAGGAAAAGGAAATCCTGACCATTTGAGGAGGTGGGGCTTGAGCCCCTTGAAATCGATGACCGAGACCGAGGCCCTGCCGACCGGTCCTGCCGACGAATTCCACGTGCCGCGCCATGTTGCTATCATCATGGACGGCAATGGACGTTGGGCGGCTCAGCGCGGATTGCCGCGCCGCGAAGGTCACCGGCGTGGTGTCGAGGCATTGCGGCGTACGGTGCGCGCCGCAGGTGAGATTGGTATCGGTGTGTTGACTATTTTTTCTTTCAGCGCGGAGAACTGGTCGCGGCCCGCATCCGAAATTCAAGACCTGATGGGTTTGCTGCGGCGCTTTATTCGGCACGATCTTGCCGATCTCCATCGAAACAACGTGCGCGTCCGAATTATTGGTGAACGAGATAGTCTCGATGCCGATATCCAGCGGATGCTCGAGGAATCCGAGAGTCTCACTCGCTCAAATACGGGACTCGTCCTTGTTGTCGCTTTCAATTACGGAGCTCGTCAGGAGATTGCGCGCGCGGCACGCCGGATCGTTGACGAAGTCGCCAGCGGAAAACTCGCCGCGGAGGAGATCACCGCCGATAGTTTCGGGCAGTATCTCGATGCCCCGGACATACCAGATCCCGATCTCATCATTCGCACCAGCGGCGAACAGCGCCTCTCCAACTTTTTATTATGGCAGGCAGCCTATAGCGAACTCGTCTTCGTCCCCGTCTATTGGCCAGACTTTGATCGCACGACGCTCCAAACCGCGATTACCGATTATCAGCGCCGGGAGCGACGTTTTGGCGGTCTCATTGCGCAAACGGGATCCTGACCCGTGGCAGGTCACGAGACAGCAAAAACTAAAACCGTGATCGATAGCGCCGGGGCGAGTGGCAATAATCTTCTTTTGCGTGTCCTGTCCGCTCTTGTGCTCGCTCCTCTGGCATTGGCAGTCGCATTCATTGGCGGCTGGCCATTCGTTTTGTTCTGGGGCGCCGCAGCGGCCATCATTCTATGGGAATGGAACGTTATTGTTACAGATATCAATAAATCGCGGGTTCTTGTTTTTGGAATTGCAACGCTGGCTGTGGTGACCACATTGGCGGGACTGGGGCGTTATGGCGCTGCACTGATCTTTATGGTGGCTGGTTCAGTCGTCACCGATCTTCTTGCCGGGCCGGAACGGCGCTGGTGGAGTGGCGCCGGGGTTGTCTATGCAAGCATCCTTATCATTGCGCCGACAATATTGCGTGCCGATCCCGTATTCGGATTTGCTGCGATTCTTGTTCTGTTCGCCATCGTATGGGCGACGGACATTCTTGGTTATTTCGCTGGCCGAATATTTGGTGGCGCGAAACTTGCGCCGCAAATCAGTCCGAAAAAGACCTGGGCCGGCGCCATTGGGGGAACGATCGGAGCTGCCATCGCCATGCTCGCGGTTTTGACATTTTTCCATATTCCAAACGCAATTGTGCTAGGCCTTCTTGCTGTGGTTCTATCCGGCGTTTCACAAGCTGGAGATCTTTGCGAGTCGGCCTTCAAACGGCGGTTCCATGTGAAAGACGCTAGTCATCTTATCCCTGGCCATGGTGGACTGATGGACCGTCTCGACGGATTTCTAATGGCGGCTGCCGTTGGGGCGATTATCGGTGTTCTGCGTGGTGGCGTTGAGGCCCCCGCGCACGGTCTTCTCATATGGTGAAGTAATGAACGAAAGCGCTCCTCTGTCTCTTTCCGCGATTTCAGACTCGGCATCGCCGCGATCGGTTACGCTCCTTGGCGCCACTGGATCGATTGGCGCGAGCACGATCGATCTGATTATGCGCGACCGCGCGCGTTATCGTGTCGAAGCCGTCAGCGCAAACCGGAATGCCACCGCGCTCGCTAAAATCGCGATCGAACTTGGCGCGCGATTTGCCGCGGTGGCGGACCCCGCAAATTACCGTGAATTAAAGGATGCCCTGTCGGGAAGCGGCATCGAGGCTGCTGCTGGCGAAACCGGCGTCATCGAGGCGGCAAGTCGCCCCTCCGATTGGGTCATGGGCGCTATCGCGGGCGCTGCTGGGCTTAAACCTACGCTGGCCGCAGCCGAACGTGGGGCAATGGTTGCGCTTGCGAATAAGGAGTGCCTGGTATGCGCGGGTGGCCTTTTCATGCGTCAGGTACGGGCCGCCGGCGCAACCGTACTTCCCGTCGACTCCGAACATAATGCTCTATTTCAAGCTCTCGGCGCTGGCCGGCGACAGGATGTACGTCGCGTGGTGCTCACGGCTTCCGGTGGACCATTTCGTACTTGGCCGCTTGAAGACATCCGGAAGGCCAAAGTTGAACAGGCGTTGCGTCATCCCAATTGGTCAATGGGACAAAAAGTGACCATCGATTCTGCTACCATGATGAATAAAGGTCTCGAGATTATCGAGGCACATCATCTGTTCGCCCTGGCGCCCACCGAAATCGATGTGCTGGTTCATTCGCAATCCATCGTGCATGGATTAGTCGAATTCCGAGATGGATCGTTGATCGCCCAACTTGGCTCTCCCGATATGCGCATTCCGATCTCGAATTGTCTGGCTTGGCCGCAAAGGATTGACTGGCCCGCGCCGCAGCTCGATCTGGCCAAAATCGCCACCCTGAATTTCGAGGTTCCCGATTTTGACCGCTTTCCAGCCCTGATGCTGGCACGCCGCGCGCTTGAGACGGGAGGGGCGGCCCCGACCATTCTTAACGCCGCCAATGAGGTTGCCGTAGCCAAATTCCTTGATAAACAGCTGCCATTTATGGGGATTCCGGCACTTGTCGAGGCAACTCTGGATGCCGCAGTGCGGCGCGGAATGGTTGCGGAGCCCGCCAATATCGCCGATGCACTTTCCGTTGACCATATTTCGAGAAGTTTAGCGCTCGACCTCTTGCCCGAAATTGCCGTAAAGGCATCCTAAGAGCTTGGCTTGGGGAACTGCCTGGCGGGGATAGGGCGTCAATGGAATTGAATTTCAGCAATGGTTTTAATGCGTTAAGTGGCGGTCTTATCGGGTACGCAATTCCGTTCGTATTCGTCCTGACTGTTGTCGTGTTTTTCCACGAACTTGGGCATTTCCTGGTCGCCCGGTGGTGCGGTGTCAGGGTACTAGTGTTTTCGGTGGGATTTGGACCCGAATTGTTCGGTTTTAATGACCGTTACGGAACCCGATGGAAATTCGCAGCCATTCCTCTTGGCGGGTATGTCAAATTTCTCGGTGACGAGAATGCCGCGAGTGCGCCCGACAATGCTGCAATCGAGGCCATGAGCGAAGCGGAAAAACGGGAAAGCTTCATCGGACAGGGAGTGGCTTCAAGGGCGGCTATTGTCGTGGCCGGACCGATTGCAAATTTCCTTTTGGCGATCGTTATTTTTGCCGGCATTTTCATGCTCTACGGGAAGCAATCGTCGGCTGCGCGAGTCGATACGGTTCAGCCCCAAAGCGCGGCTGCTGCAGCCGGTTTTCAACCTAACGATCTGGTGATCGCCATTGACGGGCGGGCGATCGACAGTTTTGTCGATATGCAGCGCATTGTAAGCACAAGCGCTGGACGAACGCTCGACATCGCAATCGATCGTGGCGGTGTCCACATGGTCCTCAAGGCGGTTCCAGCCCTGAAAGAGGTCAAGGATAATTTTGGCAACACCCACCGCATGGGAGTGTTGGGTATCAGCCGTTCTATGGCGCCAGACGATTTCAAGACACAACCGGTCGGTCCATTCGCAGCTGTCGTTCTAGGGGTGGAAGAAACGTGGTTCGTGGTCGAACGCACATTCTCTTACATCAGCGGCGTTATGACTGGACGGGAGGCGGCCGATCAACTCGGCGGCCCTCTTCGCATTGCACAGGTTTCGGGACAGATGGCCGGCATTGGCTTTGCTGCGCTTGTTCATCTTGCTGCCGTTTTGTCCGTATCCATTGGGCTTCTGAACTTGTTCCCGGTCCCTTTGCTCGATGGCGGTCACCTTTTGTTCTATGCAATCGAAGCATTACGAGGCAAGCCGTTGTCTGAACGTGCGCAGGAATTCGGTTTTCGTGTCGGTCTGGCGATTGTTGTCATGTTGATGATCTTCGCGACCTTTAACGATATTCTTCATCTTGCCTCGTCATAAAATAAACATATGACAATGCGGCAAATGCCTGAATCAAAACAAGAAAGAAGAGTCAAAGGTTGGTTGTTCCGTGGGGTAATGACTGTAAAAGCTGAGGTTGAAACCCTCTATCCGCCGGTCGGGGCGGATTCAAAGGACAAGAAGGGCGCGTAGCGTATGGCATTGGGGATGTGTTGGGTACGGGGGCTGGTTATCGCCGGCTTGATCCTGGGAGGTGGGGTTATCGGTCCGCTGGCATTGGCTATCGGGACGGCCGATGCTGTTTACGCCCAGCAAAGTTCGATCGGCGTACAAGGCAACCGCCGGGTCGAAGCTGAAACCGTCCGGTCATATTTTCGCGTCGGGCCGGGCGAATCACTCGACGCCGCCAAAATTGATGCCGCGCTGAAGGCGCTCTATCAGACCGGCCTGTTCCAGGATGTCCGCATCAACCAGTCGGGCGGCCGTATCGTCGTCACGGTTGTGGAGAATCCGGTCATCAATCGGATTGCGTTCGAAGGCAATAGCAAGCTCAAGGACGAGCAGCTGCAGGGTGAGATTCAATCAAAGCCGCGCGGTACTCTCTCTCGCGCCACCGTCCAGGCCGACGTTTCACGCATCGTCGAAGTCTATCAACGCAATGGGCGTTACGACGTGCGGGTCGAGCCTAAAATCGTCGATCTTCCCAACAGCCGTGTCGATCTTATTTTTGAAATCAACGAGGGCGTCAAGACCGGCGTCAAAAAACTTATCTTCGTCGGCAACAAAAATTATTCCGATTACCGGCTCAAGGATCAGATCAAAACCGGGGAAACCAATTTTCTCAGTTTCATGAAGTCAAACGATACCTATGATCCGGATCGCATTGAGGCCGATCGCGATCTTTTGCGCCGTTTCTACCTCAAGCACGGTTTTGCCGACGTCCGGATCATTTCGGCGGTTGGCGAGTATGATCCCGCTCGACAGGGTTTTATTGTCACCTTCACCATCGACGAAGGCGAGATCTATCGTTTTGGCACGGTCGATATCCAGTCGCATATTCCGGTGATCGATGGCGCGTCTCTCCGCAGCAAGATGCGTTCGATTCCCGGCGAGACCTACAATGCCGAAGCGATCGAGAAGACGGTCGAGGAGATGACGATCGAGATAGCCAGGCGCGGCTATCCGTTTGCGACCGCGCGTCCGCGCGGAGACCGCAGTCCCGAGACCAAAGTCATCAATGTCGTCTACAGTATCGATGATGGTCCTCGCGTCTATATCGAGCGCATCAATATTCGCGGCAATACGCGCACGCGCGATTACGTCATCCGCCGTGAATTCGATTTTTCCGAAGGCGATGCCTACAATCGCGCGCTGGTCCAGAGGGCGGAGCGGCGCATTAAGAATCTGCAATACTTCAAGGTTATAAAAATCACCAACGAGCCTGGATCCGCTCCTGACCGGATCGTGCTCAACGTCGACGTGGAAGAGCAATCCACCGGACAATTCTCGGTGGCGGGCGGCTATTCGACCATGGACGGCATCATCGGCGAGGTGTCGGTCGGCGAGCGCAACCTGCTGGGCCACGGTCATGCCGTGCGCGCGGCGGTGCAGTACGGCTCGCGCGCCCGCGGCGCCCAGCTGTCGTTCACCGAGCCCTATCTGTTCGGCAATCGGCTGGCGTTTGGCGTGGATCTCTCCCACCGCGAGACGATCGCGACGGTGTTCCAGTCCTATGCCAGCAAGACCTCGAGCGGCTCCATCCGGTTCGGCGTGCCCCTGACCGACAACCTGAATACCCAGTTTCGGTATACCGCTTCCCGGTCGGAGATCAGCCTGCCGCTGTATCTGCAGAATTGCGATAATTCTGCCCCGACCAGCTTAAATGGAACTTATCCAACCAGCACGACCTTTAATGGGGGAATTGATCCCGGGACTGGACTGGCATGGACGCAAAATTGTTATGGCGATGGTGAAGCCTCGCTCGCCATTAAAAAGGAACTCGCGCAGGGGCCGGTCATCACTTCGTCGGTTGGATACAGCCTGTTCTTCAACACGCTCGATCAAAACCGCAATCCCACCAAGGGGATTTTCGCCGAACTGCGGCAGGATATCGCCGGCGTCGGCGGCGACGTGAACTACATCAAGAGCATCGTCGATACTAAATTCTATCACGAGATCATGCCCGACATTGTCGGCTTCATGCGGCTTCAGGGTGGCCACCTGATGGGGTGGGGCGGCAAGGATCTGCGCATGCTCGATCACTTCCAGGGCGGCCCCAATTTTGTTCGCGGCTTCATGCCGATGGGCTTCGGGCCGCGCGATTTGACGGACCTTTCGCGTCTGGACGCCCTGGGCGGCACGATGTATTGGGGCGCGACGGTTGAACT
>Ga0315281_10006012_pt1 | contig 17294 bp, 13 predicted proteins | sample YL17G07_0_MG_FD_204540 | JGI IMG/M metagenome (GOLD analysis project Ga0315281, IMG submission 204540) | Sediment microbial communities from Yellowstone Lake, YNP, Wyoming, USA - YL17G07_0 | ecosystem: Environmental > Aquatic > Freshwater > Lake > Sediment | place: USA: Wyoming | collected...
CTTCTTTTTCGTAACTGCCTTTCTTACCTCTTCGTATATCTCCTGTGCTGGTGCTACTGCACCTCCAGGGCTGTTAATGCGCAGTACAATAGCCTTAATTGAAGGATCCTTTGCATATTCCTTGATTTCGTCAATAGTATCTTTTGAATCTATAATCATGCCTTCTATGCGAATAAGTGCAACCCGCTCGCCAAATGGGATATTCCTTTGTAGCAGTACAAATAAAAGGCTAAAAATAATGAGAAGGATGAAAAGACCGAAAATGATCAGGAAAACCTTTTTCATTCTCACGTCCTCTTCAGATTTTTCATGCTGAGTCCTATTTTTCTCTCATCGAAATCTACCTTTATTATCCTTACAGAGATATTATCGCCTTCTTTTACAACATCCTCGATTCTTCCCGAGGCTGGTTTTATAATCTCAGAAGGGTAGATAAGGCCTTCAACCCCACCCTCAAGTTCAACGAATATACCGAAATCAGTAATCCTCAGCACCTTACCTGTAACCTCAGAGCCGAGTTTAAACCTTTCTGGAATGTCATATAACCAAGGGTCGGCTTCCAGTTGTTTTAACCCGAGGCCCATTTTCTCTGCAGCCGGTTCAATGCTCAGAACAACGGCCTCAATCTTCTGGCCCTTCCTTACAATTTCTGAAGGATGCTTTATATGTTTTGTCCATGAGAGGTCAGATATGTGTATAAGTGCATCGACGCCTTCAGGAAGACCTATAAAGACACCGAAGTCAGTAATTGTTTTTACCTTTCCCGAAATCTTCTGGCCTACCATATAACGCTGCGAAATAAGCTCCCATGGGCTCGGTTTTAGCTGCTTTATGCTCAGAGAAAGTCGTCTTTCCTCTTTGTCTGCCTTTAACACAATAGCATCGACAGTTTCTCCAATAGAGAGATACTTTGAAGGATGTTTTGGCCTCGATACCCACTCTATCTCAGATAGATGTACAAGTCCCTCAAGACCTTCTTCGAGTTCAATAAAAGCTCCATAATCAGTGATGCTAACAACCTTACCCCTCAACCCTTTGCCGACAGAGTACTTTTCGTCAACAGTGGACCAAGGGTCAGGCTTTTTTTGTTTGTAACCTAATGTAACTTTATTGCTTTTTTCATCGTATTTCAGGATAATGACTTCAATCTCATCTCCAATCACAAAAAACTCGGAGGGATGGTTTATCCTTCCCCATGAGATATCTGATATATGTAACAGTCCATCTATTCCACCAAGGTCAACAAATACACCATAATCTGTGATGTTTTTAACTATCCCTTTCATGTGGAGACCCTCTTTCAGTTTTTCAATAGTCTCAGCTCTCTTTTTCTGCCTTTCTTCTTCGAGGATTGCTTTTCTTGAGATTATGACATTAGAGAGTTTGTTATTCAGTTTTAAGACCCTGAAGAGCATTCTTTTCCCGATAATGCTGTCCAGTTCCACAGGTGTTTTTATATCTACCTGTGAGCCTGGAAGAAATGCATTTACTCCAGATATATCTACAGAGAAGCCGCCTTTGGTTTTTGCAACAACTTTTCCTTCTACTGGGGTAGCGTCCCGAAGGGCATTTTCAAGGGTTTCCCATGCCTTGATTTTTGTAGCACGTTCCTTTGAGAGGGTCACCATACCATCAGAATCTCTCATGTCTTCGATGTATACCTCTATTTTATTACCTAATTTCAGCGAGGTAATCTCTTCTTCTGAAAATTCCCCAATCGGGATAATACCTTCGGATTTATACCCGATATCAACGATGACACCATCTTGCTTCAATGCCAATACTTTTCCTTTGAGTATTTTTCCCTCTTTAACGTTGTGGAAGGTCTCTGCATAAATCCTTTCCATCTCATTGTTTTTAAGTTCCACTAAAATATTATCCTCCTATATCTCTAATTCTCGTCTCTACTTCTTTTATAATCCACTCAGGAGTTGATGCCCCAGCGGTTATACCAAGCTTTTTTGCTCTCTTGATCCACTCCCCTTTAATTTCAGAGGCTGTCTCTATGTGGTATGTTGGGACTGAAAGAGACTTACATAGCCGTGTAAGCTGAGTTGTATTGGCACTGTTTTTACCCCCGACTACGAACATTACATCAACCTTGCGGGCCATCTTTTCTGTCTCCCTTAATCGAAGAGCTGTAGAATTACATATTGTATTATATACTTTTATCTCGTTTGAATGTTCTAATGCATCATATAGAACCTTTTGTAATGTATCCAGAGGTTGTGTAGTCTGGACAATTATACCTACCTTATTTCTTAGTTTCGGAAGAGGCGTTTTGCCATCGACAACTATAGCATTATCACTGGCATAGCTCATGAGACTCTGTACCTCTGGATGGTTTTTCTCACCTAAAATAACTACCTGATAGTTATCTTCATTAAGAAGTTTAGCATAATGCTGAGCCTTTTTTACAAAAGGACAGGTTGCGTCGATTATCTCGCAGCCCATAGAAGTTATCTCTTTTAAGAGCTGAAGGGTTATTCCATGGGTCCTTATTATCAGTGCCCTTATATCCTTTTTTGCTTTAATGTCTTCTATCGGTATAATACCTTTGTCTTTGAGCCTTTCTACTACTTGAGGATTATGGATTATAGGACCGAGGGTGTATACCCCCTTACGTTTTTCCATAGCTATCTTAAAGGCTATGTCTATAGCCCTTTTTACGCCGAAGCAGAACCCAGCTGTTTTTGCAACAACTATTTTCATATTTAATTTTAACCTAAATTATGCAAGCCTTCCCAAAACGTCATTGCGAGAAGGTCGTTACGACCGACGAAGCAATCCCATCACTCTAAGATTACTTCGCCTTCGGCCCGCAATGACAGACTGGTGACAATTTCTGAATACAGCATGGTTTAGATTTTATTTTTGCTCTTTGAATTGTAAATTTCTTATTTTTTCCATTATATCCCTGCTTGCCATCTCCTGGAAGTGTTTATCTGCTGCCTGCCTGTCAATCTCTATGGGTTTATCGAAAATTACGGTTATTCTTGCAGGTCGCAAAAACTTTGCGCCTACAGGAAGGGCCTCCTCTGTTCCCTTAATACATGTTGGCACAACAGGCATTCTACTCATGGCTGCAATCATACCTATACCTCGTTTTGCATCAAGAGGGCTCCCATCACTGCTTCGACCTCCTTCTGGAAACATAACAAGAAGTTCACCCCTTTTTAGTCTATGCACAGCCTCTTTTATTGTAGAAGGCTGAGGTCTACCGCGTCTTACAGGAAAGGAGTATGCCCTGATACAACCCCCAATTATGGGTATCTTGAAAAGTCCTTCTCTTGCCATGAATGTAGCACGTCTTTTTAAAGCTGCCCCAATAACAGGGGGGTCAAGGTAACTTACATGGTTTGCTGCCACGATAACCCCACCCTCATCAGGAATATTCTCAGAACCGATAACCTCAAATCTGTAAAAGACCTTTAAAATAATATAAAAGATGGCTTTTAAAACCCAGTAGAGAAAAGTCAAGGGTCAGTTCTTACAAAGCCGAGTATTTTTTTCAAGACCTGCTCTACAGAAAGATTCGACGAATCTACTAAGAGAGCATCAGATGCTATTTTGAGAGGAGCTATCTCACGGTTTGAATCCCTTATATCCCTCTCTGTGATATTCATTCTGGACTCATCTATGCTTATATCAATGCCCTTTTCTCTGAACTGAAGGTAACGTCTTTTAGCCCTCTCCTCCAGAGATGCACTTAGATAAATCTTTATTTTTGCATCTGAAAATACAACTGTTGTTGTGTCTCTCCCTTCAACAACAAGGTCGGCATCGAGAGCAGAATCTCTCTGAACTTCGAGTAAGAAATCTCTTATAACCTTTCTTGCAGAAAAGACTGAAGAATAGTGGTCAATCTCAGAGGACCTTATGTCTTCTGAAACGTCCTTGCCGTTAAGAAAAACTTTTCCGTTATTAAATGCGATATGGCTATTGTCGAGCAAATTTTTTAGTTTATCATCACTGTCTTCTAACCCTATACCATTATTTTTTAATGCAAGTGCAACGGTTCTATATAGTGCACCCGTATCGAGGTAGTCGAAGCCGAGTTCTTTTGCAACAAGCTTTGCTATAGTAGTCTTCCCAGCGCCTGACGGGCCATCTATGGCAATAACTTTGCCCATTTACCTGGATATTCTGAGTCTACCATCTTGAAATACACAAAATCTGTTCTGCATTTTATCCTCATACTCATGTAATATCTTTTTTATAAGCTCTACTTTTTCATTGCCATTTGCATCTTCAATTCTTAAAATCAAGACCCCTGCATGCGACTTACCAGATTTGTACACAAGCTCACCAAAATCTTTATCCATAGTGATTACCATACGGGATTCAGATATAGCTATTTTGAGTATTTCCGTATCTTTTGCCTTCGGGTCAATACTCCTTACGGTCTTTACGTCATACCCATTTTCTTTCAGCCATTCTTCTACTTTTTTTCCTACCCCGACATCAACAAGAAATTTCAATTTATTTTCAGGCATTAATACTTACTCTACATTTAAAGCAAAGACCTGTTCTTCGCTAATACGTTCAGAGGCATATAGTAAGACTGCCTGAATGTCTTCTCTTTCGAGTTCAGGGTAATCCTCTAATAACTCATCAACTGTAACACCACCAGCAAGGGCTTTTAATATTTGTTCCACTGTTATTCTTAATCCTCTAATTGTTGGTTTACCAACCATTACAGCAGGGTCAACTGTGATGCGCTTTAATAAATCGGTAGTGTGTTGTTTATACATTTTTAATACCTCCTAATTTTTACGAACTAATTGTCTCCTTATTAATAATCTATATTAATTGTCATGCTTTTATATTCAGGATCCAGAAGTGATAGTTGGTTTCTGATCCTTTGTCTCAAACTTAATGCAGGCTTTAGACAAAATTCATGTAATTCCTCCTGTGTTACATTTAAATTAGGGAATAGTAACTTTAGGAGACCGGCAGCAAGCCTCCATATTGCAATTTTATCTCTTATACTGTCACTTTCAATAGTACAATTGTTCTTAATGTATTCTAAATAACCACTTCTGTCACGTAAGACATGCAATATTTCTGCAAAGAAATCTGCCTTAAATCCTACCCCTTTAGAAATCATCTCACTATTAAACTTTGGTAGTTCCCAGCCGGGGAGAATTCCATGCAGCCTATCTATAAAGGCTGTTTCACGGAGAAATTCTGGCAAATTCTCAAACAGATTTTCGCTATGGGGCCTTCCTGAAGATTCAATAGGAATATTAGCTAACATGATAATACCCGCCTCTGAAGTAACCTTTTGTTTTCCTCGTGTAAAGTAACCTGCTTCTAAAAATCCTTTAAGAATTCCAACCACCTCACCCGGATTTTCAAAAGAGATAGATTGACACTCATCTAAAACAACAACATCGTGTTTAACCAAAAGACCAGGTGTATTGGTTGCATTGTTATAAAATAGTACAGCAGGGGTCACCTTACCACCGCTTACCATCCGAATATAATTTGATAAGTTAATATAAATCCAGGACTTCCCGGTACCTTTTGGTGAAAGCTCTATCAAATTGACCCGATTTTGCGCAAGGGAAAGAAGTCTTACTAAAAGCAAATGTTGTTGAGAAGGGGTAAGGGCGTTTGGATTATAGCCTATGCTATTCAGTAATAAACTCCTCCATTCATCTAAGGTAAAAAAAGAACGACTCTCGCAATAGTAATCGATATCAATTTTACCTATCTGCATAGGGTTAAAATCGGTTAACCGTATCTCTCCCCTTCCAGTTTCTTCATCTGGAAAGTAATTCAATTTCCCTGCCCCCCAAATTCCACCACAGAGGAGTAGAGGGTATTTGTCAACTATGTGCTTTTCTATACATGCTGTATCAATGTCAAGAGATGGGATTTTAAGGTTTCTCTTGCCAGATTCTAAGTCAATAGAAACGCTAAAATCATCAAGTATTACGATTGATTCACCATTTAATAATCTATTTCTTAATAGTTCTCTTTGTCTTTTTGATGGAAGATGATCATTGATAAAGTCCTTTATTTTGATTTTGGCTTCATCATCTAATTCGCCTTTTGGAGTATTTCGGTCAATAAGCCATTCTGCCACGTAATTGGGAATATTTCTCTCAAAGCCCATTTGCTGCACTAACGCTTTATCAATGCAGACTTCACCGAATACTTCTTTGGCTTTTTCTTGATATTTTTCCATAAGACTTTATCCTTTTTTCAAAACTTAAAAATCTCCTCTGAAGTTTCAGAACCCTCAATGATTTTTCTTATTTTAATCTTCATTTCAACTTCACCACGTTTTGTTTCTCCCCTCCAATCAAAACTATAAAACCCATGTAAGGTTACTATATTTTCTTTGCTTTCAACTACTTCTTCTCTTGCCAAAGCGAGTTCTGTGGATTTCGTTACTTCATCTTTCGCAGGTATCTTCTCTATTTTTATCTCTACAGAATGAGAAGGAACATATACTGCTACGTTAGAGATTTCATAATCGTTCAGATTTCTAACTGATAGTTCTATCTTCTGTTTTCGTGTCCCAATAATAGGTGGACTGCTATGATAGCACTGAACATCTTTCAGTTCCAGAGGCTGCAGGCAGAACTCCAGATGAGGGATAAGTGTCTCCTCAGGCGTCATCCCCCCGTGTATTAAACCCTTTGGGTTTCTATTGCCAATAAAGCTATAACCCTTTGCAATAGCAATGCTTTCAGGCAAACTGAATTTATTTTTGTCTAAAAAATACCAGTTTTCTCCAAGATTTTGATTCGAATCCATATAAACAAAGCGTTTATGTTCTTCCTCTACCCTTGCTCCCTTGGGTGGCCTAACTCCTTTTATATTCTGAGGAATTATACAAGACCCATGGTCGGTACTAACAACAAGTCGGAATTTTTTAAATGGTAGATCTGAAGGTAGGAAGTCTTTTATATATTTTGCGATCCGTTTTAGAAAGTCTTTTATTTCATCTTCTAAGTCAAAGAACCCACCATGACTTGAGGCATCAAGCTTATTTATGATACAGCAGGTTATCGTGTGTCCTCCTAATTTGCTTTTTTTAAACTCATTTTCTGGGATAATTCTATAGTTAGTTATTTTGTTCTCTTTACAAAAATTCTCAAAAAGTAATTTATACTTTTGGTATTTTTCTTTCTCAATCTGATCTGGCAGATTGCCTGCAACTAATGCTGTTTTTGATATTTTCGTTTCGCTCGGAAGCATTGATAAACAAAGTAGAGGTTCTAAAGAAGGGTAAAGCCCCTGTTCCTTAAAAGCCTTGATAGTATCTTCTAAATAAAACCAGCATAGGTTGTCAATTATGATCCAAAGTATTTGGTACCCTTTCTTTGTGTGTTCTTTAATTTTATACCAAGTGCCATAGACTAATGGTGAAAGTTCATTTTTTAGTTCGGGATACTTCATGTGGAGCCAGTCGCTGTAGATATTGGCTATTTCTTCAATTCTCTTATTACGGCTCTCGTACTGGAGAGACCATTTCTTATACGGAAAAAATTCAGCTATAGCCCATTTACTCATCTGGCCCCAGTCCCAATTTAGGATGGGCCCTGATGGAAATTTTGGTGGGATAAGTTGCTCCAGTTCTTCTATTTGCTGTGAGAAAAGGCTAAACTTAGCACCTGTTAAGTTAAACAGTTCTTTAGTGAAATAAAATGGATTCTCTTTTACGAAGAAGGAAAGCCCATTTATTTCTCCAATCATCTTCCCCGACATCTTTGTTATTGATTCGTTAATTATTTGGCTGAATCTTTGTTTCAACACCTCATTTTTCTCTGTTCCAACTTCTCCTTTTTTATATTCAAACCTACTTTTCAGAATATTTTTCCACTTTACCTCTATTAGGTCGTTAAACTCCAGTTTTTTCTTGAAGTCATCGTTACATTTGAGGGAAGGAATTTGATCTAAATATTTTTCGATAGGTTTAAAGACCTCGTAGCCATTAATTGTTATCTCATCTAAGATTTTTTCTCTCATCGTCCTATCATAATTCTTCAAAATTTGATAGGCATAGATAAGGAAAGCTCTGTCATCGGTAGTAACAAATAACCACTTGTAAGCTTCGCCGACAGGGGAATTGAACCAGTTTTCTTTTTGCCTTTTTATAACTCTTTCTAAAGCAGGATGCTTAACATATTCTTTTGTAAGAAGAAAAAAAAAGGCTATTTCACTAAGATGAGTTAAAGTGCCTCCCTTTTTACCCCAGCATTCATTTATGGAAACTGAAAGTGCCCATTCTTCTATGTCTTTTGTTGTTTCTAAACTTGTTCGAGGAGGATTCTCTCTCGCTTTCTCTATCAGCCCTAATTCTTTTATCTCGTAATCATTTATCGGCAGATTTATAGATAGTCTGTTTGAAAGGTTCAGTGTTTCTGACAAAACCGTTTTTGGAGAAATAAATCTTATTTCTACATTAGGGTAATCTTCCAGACTTTCATACCAATGTCCAATTTTTCTACTTTTAACGACCACATTTATATCCTTCTTCATCTGAATAGCATCTCTTATCTTAAGGCGACTCTCAATAAATTGAGACTCATCCCTTACAATCAAAGCAGCCTGGGTATCTTTGCCTAATCCATCAGGATCAATTGTTACTATAATCATTTCTTATACTCTTCAAGCAACTCTTCAAGAAGCATTATAATTTCTTCTTTTTTAATTCCTGCTTTCTGCATTTTCTCCTTTAAGAAATTCTTTAAAGATTCTGCCTCTTTCGATAATTTTTTGACCTTAATAGGTGGGGCAACCTTTCCATGATGTTTTTCGATCTCTGTTTTAGCTTTTAGCATTTTTTTCTTATATGCCTGGAGAACCTCATCTACATTTACCCATTTTGTATATTCTTTTATTCCTAATTCCTTAGGTAACTCTACCAAGAATTTTTGCTCAAATTGATCTGTTGGCTCAATGTCGGCATACTTTCTTAATTTAAATGCATCACCTGTCAATGGTGCCTGTTTAACCGACGCATCTAACTCTCCATACCAGTTTTTTATTCTTTCCATCACATCATACTTTGTGCCCCTCTTTACATCAAATACTTCGGCAAAACACGAAACTGCCTTCTTTACTACTTTGTCTATGTATTGATTAAGCTCATCAACAATTTCTTCCAGAATAGATTCAAATCGTTCTAAATCATCTTTATCCCAAATAGCTATTTCTTTGTTGATACCTAATGATATTGGCAATTCCTTAAACAATAATCCTCTCAAGTCTCTATCTCTGTTTACCTCGCCTATTTTTTCGAAAAATCTTCTACAGTTACTTGTTAAATCAGTAGCACATTTGGTAACGATTGGATTATTCTGAAACCATTCAACGAATAATGAGCCAACACCATCGATAATAGGCAGCTTCCCCCAGTCTTTCTCTGGGGACACAATACTATTTATGGTAATTAGGTAATCATCTTCTAACGGTAGTTTTTCTATATATTCAATTGTTACTTTTTCTGGGTCTGGATCATCAACAATTTCATAGATAGTGTCTCCAGTGAACTCTCGTGGTTCAGGGAGGCTATTCTTAGTTCTCTTTATTTTGATAGTAAAGCGATTATGATGGAGACGGAAGAAGGCACTTATAAATAGTTCAATCACTCTCGGCGACAATCCATATGGTGGAAGTTGTAGTTCTTTTACTATTTTCCAAAATTCGACACGTGGACCAGATTCAATCATATACCTCTTCATAAGATGCAGAATTTCTTTCATTGGTTCTGTTGTAGGTTCAATTATTTCATAATAATCTGAATTGCCTTTTCGTTCTTTTCTTAACATTCCTTGAGGATCAAATGTCTGCTCTAAAATTGTCTTTTCAGCCGGTGCTTTGTTCCAGATATAATCAATTTTGTCCTTCTTTATATCAAGGATTTGGGAGTTCAGTTTGATTCTGTGACTTTTGGGGTCTTGTGTCCACCGATTTGCCATTTTCTCATGTTCTACTATTGGAGTTTTGTTAAAAACTTTGGACATAATGGCATCAGCAATATCGGTATCTTTCTTGTCAGCGGTGTCCAAACCTTCTCCACCAGAAAACCAATAAAGATTTTCAATTCTCTTCCAGTTATTTATTTCCGTGTTGAGTTTTTGCTTTTCATTATCGTATCTATCTTTGCATTCACGATAGGGCTGTGTATCCTCTGAAGAATAAGCAGGTTTCTCTTTTAATCGGTCCAGTGCTTTGATATTCTTCAGAGTATCGTAAATTTTTAGAGGATGTTTTGGGATAGCAATCACAATCTGAGGATTATTTATATTAATGGCTTTTTTCTTAGCTTCCTCAATTTCGCTATCACTTTCAACAACAACATAAAGAACTATTCCATCTTTATATTCATTTTTAATTTGATTTTCGTACATATTGATGTTATTTAACCCTTCAACATTGATATACTCAGCAAAAAGTCGCCTTGTAACTCGATACCTTTTCTCATATTCCCTCGCTATGATGTCTTGTGGGGGATAAGCCGAGTTCAAAGTAAGTATAGGGTTGTCCCAAGGTAGAGATTCCTTTGCCTTCTCAAAATCATCTTTGAAATTGCTTATTAGCTCTCCACTTGAAAAGTCATATTCACCAGTGGCTTTTAACCAAAGGACTTCGCTTGCCTTTAGCGAATCTAACAACGACTTAATTTTATGTTCCTCAATACCCATTAATAAGCTAAGATTGTGAGGTGTAGCTATTAAGGGTATGGTGGGATGTTTAGTCTTTATAGTATTGATAATGACTAAGGCTTTCATTATTCGTTGGGTCAAAACATCCTGCGGATCTCCAACCTTACTCATTACCTCGTTATATTTATTTATAATATGTCGAGTCTCTGGGGTATGCTCGATGGCATCTTTAAAGAAGTCAAAAAGTCTTTCTGCTGTGTAAAAAATCAATTTATTTTCAGCATCGAATATAGGAGTCTCATTTATAAATTTTGTTAAGCCTCCCTCTTTGTCTCCTTCAAAAAATGTGAACATCGTGCGTGCTTCTTGTCCTACGACATCAGAAATTCGGGGTAAGCAATAAGTTGTAATGGGATGTAAGGGAAAACCACCCTTACATACAGTTTCCATTATCCAATTTCTATCCTTTCCCGGATATAAGCCAAGTTCTATGATTTTATCTAATGCCCCTGTATCTCGCTCTATCTGTTGCTCAACCCTTTTCCAATCTTCAGTCTCTCTCAATTTTGTTATCGCATTACCGATTAGTTCTTCTGCTTCATCAACAGCTGTAAGTGTGTGTTCCTTAAATATTCGCCCTTCAAATGTTTTCCAGTTATCTAAGGCCTCTTTTGAAATTCTGCCTTGCACATATGTGTGAGGCAGATTATGAGAGATAAAAATCAAATGCATCTGATTTTCCCCGCTCCTTTCTACTTTCTCGGCAAACTCACGAAGAAAACTTACTTCTTTACTTAAATCCCCGGGGCGGGTTGATTCTAAGTGCTCATTGAACTGATCCCAGATAATAGCTATTCCCTTATATTGGGGCTCTCTTCTGATTAAAAAATCACTTACTTGAGGATAAATTTGAGATACTTTCTCACGATATAATGGTTCAAATTGATTTGTAGTTATCTCAAAATGAATGTCTTTGAAAAGGCGATAAGCATCCTTTTTTAATAACTTCAAGTGCTCTTTTAAATCTTCTATGGTACTAATATTACATTCCTTTTTATCTAATAGTTTGCTCATCTGATTGACAAATTCCGGCTTTTTATTTCCCCATTCTTCGATCTTATTTAATGCACTTTGATAAGAAGTTCTCAAAATCTCCTCAGGAATATTATCCATTATTAAGGCAGTCTTAAGCCCTTCCAACAAAGCATGTTCCGCACCTTCTGAGTCTCCACTCTCCAACAAAATGATAAGGTATGGTCTATCAATGTTTCGAATACGATATATTTCATCAGCTTTTGCAGAGTCTTTCTCTCTAATTCTATGAAAAATCATTTCAAAATCTTTAGAGCTACTGTTTCTTGTCAAGTAATTGGCAATGACTAAGCCAAAATGGGATTTACCACTTCCATAAGTGCCACTAATTAAATGCACTCTATTCCTTGAAGTAGGGTGTAGTCCTCTACTTATAGAATGAAAAGCATCCCTTGCGCTGGGATTTACATAATAGCTTTCGAGCTTGCGTGTATTCAGTTCCTCGTCAAAAAAATCGTCTGTTATTTTTACCGCCCTAACGAAACCGCCTTTTATTTTGATAAGTTTATTCAACATTTTCCACACCTCTTTAGGATACCCTAAAAATTCTATCTTTACTTATGAAATCCTCATAAGGCAGAACTATCCTACTTGAAATTAATACAGGACTGTGCATCCTACCACTCAATCCCGACAAAAGTTTTAGCAAATCTTCCTGCTGGTCTTTTATCCATGTATCTAAAAGAGCTTCGATTTCATCTATTACTAATAGAGAGTCCGTTTCCTTAGCCCAGGAACTTATATCTCGTTTAAAATTAAGAGGGGTATATAGCCCTAATTTTGGATTTAATACGCTTAACTTGTCTTTCAGAAGATCGATATATTTCCCCTCAAGCCTTTTAGTCACTTCTTTTGCGATAAGGGTCTTTCCAGACAAAGGAGGTCCATAGAGCACGAATGATCTATTTGCTGAAGGCTGAGTTTGATATTCCTTTATCTTTGCAGAAATTTGCTTTATGAGAGGTTTGTAATGTGTCATCTTTTTCTTTCTTTTATGTAATACATTTTAATGATCTCCAATGAATTTCCTTTAAACTTTAAACCGACTTGATCTAAGCCCGCGGAGGTAGCCAGATATACAAGCTGATTATATTGAGGACTTGAAAGAAGTTTAAGTATTTCTTCTAATTTTTCACGACTAAGCGAAAATATCCTCCCGACATTTCCTTTAAGTGTTAAAAGTTCTTTTATTGTAATTGTTGAAAGATTCAGAGAATTCTTCTCCCTTTGCTCAAAGATAACATAAGCAATTAAATAAGGTGGAATGTCTGCGGTAGGATTTTTATAAAACTTATTTTGAGATACAATTCGCTTAACCTGTGCATCGGTTTTAAGATACCCTGTCTTATTAAGAGCACTCTCTGATATGAACGACCTTAAGAATATCGAGACATCTGCTTTTAAGTGATTGGCGTTCTTAGCGTGTAGCCCTTTTGAAATTAAAAAGTCGAGTGCATCATAGTAAGAAAATTGTGTCTGATTTGGCAAAAACTCGTTTGATAATATGTACCATACCTCCGCCTCTGGATTACTGGCAAGTTTGTAATGAATAATCCACTGAGTAAACACTTCTTCAAGGTAGGGATCAAATTTTATTAAAGCCTCTCCAAGAGAGGTTAGTTCCTGCTTTACATTATCACGTAAACCAATATATTTTAGCCATGTAACAAGAGCTTCTGCCTTATTGTCGCCTACCCCAAGCAATCTCATCAGTTCCATACGAGAAACCTGATTTTTTTGGGAAAAAGCATTAAGTGTAGTAGATAATAGTTTTAATTCTAACCCAAAATTCTGACTAAAGCCTATTGCCATCTCTATATCTCTTTGTTTGCTGGTTTGAATGTAAAGCCACGCAAGAATCTCTTAAGACTCTTGTAGTTATACATCTCTTGCAATGCAAACAGGCGCTCTCAAAAACTTTAAAATGAGGATTTATAGTAATTGCATTTGTAGGACAGATTCCTATACAAGCACCACATAATACACATTCTTGAAATTTTCTTATCTGTCTTTCAATAGCTTGAATTAAGCGTCGCACATTTTTTGTAATTAATATATCAACACATAAAAATTCTTTCCCCAATTTCCATTTAGGATCAATACTGCTCTCTTCTTTTAACTTCTTTATATTTTTCACAATCTTAATCATGAAGATCCCTTCAGAAGTTTGTGGATCCCTTACAACAAATCCCTGACCAATTTGATCTTTAAATTTCTCTATCTTTCCGAACGGTTTGAACCTTTCAATAAAACTACCATTAACTTTTTTATCCAATATAAAGTGCATAGCGTTGGGATTTTTAAGGCAAGGAACTTTTCTTACATAAGCAATACTTTGGTTGTTACTTTTTCCTATTCTCTTTTTCCATGCTCCAGACAAAACATATTCTCTGGGATTCTCTTTTTCTACTGATTTTGCAAATTTAATTAGAAATTGGAACCACTTTTTGTAATCTTTTTGATACAATTTGCTAATAAGATATTCATTGTAAGCATTAGTGTAGGGGCAATACATACAACCCACCCTGGGAAGTCCCTTTCTATAGGCATTATTAAATTCTAATTTTTTAGTAAGAATAAAAAGCCAAACTTCAATTTCTCTCCACTCTAAAATGGGATAGGCAGAAAGCTGATGAACTATTTTTTTGTTGAGATAAGTACTTTGACGGTTTCTTCTTCGTGCTGATTCTTTTCTTCTTACCCCTTCAAAACTAATTACCCCACCTTTATTATTAAGTTTTTTAATCATTTCTGCTATTGGACTTGCTTTAAAAACGCTACAACACCAGGAATTCAACATACTTGGTGGGCTCAAGAGGTTACACATTTTAAGAAATGAATGATTACTTGACTGTGTATAAAATGGTATCACCCCATTATGTCTTGAGAATTTTTTTATGTAATTAAGTGTATCAGGATACTCTATTGTAGTATCACCAAATATGTGTAAAATTCTATTAGTCATTAATGCTTTTCTTACAAGGTATGAAACAACAGTGCTATCTTTCCCTCCACTGAAAGAGACTATAGGTTTCCTTTCCGGGTGGGATTTAATAATATCCTTAATGAATAAGATTGCTTCTTTTTCTAATTTATCTAAAGTTACCTTGTTAGCTTTGTAAATGATATTAGGAGTTATATAGCCCTTGTAAAGACTATCTTTATAAGGATACTCTTTTACAATAGTTGGTTTTCCATTTGCAGAAAGACGAAGTAATTTTTCACCATTAAACCATATAGTTTTATGTCTAATCCAGAGTCCATTATGCCAACTTTTGGCTGGTAATTTTTTACTAGTTTCCTTCTCCAAAAACCTACATTCTTCATTAAATATGGGTTTTAGGTCTGAACATATTTTAACTCCTTCATACCCGCAATTCTCACACTCTTTTCTTAAAAGAGGAACTCCACAACGTTTACACCACCATAAAGGTTCTGTCATACCTGTTACTTTGTTAATCTCTTCAGTATCTCAAAAAATCCAGGGAATGATATATTTACAGATGACACACCGTTGATAGTAGTGGAACCATCCGCAATCAAGGCTGCAATGCTAAGGGCCATTGCAATACGGTGGTCTCTATAACTTTCGATTATTGCACCTTTTAATTCCTTTTTCCCCGTGATACTCAAGCCGTCTTCGAATTCTTCGATTTCTGCCCCCATCTTCTCGAGTTCTGTTGCCATGCTCTTAATTCTGTCAGACTCTTTCACCCGAAGCTCCTCTGCACCTCTTATGATTGTGGTACCCGAGGCCTGCGTTGCTGCGACACATAGTATTGGAAATTCATCAATAAGGCCGGGGATATTTTCTTTTGTTATATGTATGGCCTTCAGTTCAGCATCACCTTTACAATGAATGTCTGCAATAGGTTCACCCGATACATTTCTTATATTGAATATTTCGATACCTGCCCCCATTCCTTTAAGCGCACTGATAAGGCCCGTCCTTGTGGGATTTATACCTACTCCCTCTATGGTCATATCAGAATCTCTGATCAATAATGCAGCGACTATAAAGAATGCAGCAGATGAGAAATCTCCCGGCACATGAACATCTGCGCCCTTTAATTCTGTTCCACCTTTTATCCTGACACGGAGTCCTTCTACTTCTATATCAGCGCCAAATGCAGGCAGTATCCGTTCAGTATGATCCCTTGATTTGGCAGGTTCTATTACCTCTGTCTCTCCATCCGTATAAAGACCTGCAAGGAGGATTGCCGATTTCACCTGTGCACTGGCAACAGGCATAGCGTATTTTATGGATTGTAACTTTTTCCCTTTTATTGCGATGGGAGGGTATCTGTTTTCACCCCTTGCTATTATCTCTGCACCCATCTGCCTCAATGGATTAATGACCCTGCCCATGGGTCTTGTTCTTAGGGATTCATCACCAGTGAGTACGGAGAAGAATGGATTACCCGCAAGAACTCCTGAAAGCATCCTCATAGTTGTTCCCGAGTTTCCACAATCAATCACATTGGGAGGTTCTTTCAGACCATAAATCCCATTACCAGTGATAATGATATCTTCATTCTTATCAGTTATTTCAACACCAAGTGCCCTGAATGCATTCATTGTACTCAGAGGGTCTTCTGCCCTGAGAAAGTTTTTTATAATGCTTTTTCCTTTTGCTAAGGACGAGAAGATTATTGCCCTGTGGGATATGGATTTATCAGGGGTAGGAGTAAATTTGCCTTTAAAATTCTTTGCTTTGCTGAGTTCAATTCTGTCCAATACCTTCCCTCAGTGTCCGGGCCTTTTTGAAATCCCTTTCAAGGGATTCAGAATCATAAGCCCTGAGATACTGGCTTACCCTATCAAGATTTTGTTTAAAAACTTCGATAGATTCGAGTATGTTATCCTTATTAAGAATGCATATGTCGCGCCATAGTTCCGGGTGGCTTGATGCTATCCTGGTGGAGTCTATAAAGCCCTGTCCTGAAAATTTAAGATAAGAGCTATTTATGTCTGCCACTGTGTTTACTATTACATATGCAATCAGATGAGGCAGGTGACTTACCGATGCATATATCCTGTCATGTTCATCAGGATTGACCAGATTTACTATAGAGCCGAAGGTCTTCCATATGGCGATAACCTTTTCGAGGGCAATTTTGTCTGTATTCCCTGTGGGTGTAATGATACACTTCGCTCCATTGAAGATATCTGCTGTTGCTGTATCAATCCCTGAAAGTTCACTACCGGCTACAGGGTGTCCTCCAACAAAATATACACCCGCAGGCATTAGTGCCTCCATATCGCATACGAGTTTTCCTTTCACACTTCCAACATCTGTAACGATAGTACCCATTTTTAACGAACTACGTATTCTCTTTGTGATATCAATAAAGCTCCCGACTGGGGTTGCGAACAATACAAGATCCGAACCATCGCATGCCTCAGCTGGATCAAGCTTAAAAGAGTCAATTATCGCTTTCGCTTTTGCCTTCCGCAGGTTTTCCTCTCTCCTACCGTAACCTATGACCTCGTTACAGACTCCGTATCTCCTCATAGCGAGGGCAAAAGAGGCACCGATAAGGCCAACACCAAGGATTGTTACTTTCTTAAAAT
>Ga0315281_10006013_pt1 | contig 17293 bp, 15 predicted proteins | sample YL17G07_0_MG_FD_204540 | JGI IMG/M metagenome (GOLD analysis project Ga0315281, IMG submission 204540) | Sediment microbial communities from Yellowstone Lake, YNP, Wyoming, USA - YL17G07_0 | ecosystem: Environmental > Aquatic > Freshwater > Lake > Sediment | place: USA: Wyoming | collected...
TTATTTATATTTAGTCTCTTTAGGAAAAAGAAATTTATCCTACGAGAGAATAGATTTGTCAAAGATTAAAAAAAATAAAGTAATTCAATACGCCAAAAAGTTTCACAAACAAACACTAATGGAATTAATAAATAACATTTATGCTAAGTGAAAACACTTTTAAAGAGCTATCTTTAAAATATCAAACCAGAGAGGATAATATTATTAGAGAATATCTTCAGCATCTTTTTTTGTCTTTTTTATATAGCCAAAGGGAATCTGAAAATTTGTATTTTAAAGGGGGTACAGCTTTAAGAATTATTTATCATTCTCCGCGTTTTTCAAAAGATTTAGATTTTAGCGCTCCGAGGGGCATTTTACCATCTAAATTAGATAACCTTTTTTTAGAGACCATAAACAAAATTAATAATGAAGGAGTGATAGTTAATTTAAAAGAAGCTGAAAAAACAAGTGGCGGCTATTTAGGAATTTTTTCTTATCAGTTGTATAACTTTCAAGGGGAAATACAATTAGAAATTTCTCTAAGAAAGAAGAATAATTTTAAAAAAGAGATTACGACCATAGTGTCAGATTTTTTGCCCCCTTATGTTTTAATTCAATTAGCGTCCCCTCTAATAGTAGAAGAAAAAATAATTGCTTTAGAAAATCGTCATAAACCAAGAGATTATTATGATTTATATTTTATTTTAAGGCATTCAGAATTAAACAAATTTATTGATTTCGAAAAAATAAAAAAAGTTAAAGAAATCCTATTAAAAGAAAAAATCAATTTTAAAAGTGAATTAGAAATATTGTTGCCAATCAACCATCATCTGATTTTGAAGGATTTTAAGCAATTTTTAATTAAAGAGATAGATAAATATAATGTTTAATTCGTTTAACTTGTGCCTTTTGTTTTGAATTTTTTATTATGTCATCATTTACTAAAAACATTGCTATCACTTTTTCCAGCCGATTTTTTGCTGCCATTTTTGCAGCCTTATCCACTATTATTATCGCGCGCGCTTTTGGCCCGATTGGTAAAGGTATTTTTACGATGGTAGCTTTTTTCCCGTCGCTAGCTTTAAATTTGGGTCATCTGGGATTAGGAAACGCCAATACTTATTTAATTGCTCAAGACAAAGAAAGAACTAAAAAATCTTTTTATAATTCTTTTTGGGGTGGGTTAATTATTGGTTGGTTTTTTATTATAATTTTTACTTTAATTTATCGATTTTATCCTCATGAAATTTTAGGAAAAGGTGATATTGGCACGCGATACTTTCTTTTTTCTTTAATAACCATTCCTTTTATTTTGTGGGAAAATTTTTATCAAGGGATTTTTGTTGGCCGTCAGGAATTTAAGTTTTTTAATTTAATTAGTTTATTCTCTAAAATTCTCCTTTTTGTTGGTTTACTTATTTTAGCTTTAGTTTTAAAACCAGATATGCGTTATTCGGTATTTTATTACCTTTTCTTAATGGTTTTTCCAGCCATTATTTATAGCATTTATTTTTTAATTCATTATGGGTTTCCTTTTGAACTCGATAAACAAATATTTTTCAGAACCATTAATTTCGGTATTCGTTCTTATTTAGCCTGTCTTTTGGCATTTTTGGTTTTGCGCTCTGATATTTATTTTGTAAATTTATTTCGAGGATTACAGGAAGTAGGGTTATATTCCTTGGCTGTTGGTTTTGGTGATGGTATTCTTTTATTAGTATCTAGTATTGCTTTAGTGTTGTTTCCTAAAATTACCGAGAATCAAGAGCAAAGTTTAGAGATAACTTTAAAAGTTTTACGAATAGTTTCTTTTCTTGTAGGCGCAATTATCATTTTTAGTTTTGTTTTTGGCAGATGGTTTATTCCTTTAGTTTTTGGAGAGAGTTTTAGAGCATCTCTCCCGGCTTTTTATGTTTTACTTCCCGCAATTTATTTTTGGGCTATTAATAATTTTTTAACTCAATTTTTTTCTTCAAAAGGATATCCCTGGAAATCAGTTTTTCTTTGGTTTCCTGGTCTACTTTTAAATATTATTTTAAATATAATCTATATTCCTCGATACGGAATTATTGCTGCTGCTTTAACTTCTCTTTCGGCTTATTTTGTAACTTTTGTTTTACATTATCTTTATCTCCAAAGATTTGGTAAAGTATCTTTTTTAAAAATATTAGTCCCTCCTAAAAGTGAAATTTTAGGGCAATTACGAAAAAAAGCTTTCTAATAGTAGTTATGATAAAAAGAAATTTTCAAAAAATATATCAAACACAAATAGATCCTTGGAATGTAGGAGAGGCGAAAGGTGTTATTTATGATAAGGTTTTAGATGCTATAAAAGATAACGCAAAAGAACAGAAATTTAAACATGTTTTAGATCTCGGATGCGGAAAGGGGTCTTTTACTCATAGATTAGCAGAATTAGGAGAAAATGTTATTGGAATAGAGGTATCTTCTGCCGCTATTGATTATGCTAAAAATCATTATTCGAAGATAAGATTTATAAATGGAGATATAACAAAATTAGATCAGCTAAAATTAGCAAAGAGCTCTTTTGATTTGATTACGGTACTGGATGTTTTATACTACTTTCCTATTAAAAAGATAAGAAAAATATTGCAAAGTACTTTTTATTTACTAAAGGATAATGGTTTACTAGTATTACGACATTGGACTCCGGGTGGGGGGTATTTAACTCATTCAGAATGGCAAGAGTTAGTTAAAGAGAAATTTAATGTTATAAAGGCGGAATTGTTACCCACTCAGCATAGTTTATTAGTATGCCAAAAGAAATTTACCAAAATTATTTCAACTTTTGATTACGAAACTTGGCAACCTCTACCCAGAAGTAAAACAATCAACTGGGACAATGATATTTTCAAGCCTACGCAAGGATTATTGAATTTAGCTGATAAATACGAAGTAAAGTTATCTTTTTTTGCTGAAATGGGAGAATATTATTGGTGTAAAGAAAATATGCCAGAATTAGCTAAAAGGATGGAAATTCAATGGCAAGAAATAATTAAAAGAGGACACGATGTTCAAATTCATTTACACCCTGCATGGCTGCCAGAATGTGGAGCAAAGTTTGATAAAGAAAAAAATAAATGGTATTGGGATAATAAATATCAAAGAATTCATGATACGCCAATTGATAAAGAGGAAATTTTAAAAAGATGTAAAAATAATTTAGAGAAAATATTAAAATCAGTAAATCCCGATTATCAAGCAATTGTATTTCGAGCTGGAAAATATCAAATTCAGCCCAATAAAGAAATTTTTGACATATTTAAAAAAGTAGGTATTAAAGCAGATTCATCTGTTTGGAAAGGAGGATACAGTCAAGGGCACAGATTTGATTTTCGAAAAGCTTATAGCTATTATCAACCTTATTTTGCAAATTCGTATAATATAAATTATTTAGCTCCGTGGGGAGAGGCTGAAATATTAGAAATTCCCATAGCTTCAAATGGTAAAGAAAAATTCTCCTTAGATAGTTTTAATTTCAAAAAAGGATTATCTTTCTTAAAGAAAATTTTAAAACCCCATAGAAGAAGTTATTTAAGATTTAACCTTCTTCGTTTCCCTCCGAATTGTTTTTCAAGGCAATACTTAAATCAAATTTACAATTTTCTTATAAAAGTATTAAATAAATTAGAATATATTTTTAATGGTCCTTCCATAAGAGAAATCCCTGATAAAAATAATATAGTGGTAGCAATAGGCCACACAAAATTACAACCTAATATTCTAGAGTTAGAAAAGTTTTTTAAGTATATTGCGAGTAATAATTATAGAACTGAGTTAATTAGAAATATAGCCAATGAATTCCATAATGAAAAACATCCTCCAAACTATGAGATACACATAAAACAGCAAATAGATTATGATAGGCAAGCAATATTAGGAAAAAAGAGAAACTGGCAGCAATCTTTTTATGCTCAAGAAAAAATTCCTTTAGACAGAACAAAGATTTTAGATTTAGGTTGTGGCGCTGGCTATTGGACCAAAAGAATTAATGATAATATCGCAAAAACTATAGGGGTTGATATTAGTGATGAGTTCCTGAATAAAGCAAGAAAGGATTATCCCGAATTAGAATTTTATAAAATGGATTTTCATAAATTAGATTTTCCAGAGAAAAGTTTTGATTGTGTTTATGCAGATAATGTTTTAGAACACTCGCCATATCCACAGAAAGTTTTAAAAGAAATTTATCGAGTTTTAACTGATAAGGGTTTTTTCATTGCTCTTATTCCTCCGGACGCCCGTAACCCAAAATTTAGTGGATTAGATCATGTTTGGAAAACAGATAAAGATGAAGTAGAGGAAAGATTAAAAGAGATAGGATTTTCTAATATTCGGAAAGAAGATGTTAATATTGTGGAAAAATTTAAAATGACTCCTTATAAAGCATCTAATAACTCTATTCTCGTTGTAACAGCATGGAAATATAAAGGAGGATACGATGCTAAAGAAAGATGTAAAGATATAGTTAATTTTGTTTATAATTCTTTGAGCCCTGAGAGATCTCAAAAATCTAATGACCCCATAGAAATACTGAAAGGAAAATATGCTTGGTGTGCTGGTTATGCTACAGTTATGAAGTATTTATGTGAAAAAGAGGACATAAAAGTGAGACACTATACTTTAATATGTAAAAATCACCCTAAAGGAAGAGGAAGTCAAAAAATAGATACCCATGAGATAATAGAAGTACAAATAGACGGAAAATGGCTAGTCTTTGATCCGACAGTAAATAGATGTTTAGAATATGATTTGAAAACTTTATTAAAAGAACCAAAATTAGTAGATAAAATATTATTACATTATGAACAAGATAAAAGATGGGCCGACTATAACTATGATCTATATTGTAGTAGTTGGTTTTATGAACATATAATAAAATATAAGTTACATTAATTAATGGAAGATCAAGAAGCCATTAATCGTCTCAGAAAATTATCTTCTAGTCCTTATAATCCTGAAACACCTAAGCAGCGCTTGCTCGTTAATTTTTTCATGGTGATAGCAAGAGTATTTCGCCGTGGGGGTAGAATAACACCTCATCTTTACAGGGGTGACAATTTATCTAAGGTCTTATACGAATATAATAACGCTCATCTTTTCTTTGATGTTCTAGGAAGAGAGTTGAGTCTTAACGCTCTTAATAATAAAGAAGTGCTTGATGCTGGCTGTGGGTGGGGCGGTAAGACAATTTATTATGCTGAGCATTTTAAATTAAAATCAATACATGGATTTGATATACCTAAAGCTTACGATCCCGATGCCCCCTCGAGATACGCTTCATCTAAAAAGTTGACTAATTGCTTTTTTGAAACAGGGTATGCAGAAAATATGCCATATCAAAATAATTCATTTGATATTGTTTTGATGGAAGATGTCCTGGAGCATGTAGAGGACCCTAAAAAAGTAATTCAAGAATGCTATCGGGTTTTGAAACTCGGAGGAAAATTAATAATAAAATTTCCTTCATTTAAAGGAATGTTTTCCCACCACTTAGATAGAGCTATTAATTTACCGGCACTGCATTATATTTTACCAATGAGAATATGGGCTCAAGGATTAAATTATTTATTATTAGATCATAAATATAAATTATCATACGAACCCTTTGACGAAATTATATCTACTCCGTACCGCAAATTCATAACCCATAATTTAAATGGTTTGGATTTTCGACAGTTTAAGAAAATCATAGAAAAAACTGATTTCAAGACCATGAAACTGGAATTAAAACCCTTCCAATTAAATATCCGTTCTAGATTTGTTAAATTTATCTATATTTTGTTTTGGAAACTAAAAATTTTACAAGAATTTTTATCGTCTTTTATATTATTTATTGGAGAGAAAAATACTATTTAAGAAATTACTGTGAAGTAGGAGATACATAATTTAAGTAATTATTCCTAATTGAAGCAGAAAAATGAACAAGAATCTTTTAATATTAAAGGGACTGAATAAAGATAATTTTTTAAAGATTCACGATATAAAAGAGTGGGATATTTTAGATTTAAAAGAATTTGTAAAACAATTTAAAAGCATACGAAAAACTAAATATAATCATATTGTTTGTGGCTATCAGGACTTGAGCGATAAAAACTTACAATATCCAATTCAATTCTTTTTATTATTGTTGCGAGCAAATAAAAAATATTTCTTAGATGATCAAGGCATAATTAAAAACATTTCATTTTTGAGATTTATTTTTTTCGATACCCCTTTATTTATCTTAGAAATAATTTATAATTTATTATTGATTTTAAGCTCTTGGCTCACTCTATTTATTTTTAATTTATTACCACAAAAGAGATTGTTTCGCTTCGCTCGCAATGACAAAAGAAGTGCTAACAGCAAAACAATAGTGTATCTCCGCACAGATAATTTTCGTGGATTACAAGAAGGGGGTTCTTTTACTCATTTTCGAGGGGTGATTAAAGGATTTTCTGAGTTAGGTTATAAAATTCAGTATATTGGTTCAGGAAGAATAGAAGTTCCCAATGTAGATTTTCCAGAAGTTGTCATTCCTTATCCTAAAAAAATTAATCTTCCGGAAATCCCGGAAATTTATTATAATTGGCGATTTATTCCTAAAGCTTTAAAAATTATCAAAAAACAAAAACCACTATTTATTTATCAGCGGCATTCTATTTTTAATGTTTGCGGTGCTGTTTTAAGCCAAATAACAGGCATACCATTGATTTTAGAATATAATGGTTCAGAGCCTTGGGTTCGGCAAAAATGGGGAGGATTATTGATTTTTAAACGCCTTTGTTATTTTATGGAGAATTTTTCTCTTAAGAGGGCTAAAATCATTACTGTTGTATCTAAACCAATGAAAGAGGAATTAATTAAACGCGGTCTTCCCGAAGGTAAGATTTTAGTTAATTATAATGGCGTTGATATAGAAGAATTTAATCCAAATATTGATGGTTTAAAAATTAAAAAGAAGTTAAATTTGGAAGATAAAATAATCATTGGCGCAGTATCCACCTTTGGCGCTTGGCACGGAATGCCCGTTTTAGCCCAAGCAATAAAACCTATAGTTCAACAATTCCAAATTCCAAATTCTAAATTCCAAATTCATTTCTTATTCATCGGTGATGGCGTTCAGCGTCCTGAATGTGAGCGAATTATCAGAGAAGCTGAAATGGAAAATTATGTTACTTTTACTGGAACCGTGTCTTATACCGAAATTCCTAAATATTTAGCTGCTTGTGATATTTTAGTTTCTCCTCATGTTCCTAATCCTGATGGCACGCCATTTTTTGGTTCGCCAACTAAACTTTTTGAATATATGGCCATGGGTAAAGGTATTGTGGCTTCAAATTTAGCTCAAATCGGTGAAGTATTGAAAGATAGACAAACTGCTCTTTTGGTAAGCCCGGGGAATATAGATAGTTTATTTTATGGTATAATAGAGTTAATCAAAGATGGGGACTTGCGTAATACTTTAGGCCGCAATGCTAGAGAGGAAGTTGTAAAAAAATATACTTGGCAGCAAAATGTTCAAAACTTATTATCTTTTTTCAAAAACTCTTAATTCTATATATTAAAATTATGACCCAACAATATAAATATTCTATAGTTGTTCCGGTTTACAATGAAGAAGAGGTGATAAGGGAATTTTATAAACGATTAGTTTCTATAATGGATTCTTTACATGAGGGTTATGAAATAATTTTGATTAATGATGGTAGTACAGATAAATCTTTGCAGATTATGAAAGAATTTCACTCCCAGGATAAAAGGGTAAAAATTATTGATTTTTCGAGAAATTTTGGTCACCAAATTGCCATTACTGCTGGTATGGATCATGCCTTAGGGGATGCTGTTGTTATCATCGATGCTGATCTCCAAGATCCTCCAGAAGTTATTCCAAGATTTATTGAAAAATGGAAAGGGGGTTTCGAGATAGTGTATGGCATAAGAGAAAGTAGAGAGGGAGAAGGTGTATTTAAAAAATTAACAGCTAAAATATTTTATAGAATTTTACAGAAAATCATTGATATCAAAATTCCTCTTGATACAGGTGATTTTAGATTAATAGATAGGAAAGTCGTTGATTCTCTTAAGGAGATAAGAGAAAGAAGTCGCTTCGTTAGGGGATTAACTAGTTGGGTAGGCTTTAAACAAGAAGGCATTTTATATAAAAGAGAAAAACGGTTTGCTGGTCATACAAAATATTCCCTAAAGAAGATGTTAAAATTAGCTGTTGATGCTGTATTTTCGTTTTCCAACTTTCCTTTAAAGATAGCGGGCTATTTTGGTTTTCTCATAGCGGGTTTGAGTTTTTTGTATCTAATCTACGTTATTATCTTAAAATTATTTACTAATACTCTTATTCCAGGATGGACTTCTTTAATAGTGGCGGTTTTGTTCTTAGGAGGAGTTCAATTAATTTGTCTTGGGATAATTGGAGAATATATTGGGCGTATTGGAGAAGAAGTAAAACATCGCCCTCTCTACATCATCAAAGAGATTATTGGTGAAGATAAATAGAATATGGATTTTGATAACTTTAGTCAGAATTACATAAAAATACATAATCAAAATATTGCAATTTCTGGGGAGACATCGGAATATTTTAGTGAATATAAAATAAAATCTCTCGATGATTTTTATCTTCGATATGGCTTAAAAAAGGACATAAAAATATTAGATTTAGGATGCGGGATAGGAAAGTTAGAGAAATTTTTCCCTCAATATTTTCCTCAGGCAAAAATTTGGGGAATAGATCCGTCCCAAGAATCTATACAGATTAGTTCTAGGGAGAATAAGAATGGTAATATTGTATTTTCTATTTTTGATGGTAAGCATATACCTTTTGATGATATTTTTTTTGATGCTATTGTAATTTCAACTGTTTTGCATCATGTTCCGCTTAATGAGAGACAAACTCTAATTCAAGAATGCTATAGGGTTTTATCTCCCAAGGGGCATATTTTTATTTTTGAACATAATCCTTTGAATATTCTGACTAAGTATATTGTAAAAACTTGTATTTTTGATAAAGACGCCCATCTTTTAAATGCTAATACATCCAAGACACTTCTAAAGCAATCTCAGTTTATAATTAAAGAATTAGATTATATTGTATTTTTCCCCAAAATATTAAAAAGCTTGAGACCCTTAGAAAAAAAATTAAGATGGTGTTGTTTAGGTGCTCAATACTTTATTGTTGGCTATAAACAATGAATAAAAAGGATTTCATAATTCTATTCATTATTTTTCTTATCACTTTATGTCTTAGAGGGGCGGCATTACATTATTTATATAATAGTGATTTTTTCTCTGGTATTAGGGTTGGTTTAGATGCTTCGGCTCATAACTTATTTATAGGAAATGGATTTAAAAGAGTTGTACAAGGAGAATTGGTACCTGATTTTCAACAATTACCTGGTTATCCTTTTCTTTTAGCAATAACTTATAAGATTTTTGGTCACGAAAATGATATTTATCTAAGAATTATTCAAATTCTTTTAAGTAGTCTGTCGGTTTTTCTTATCTTTGGTATAGCTAGAAGGTTCTTTAATAAAACTACAGCCTTCTTATCATCTTTTCTGTGGGCTATTTGGTTGCCTGAAATACGACTTAGTGTTGCAGTTTTATATGATACTTCTGCAGTGTTTTTGACATTATTAGCTTGTTATTTATTTTTTAAATCAGTTGTAGATAATAAAAAATATTTTTGGATTTATGCGGCAATTATTATAGGAATTTCTTTGTATTTTCGGTCTGATTCATTGCTTTTACCTTTATTTTTAGGAATTGGTAGCTGGATTTATCAAAGAGATTGGAAAGTAGCCTTGGGAAAGACCTTGACAATGTTTTTAATTATATTCACTATTCTTTTTCCTTGGGGGATAAGAAACTATTTAGTTTTTCACACCTTTAGTTTTTCTAGAGCTACTTTGTGGCAAAGTATGTGGGAGGGATTTGGGGAATTTAAAAATCCTTTTGGCGCGGTTTTAAGTGATACTGTTACCTATGAACAAGTTGCTCAAGAGTATCCGGGGATTGATTATGCTTCTCCCCAATATCAAAATGTTTTAAAAACAAAAGTGATTCAAGCCATAAAAACACACCCAGGATGGTATATTCTTATGATGCCTAAAAGATTAATCTCTATAATTTTTATGCCAAGAGGAATGGGCAGCATAGAACGGATTCTAGGTAAAAGTTTTACTCGGCAATCATTTTTTGATCATAACCCTGGATCTAGTAATTTAGATTATGCTAAGTGGTTAATGAGAAATAATCTCAAAGGATTTCTATTAGTTGTTGTAATGCCAGCTTTGATACAATGTTTCTTTGTTTTTGCCGCTGCCTTAGGTTTTTGGTTTACCAAAAAGCAATGGCGTAAGAATTTATTACTAATTTCTCCTTTGCTTTATTTCTATTTATCCCACGTTCCTATTTATTGGGAAGCTCGTTATCTTGTACCGGGAGAATTTCCTTTATTAATTTTTAGTGCTGTTGCTATTATGCAACTAGTTGCTATTTATAAAAACAAATGTAATATAAAATTAATAAATTAAAATATGAAAATATTAGTTACTGGCGGAGCAGGATTTATTGGTTCTCATTTAGTAGATCACTTAATAGACGAAAAGCATCAAGTGATAGTTATTGATAATTTATCTACTGGAAAAAGAGAGAATATAAATCCTAAAGCTAAATTCTATCAATGTGATATTAATTCTAATACGGCAGCGACAGTTATCAAAAAAGAAAAACCTTTAGTTATTTTTCATTTAGCTGCTCAAATAAATTTAAGACAATCGGTAAAAGATCCTATTGATGATGCTAAAACAAATATTTTAGGCGCATTAAATATTATTTCAAGTTTTATTGCAGCAAATAAAAACCGATTAAATCAATGTAAGTTTATCTTTTCTTCAACTGGTGGCGCCATCTATGGAGACGCCAAAATTATTCCCACGCCAGAAACTTATGAACCTCATCCCTTATCGCCTTACGGTATTACTAAATTGAGTGCTGAGAATTATCTTTATTATTTTTATCAAGTTTTTGGTTTAAAATATATTTCTTTACGATATGCTAATGTTTATGGTCCTCGACAAAATCCTCAAGGGGAAGCCGGCGTAATAGCTATTTTTATTGATAAAATGCTTAGGGGCGAACAGCCTTTTATTTTTGGTAATGGCAAGCAAACGAGAGATTTTGTTTATGTAAAAGATATAGTTGAAGCTAATATTCTAGCAATGAATAGTAAAAAGATCGGCGTTTATAATATTGGCACTGGCAAAGAAACAGATATTAATACTTTGTTTAAATATTTAAGCAAATTAACCAAAACTTCGTTTAAATCTCAATATAGTCCTTTGCCATTAGGAGAACAAAAAAGAAGCTGTTTAGATTATTCTCGAGCTAAACAAGAATTAAAATGGATGCCTAAATTTCCTTTAGAACTTAGTCTTAGAGAGACTATTGATTGGTTTCAAAATCAATATTAATATTATATTACAACTATGACTTTCTATATTGTTTTATACATTTTTTTAAGTGTGAGTGGGTTAGTGCTTTTGAAAAGCGGATTGGCGCAAACGCAACTTTTAGGTTTGATAGATTTGATTAAGAATTTACTCAATTTTAAGTTTTTTGAAAGTTAAGCCATTAGATTTTAAGATAAACTCGATTTTTTGATAACTTGACTTTTAAAATTATCGAGTTAAAATGAAAGTATGGTTAAAAAGCTTTAAAAAATGACTATAATAAAGAGAAAATTATTTAAAGAGCTCAAAAATCACTTAGACAACAAGGAAATATCCCTGATTATAGGTCCTCGGCAAGTTGGAAAAACAACTTTAATGCAGCTTTTAAAAGCCGATTTAGTAAGTAAAAACAAAAATACTGTATTTTTGAGCCTTGATATTGAAACAGACAGGGAATTTTTTGATTCCCAGCTTTCTTTAATAAAAAAGATTGAATTAGAATTAGGCAAGAAGCAAGGTTATGTTTTTATTGATGAAATACAAAGGAAAGAAAATGCTGGTTTATACCTAAAAGGTATTTTTGATATGAATTTGCCTTATAAATTCATTGTTTCTGGTTCAGGAAGTATTGAATTAAAAGAAAAAATGCATGAGTCTTTAGTTGGCAGAAAGGGGCTTTTTGAACTCAATCCTGTTTCGTTTGAAGAATTTGTTGATTTTAAAACAGATTATCGTTATGAGAATAAAATAACAGAGTTTTTGGAGATAGAGAAGAGTAAAGTAAATAGTTTACTAGATGAGTATCTGAAATTTGGGGGTTATCCACGAGTAATATTAGAAGATAAATTGGAAGATAAATTAAGAGTTATTGACGAGATCTTCCGTAGCTATTTGGAAAAAGATGTTTCCTATTTATTAAAAGTTGATAAGGTTGATGCTTTTAGTTCTTTTATCAAACTCTTATCCGGACAGATTGGACGTTTAATAAATTATTCAGAAATAGCATCTACTTTGAGAATTTCATCTTCGACAGTAAAAAATTATCTTTGGTATGCAGAAAAAACTTTTATAATAAAAAGGATGACGCCTTATTTTAGAAATTTAAGAAAAGAAATTACTAAATCACCAATTATCTATTTTTATGACCTCGGTTTAAAGAATTATGCTTTAGGAGTATTTGGTCGAGAATTAATTAATGTTGAAACTGGTTTTCTTTTTCAAAATTTAATTTTTAATATATTAAGAGAGAAAATTGTTTATAGTCCTATCTCGCTGCATTTTTGGCGTACTCAAGACAAAACCGAGGTGGATTTTATATTATCTTCCGGGGAAAAGCTTTTACCAATTGAGGTTAAATTTACTGAATTAAAAGAACCAAAGATAGAGCGTTCTTTAAAAAGCTTTATAAATAAATATCAACCAGCAGAAGCTTGGTTAATTAATCTTAATTTGAGCAAAGAAATTATAATAGAAAGAACTAAGGTTAGATTTTTGACAATATCAGATTTATTAAAGCAAAATATAACCAATGTCCTTTGATAATTAAATTAATAAATAATTTCTAATATGACTTTCTATATCATCCTTTACCTTGTTCTAACAGTTAGCGGGTTGGTGCTTTTGAAAAGCGGATTAGCCCAAACCCAGTTATTAGGTTTAACTGGTTTGATTAAATCCCTCTTAAATTTAAAGTTTTTACTGAGCCACTTAAAATTTGTTTTAGGAATACTTTGTTATGGCTTAAGTTTTATAACTTGGATGTTTTTATTATCAAAAAAAGATTTATCAAATATCTATCCGTTAACTGTGGGAATAGTTTATGCCTTGATTATGGCGGCTTCGGTCATTTTCTTTCATGAACAATTTACTTTATATAAAATTATCGGAGTAGTTTTAATTGGTTTAGGCATTCTCTTTTTAGTAAAATGATAAAAAAAATAGATTGTGATAGGCACTTTTGGGTGAAATTTTTTAGTACCGGATTTTTTATTTCGTTTTTACTACCTTTCATTCCTGGTGTTTATGGAGCGATTTTGGGTATAGGTTTTGCTTTATTAATAAATTCTTTCCCCATTATTTTGAAAATAATTATTTCTCTTGTTTTGACTGTTGTTAGCATTCCTTTGTGTAGTCGAGCGGAAAAAGTTTTAAATCAAGGGAAAGATCCCCAGAAAGTAGTCATCGATGAAGTGGTAGGGATGCAATTTGTTGCCATCTGGTTTAATCTGTTTCAAAAACTAACCATTTTCTCTTTTAATGTTCCTCTCTGGCTTTTATTGTTATTAATCTATGGTTTTTTTGATGCTTTAGAGCCATTTCCTATTAAAAGAATCGAAAAATTATTTGGTGGCTGGGGCATAGTTTTAGATGATTTAATGGCTGGAGTTTATACCATTGCTAGCCTAATGATTATTTTACGAATTTTCAATTAAACTTATGATTACCATTACTTCGACTCGCCTTAAAAAAGCTTTGCTCCATCCAGGAGCAGCGTTGAATTATGTCAAAAACTATCTCAAGGGAAATATTATTAGAATTAATTCAAAAAAAGGATTATCACCAAAAATTGTTAAAAGTTTAAGGTTTCAAAGTTGGGTAATAGATGATTTAATCGAAAGTGCCTTAAAATCATCATTTCTAATTGAAACAGCCAATAGAATTTTAAATAATGAGTTTGGATTTTTAGGAGTGCCTTCCAAGATTTTAAAAGATCTTGATTGGCATCAGGATATCAAATCTGGCCATCTTTGGCCTAATGCTTTTTATTTAGATTTACGAGAAGCTATTGCTAAAGACTATCTTAAACAAACAGGCTGGGATATTAGAAATGTTTGGGAATTATCAAGATTTCATTATTTAATTCTTTTGGCTTTAGCCTTTTATAAAACCGGCGAAGAAAAATATTTAAATAAATGGCAGGAACTGATTTTAGACTGGATAAAGAATAATCCGGTTTATTATGGACCGAATTGGGTAATTGCCATGGAGGTGGCGATCCGCGCTTGCAACTGGATTTTATCTTTTGAAATCATACAAATGAGATTGCTTCGCTTCGCTCGCAATGACAATAAAACGTCATTGCGAGGACTCCCGCAAAAGCGGGAGGACGAAGCAATCCCTCAAGAATTTCTAGAAAAATTTCTTTCTTCTCTTTTTGAGCATGGCCGTTTTATTTTTAATAATTTAGAATATGCGCCCACTCATTCTAATCATTATCTGTCTGATATTGCCGGTTTGATTTATCTCAGTTTCTTTTTAAAGGGGAGTTCGAAAATTATCAAATGGCAGAAATTTGCTATAAAAGCCTTGGAAGAGGAAATGAGATATCAGGTTTATAAGGATGGCGTTGATTATGAATTATCAATTTCTTACCATCGTTATAAGACAGAACTTTTTCTTTGGGCGGCTTATGTGTTAAAAAACAATAAGATTGGTTTATCTCATGAGTTTTGGTTGAAATTAGGCAAGATGATGAATTTTGTGTTAGCGATTATCAAACCCAATGGTTTAGTGCCTCAAATAGGCGATAGTGACGATTCTCGGCTTCATCTTATCTGGGAAAATTATTTTTCTTGGGAAAAAAGAAATTATGATGCTTTAATCAAGCTTTTTAGTTTAGTAACTGATAAACAAGTAGAAAATTATCCTTTGAGTTCTGCTTCTTTTCCTCAAGGGGGCATTTATATTCTAAAAGATAATAACTTTTATTTAATTACTGGTCGGCATCAGGCTTGTTATGGCAAAGGCGGAAGCCATACTCATAATGATATTTTGAGTTTTGAACTTTCCATGTTTGGCGAAGATTTAATTATTGATTCAGGCACTTATGTTTACACGTCTGATTACCAAGAAAGAAATAAATTCAGAGGTACCCAAGCACATAATGTCGCGATGATTGATCATCAAGAACAAACGCCTTTGTTGTCGGACCCGTTTTATTTTGATCAGCGAGTTCAAATGAAGGTTCTTAAACACGAAGAAAAAAACGATTTTATTATTTTTGAAGCAGGCTTTGATATTTATCAGCGACGCTTTCTTTGGAATAAACAAGAGCAATCACTAATAATTACTGATGAATTATTTGACAGAGTAAAACATAATTTAGAATGGAATTTTCATTTAGCCCCTGAAGTAAAAATTTGGAATAAAACTAAGGTTAAAAATAGCAAAGAGATACTTTTGATAGCCCCCAATCATTCATTTCTTTTCAAAGCGCCAGAAGAATTAACTTGTGCTATAATAGAAGATGAAATGTCGCCATCTTATGGGGTAAAAGTACCGTCAAAAACTATTCGTTTCTCTGGATTCTTAGATAAAGATACTAAAAAGGAATTTGAATTTAAAATAGAGAAAGCCAAATGAAAATTTTACTTTATACTCAGTATTTTCCTCCGGAAACCAATGCGCCAGCTAATCGCTGGGGTTATTTTTGTGAGTATTTAGCCAAGAACGGTCATGAAATTACTGTTTTGACTTCTTTTCCTAATCATCCTTTAAGAAAAATCTTCCCTGGTTATAAAAATAAATGGTGCTCTCAAGAAGAAAAAAATGGAGTCAAAATCTTTCGCACTTGGACTTATATCCCATCGTCTACGCAGTTTTTACCTCGTTTAATTAATTATTTATCGTTTGCTTTTTCCAGTTATTTGAATATTAGAAAAATTCCCCAAGTTGATTTAATCATTATTTCTTTGCCACCACTTTTTCTCGGTCTCACTGGTTTAAAAATTGCCCGAAAAAGAAAAATTTCTTTAGTTCTGGATATCCGTGACTTATGGCCAGAAGCAGCAGTTTCCACAGGTTATTTAAGAAAGGGGTTAATATATTATTGGGCGAGAAAGAAAAGTGAGAGCATTTATAGAATGGCGATTAAAATTTTAGTGAATTCACCAGCTCTTTTTGAAAGCTTAAGATGTCAATATGCCTTACCTGATGGAAAATTAGAATATTTAGCCAACGGCGCTGATTTGGAATTTTTTGCCCCCAAAATAGATCATTCTTCTATCGAGAGACAATATAATCTCTATGATAAATTTGTGGTGTTGTATACAGGACTTTTAGGTTATGCCCAGGCCCCAGAAATAATGGTTGGGGCAGCTGATGTTTTAAAAGAGAAAAAAGACATTGTGTTTTTGATTGTTGGTACTGGGCCCTTTGAGGAAAACTTAAAAATTCAAGCCAGAAAATTAAAATTAACCAACGTGATTTTTACCGGTTTGAGGCCGCACGAAGAAATGCCTCAGTACGCTGCTCTGGCAGATGTGTGCCTCATCCCTTATAAAAATAAAGACACTTTTAAAAATAATGTTCCTTCTAAAATGTTTGATTATCTGGCAGCTGGAAAACCTATGATTATCAATTTAGAAGGCGCGGCCAGTAAAATGCTTTTAGAATCTCAAGCCGGAATTTTAGTCAAACCAGAAGATCCCAAGGATTTAGCCGCTGGTATTTTAAAACTTTATGCCGATAAATTTTTAAGAGAGAAAATGGGAGCTCTAGCTAAAACTTACGCTGCTAATAATTTTGATAAGAAAGAGATTAGCCAAAGATTAGAAATAATTTTACAAAATGTTACCATTTAATTTGTTTAAAATTATATTTTTGCTACTTGGAGACTTATTAACTTTTTATTTTTCTCTCTTTTTAGCAATTTTCTTCAGATATCACTTTGTTTTCAGAGAAGAAATTTTTCTTTCCGCTGGTAATTATTTCTTACCAGTGTTTTTTATTTGGCTAATTATTTTTCTCATTGGCCGGCTTTATGAATTAGCTTATACTGTTAATCGCAGGGAATTCTTTGAGAGAGTAATCAGGATTTTTCTGGCTAATATCTTGAT
>Ga0315281_10006014_pt1 | contig 17293 bp, 11 predicted proteins | sample YL17G07_0_MG_FD_204540 | JGI IMG/M metagenome (GOLD analysis project Ga0315281, IMG submission 204540) | Sediment microbial communities from Yellowstone Lake, YNP, Wyoming, USA - YL17G07_0 | ecosystem: Environmental > Aquatic > Freshwater > Lake > Sediment | place: USA: Wyoming | collected...
CACTTTTCCTACAGAGAATACGAAAAAAGTTTTGTTTGCCCAAAACGCAGAACCAAAAACATCCCGCTCCCGAGCGGAACTTGCCTTGTGCTGGAGGAGTTTTTTTTTCTCTCGTTCCACAACCGCTGGTAGCAACGGACCGTGTTCTGCAGGATACCGCGCAGACCGAAGACGCTTATATGCAAAAAACATTCCGCTGCCACATCTCTGACTACAGGGTAACTTGCTCTACAGCGCAGACCTCCGGAGATCTAGTAAACAGTTTACTCATCGCGTTAGTGGATACGTTCGAAGATATCCTTGTGCTGGTTGAGCCAGGCAATCAAATCGGAGGGCTTGTCAGTGCCGCGGCGAATCTCTTCACTTGACAACACAATGCCAATTGCATGGCAGTTGGCGATCGCTGGCAGCACCACGTTGTGCCAGATCGGCTCAGCTGGGCCGTAGCCGAGCACAATCAGGTATGCCGCTTGCGTGAGTGTTTCGCCGCGCTGCAGAAAGCGGAGTGTGCCCCAGTGTTTTTTGAGCGGAGAGGGAATCTTGTAGCGGTTTTCATCAATCGCGATGAGCGGTAGACCTCGCTCTACTGCGTCGTGGATGAACGCCTCTTCAAGACAGGGACGCACCTCAGCGTCGGCACAAATCACAACAAACTCAGGCTTGTCAACACCAAGGGCTATACGCCTATAGCGATGAATAATGCCCGCGCAAGTAACCTCCATTGCCGTTTTTCAAGATTGGACTGATCAAGTGAAATTAAACTCTACTCCTCTCGCGCGGCACTAAACACAAAAAATTGATCAAGGGTTTTCTCTTTACTGAGGCTCGCCTTCTGGAAGCGGCGCCGGGGCACTGGGCTGTACCGTCGCTACCGTCATGTTGACACGCTTGCCGCGGGCTTTCGGCTTGGGCTTGGGCTGGAGTTTGCTGCGGCGCTCCTCGCTGATCGGCTGGCCGCCGACGCTCTGCTCCTCAGTTTGAAAAGCGGCCTCGACGGCCTGCTTCTGGTAGGGTGTCGTGATGAGGCCCTCGAGGTTGGTCCAGTGCATGTTGATCCGCGGCGCGTTCGCCGCCTCTGTGAGGATCTGCTGCTTCTCCAGGTGCAGCGTGCGGACGAGCTCGGTTGCCATTGAGGTCTGATGCAGCAGCAGCTGGTTGACCCAGCGTGCCGTTGCACGCAGCGCTTTCCGGGCAGACTTGCTTGCATTCTCCTCGTCCCTGAGATGGCGTGCCAGGCGCTGACTGCTGACCGGCTGCGGCTCGGCGCCTATCCGCTGCGACTCCTCGAGCAGGGCATCACGCTGGGTCTTCTGGTCCTCCAGTCGCTTGAGTGCTGCATTGCAGTTAGAGACTGCGCTGCGACACTGGACATCGAACGACTCGTGCAGCTGGCGCAGCGCTTGCTCTGTAGTGATGTCCGAGCCGGGCGAGAAGACGGGTCCGGTCTGCAGGAACTTGCGAACTGGCGCCCGTGCATAGCTGCCGTTCTTCGGCATGCTTTGGCGCTGCGTTAATGTGCAAAATCACTAGGCAGTTGTCTTTTCTTCCCTGTCAAATAAGATAGGAAAAAAATCTTCTATATTTGCGTCGTCTATTTTCGGCTCACGAACAACTGGGGAAGGACGCTGCAGTAGCTGCTGCCGCCAGCATGCAAAGCACCACAGTGATACCGTGGGTGGAAAAAGACGTGTTGTTTCTCATTGACGGCACGATCGACGGCAACAACAAGCTCGTCGGCAAGGCGTACCCGTTCAAGGCGTTTCCGTGGGCCGAGAAGCCGGGTCTCACCGTGTGGTCGGCAGCGCAGGCCTACTCTGTGTACTGTATGCTGCTGAACAATCGCGAGACTGTAACAGCCAGCCTCCAGCTCAAACTGCAGCTGGAGGCCTACTTTGGCAAGCCGAACAGCGAGTGGTGGGTCTGCACAACGCCCGTAAAGAATGCCAACGCCCCGCACCTGGACTCCACCAACTTCTCCACGTCCTCCATCCCGTCGGTCAGCACCATCCTGTCAACTGGACGTCTGACCATCGACCGCAACCCCAAAGCACCTCCAGAGCTGGAAATCAAACGCATAAATCCGCCCGCAGCGCCCAAGCGGAGGCCAGTTGAGCCGGCCATGTTCCGGCCGCCAATAATACCGCCGCCACCGCCGCGGCCAGAGAACTATGTGCAGTTTAGCGACATGTCTGCTGGAGACAGTGCCGGCTCTCGACTGACCCGTGCAGCAGAAGAATACCGGCCAAACCCTGCAGAACTGCGTCTGGGCGATCCGCCACCGGCGCCACCAAACGATGAAGAAGAAGACGAGACCGGCGCCACTAGGAAGCCGCTGATGACAGCACGCCTTAGCCAGCAGTACCACACGCTACCCAGTTTTGGTCTCGGCTCAAACCACGCATATCAAAATGGCTACCCCAAGCTTATCCCGCGCGACGGTGACGACAGCGAGGATTGACATCATAAAATTACAGACAGGAGGAAAAATCACATAAAAGAGCACCCACACTACTGGCCAACCTCCTCAGAGTTGAGCAGTGCATTTTTTCTGCTCCCAAAATGGAATTCCGGTATGTATTCGCAGTGGTCTACCTGGGCATAGTTTACATAGTGACACCATTTGTGACTCAGTGGTCTAAACTGATGCTGTGGAATGTAGTTGTCACAATAGCTATGCTGCTGCTCGTTGCGTCCGACTTGCCGTGGTTCTACTATATCTTCCACTTGATAATACTTATCCAAATACTGTGGGAAAAGGCTGCAGAGAAGAAGGTGTCCGCACCAACACCTCCAGCGAACGCTGCACCAGTGGAAAAACCCTCGGCCCGACGCGTCTCCAGGCCAATCGCACGACTGTCCGCGAAACACGTGGAAGTTGTGGCATAGGACAGCAACATGCAAGAAACAGTAAAAAGAGGATAATTTTAATCGAGTCGTGTTTCATCTCTGCGAGAGAGTTTTTGACGCTTGGCTGCACTTTCCTGCCTTGCGATGCGTCGGTATGCTCTCGAGTTTCGCCGGTATTTCAGTTCCATCATGTTTTCACCATTCCACCACCACTCTTTGGTTCCGTCTGAATGCTCAACGGCCGGCCCATCTGGCCGCTGACGCAGGCCATTACGGTACCAGAACTTGCCGCCGTCCTCATGTTCGATGGCCGGTCCGTCGGGCCGCTCATACTCGCCGTTCCGGTACCAGACCTTGTTGCCGTTCACCAACTCGACGGCTGGCCCGTCGGGCCGCTCGTATTTACCGTTCCGGTACCATGACTTGTCGCCGTTCGCCCATTCAATGGCCGGCCCGTCGGGCCGCTCACGCTTGTCGTTCCGCCACCACTCCTTGTGGCCGTCCGCCTGCTCGATGGCTGGCCCGTCAGCCCGCTCACGCAAGCCGTTCCGGTACCATTCCTTGTAGCCATCCTGAAACTCGATAGCCGGCCCGTCAGCCCGGTCGAGACGACCATTCCGATACCAGTGTTTGTCTCCATTCTTGCACTCAATAGCTGGCCCCCAGGCGCAATGAAGTACTCCGTTGTGGTAATACTTCCTGCTCTCTGGATACAAAATTTGCGTCCAAGGTACGCAGTGCAATAGCGGATCCAAATGGTTAAATCTCAGACCCAACGCCAGGTGTCCGTAGGTGAGAAACCACGATGATGTCAGAACTGATGCTGACATTTTGTGTTGGGTGCTGTCAACAGATACGTAGACTACCTCGCGCTGCTGGAAATAATCAATGTTGAGCAGACATTGATTAAACAATCCACGACAACTTTTTTGGACAAATAAACACTGTTTACTCACTTCTTGGCACAGGGCATCGATGGATACAAGCTCACTGTGTTGTTAGAGCTGACTTGCATGGCCGATGCCAGGTACATAGCATCGGGACGATTCCAGGAAAATGCCACAGTGCCAATCCTTGGTTTTGCTTTGGACTGCGGAGCTCTTGCTGCATTGGGATCCATACTTGTTGGCGGGAGGGGGGAAGAATGAGAATATGGCGAGTAGGCAACTCTAATCAATGTGTCCTACGCGAGCGTGCGCGAGCATTGCTGCGATCACAAAAAAATTCTTCTATGAGAAACTCCCCACGCCCTTCACCTGTTCTGAGTTGGCAGCAGGTCTCAGAGTTGGCCATCGTTCAGCCGTGCATGTCCGACATTGTTCCGGCCGAGCCTCGCACCTACAAAACTATTCCCTGCAGAGATCGCCAGCGGAACGGCCTCTGCCGCTATGGTCAGAAGTGTCGCTACATCCACCAGGAGGACAGTGTCATGCTCCTGGAGGCGCTGCGGGTGAGCCGGATCCGCGAGACCGGCTCGCAGACGCTGCTGTTCGCCTTCATGCAGCACTCGATGCCCGAGACTGGCCGACCGGTCTACACGCTGCCCGAGGGAAGCAAGCTGAAGCGCTACCTACAGCCCCGGACGCGCCGTGCAGGCTCTGAATCTACTGCTGAGCAGAAAGAGAACCGCCTGTCGGACGACTTTCGACTCGAGTTTGTCTGGTCGCAGTATCACGACCGGAAAAAAGAGCGGTGGACCACAGTAAAGCACAGGCGTCGCTCCTAGTATTGTTGCAAGAGAGATGGATTTGTTTGTTTTTTTTAAATCAGTCCTGTTTTCCAGCGGCCGTTCTTTCAGGATCCTCGACTGAGTTGACGGCGTCCGACACGGTGCTCGACTGGTAGAGCTGCTGCCGGCTCGTGTAGAAGAGCCAGAAGTCGTCCCAGCGGGAGAGGAGCACACCGAGCGAGATGAGCAGGTGCACCGAGCTCGCCGCGACCAGTATCTCAGTCTGCGGGATCCAGAGCGCCCAGCTCGCGTAGAGCAGTTTGGCAATAGCAATGGGTCCTTTCTCGCGCTGATGGAGTGCGTAGACCTCCAGCACCACGTGACCAACGAGGTAAAGCAGCGTGTACGCAATGATCTGCTGCAGGATCAGCAGCTCCTTGGCAACGCGCGGCTTCGGCACTACGCAGACCAGAAACATGTAGAGGATGGCCGAGAGTAGCACTGGCAGCCGGCCGCGCAACGCCTGCAGATGCAGACAGACGCTGAGCAGGAGCATTCCAGCAACAGAGAGCTGATAGAGCTCGGTGCTGAAGCCGACCGGCCCGGCAATACCCTTGTCGACGAGCACCCAGTACGTGGCAATCTCGCCCTGCAGAGAGAACCAAAACGCCCACATGAGAAGCATCGGTGCGTAGGCGTTGAGGTAGCGCGGGAACATGGCCAGCGACAGCGCGATGACGCCCCATGCAACGGCATGCAGGTTCCAGTAGATGTAGGGGTGGTAGTGCAGCGAGATGACCAGCGCCACGCTGAGTAGGATGCAGAGGCAGGCCACGACAATCGGCAGCAACACCGCAAGCACAGCACTGCCCGGTTTGCTTGATGTCTTCATTGTGCTGGAGTTTTGTGTTGGGTCATATGCTCGGGTAAAAATGAAGTGAGGGAGGAGGAAAAGAATTTTCCAAGTATGAATGGTTTGCAGCGTCGGACAAAGTCTCTAGAAAGAATCCCACAGTGAGTGTTTTGCTCACGCATTTTCCCCTCCTCGGTAATGTCCACTCTCCAGGACGATCTGGCCTGTTTTCTTGCCGACGCCAACCTAGATGATGAACTTGCTGTGTTCAGAGAAGACGATGCTCCGGTCTCGGAGCTGGCCGTGTTTCTGGACCTCAGCGAGCAGGAGATCAAGGCGGCCACGCTAAAGCCCGCGTCGCTGATTCGATCACGAGCTCCGCAGCAGCAGCAGCAGCAGGCAAAGAAGCCGACTGTGACGTTCCCCATGCCTGTGCGTCCGCTGACGCCGGACGACTTTGTGTCCCTGCTGCGGCAGAACAGCATCGCTGCCTCGGCGCTGGGCGGCACCCGTCCCAAAGCGCTGGCAACGCAGCCGCTCTACCGCAACACCGCCGCCGGCTCTGCAGAGAGCATTCACGCTCAGCAGCTGCGCCAGATTACCAACGACCTGCGGGCCGGCCACTGCGCCGCCTCCTATCCCCTGCTGCCCGTCTCGCTGCGTCTCAGTGCACTGTAAACACAGATTTTTAAACAGTCATGGATTGCATCCCGATGCCCTTGACGTAGCGAGAGACGCCGCCGGGCACGTTATCCAGCATCATCACAGCCAGCGCATGCTCGGGAAGGCCAAAGATCACTCGCAGGCGCGTGGCGTGCTTTCGCGCCGTACCCATGACGATCAGCTCGCCAATGTAAAGCACCGTCTGCAGCCAGACAGAGATCGAGAAGAACCAGTAGCCGATCTCGATGGTCGGATCGATGGTGTTGGTGCAGAAGTCCTCCAGATTCGTGGGGCAGGCCCAGAACAGGTCGACCAGCGACCAGATGGTTAGCGCCAGCAGTATGAGGAACCAAACGCCAATCACAATGAGATGGAAGGTGTAGACCCGCGTCAGATTGCGTGCCGCCGCGTAGAGCACAAAGGGCAGGATCAGTGCACCCAGCACAGCGGGTATCAGGAAACGGTAGGTCTGCCAGCTCGAGAACCAGGTCCACTCCATGAGCGGCAATGCAATGATCATCATTGCAACGCCAATCGCAATGATAGTTGTCAAAAATGTGACGGCAGTGCGCATGCTATGCAGCCCATTGAGTCCCTGGTTGATACCGAGCTCGGTGACACCGGAGCCGGGTATCCCAGCATGACCTGCGCCGGGCGTGAGGCCGCTGGCGCTGATAAATGGGCGCTGCTGTTCAGCACCCGTCGGAACGGTCTCCTCATCATCCCAGTGAAAGGTAAACCCCTTGGCAAAGGGTTTTCGCGGATCACACATTGTGCGTGCTTTGTGCAACAGTCACGCTCTGAAAACAGGAGAACGCCCAGGGACAAGGAAATAGAAAGTGTTGTTAAATCGCTGCAATAGATTTCAGCCGCCGCAGAGGAGCGTCACTTTCCAGCCTCAACTTTTAGATTATTACATTTGTCATCTACTAATAAACTGGATAACGAATCTGTCTGCAAGTTAAGAATACGGCCCAGGCCATACTTTCCACTCTTGTGCGTGGCCGTATTTTTTCGCACGTACAATGGGCCTCGGACGGCAGATCGAGGCGGTGCTGCAGGTGATCATCGCGCTGGTCGTGCTGATCGCCGGCACGCTGGTCGATCTGCTCTACCTGCTGGGCAATGTGTTCATTTCGATATTCTTCAGCACCGCGGGCTACTTCATGCTGGGCAGCCTGGTGCTGGGGACGATCGGATTTGCAATCACTGAGTTTCACCCGGATCTCTTCCATGCCATCGATCTGGCGTACTGCGAGCTGTACAACATCCGGCACGAGTTATTCATCATTGTTGAGACGCTGGCGCCGACCATGGAGCTGTTCCTCTGCATTTTCGACCTGGTCATGGGCTTCTGGGGTGTGTTCACCTCCAACTTCATCTCCATCGGTCTCGACTGCTTTGACTCGAATACCTGGGGCGAGATTCTCCTCACGCTTGGCTCCTTTGCGCTGGCGGTGGCCGATGCCATCTTCGGCTGGCTGGCGAATCCCTTTGAGAATTTTATCACGTTCTTCAGCACGGATCCTACGGTGCGCACGCCGTGGAGCGTTTTCTACGAGTTGCTTGGCTTCATCCAGCAGGCCGCCATCTGCCAGTGCTTTGGTCTGCAGCAGCTCTTCGTTTGGGTCATCAACATTGTGCGCAACGACAATCTCGGCTGCGCGATTGATAACGCCATCAACGCGGCGATTGCAGTGTTCCAGGCGGCGCTCAAGGTGCTGACGGGCCAATCCGTGGTGCTGGTGGGCAACGCCAGCGAGGGCGTTACCACTGTACTGGATCCGGTGTTCCAGCGCGTGGTCGACAGCCTGGTCTGCCTGGGCTACACAGTGGACTGTGTCATCCAGGGCTGGCTGGGCCTGCTGCTCAACTGCGATCCCGCGACGTACATCTGCGAGCTCTACGTAGGCATACCGACGACGTGCGCGCCGGACATTGGCCTTGCAAAGCTGGCCGCGCGTGTGCTGACCAGTGCTGTCGAGGTGGTAGCGCTAGCCGCCAACGGTCTGATCGAGGGCTACGAGGCGCTATTGAAGGGCGGCACAATCGACCTCATTTCACTAATTCTCAATGCCCGGCTTCCGGATCTGATCCACGAAACACACGAGGCGGCGCTGGCGGCCGGCTACGTGATCGCCAACATCGACAGTTGTCTGGCGCAGTCGGTCACTGCGCTGGTTGATCTGGTGTCGATTCTAATCGAGTTTCTGGGCCGCGTCATACAGCAGAACGAGTGGGACTTCTCGCTGCTCTTCAACGGCGTCTTCGCGATCTTCGGCAATCAGACCTACGATGCGCTGGGCGCCGGCTCACATATCATTGGCTCGCTGACGTATCAGCATATCGATCCCACGCCGCAGTCAGGTCTCGTCTGCTTACTGAGCCGCATTCTCACCGACACGGCCTGCGCCCGGGCGTTCGCCGATCTGACCAGCGCTGTGGGCCAGCTCTTCGTGGTGCCAATATTCCTTGCAGAGGAGATCTTCACGCTGGACTACAGCTCGCTGAACTTTGACAGCAACCCCATTGCCTCGGGCGGCAGAGACAAGCTGATCGACACACTGATGACCATCGGCTGTGTGCTGACAGACCGCTGGATTCTGCTGCTCGACTACACTGGACACTTCATCCACTGCATACCGGGCCTCGACGGCCTCGGCACGGCACTGGTCACGCTGGCCGGCATCATCGACTTCATTGTCGATGACATCAAGACCTTCCTCATCAGCACCATACTCTGGATCGTGCAGGGCATCATCTGGTTCCTGAGTCTGGTGGGCGCCTCGCCGTTTACGGGCCGCAGCTCCGGCGAGGAGCTCGGCACCTTCTTCGAGGTGTTCTTCGACTGGTTTGTCCAGCTGTTCGACCTGGTGCTGGAGATCATCGCCGGCTTCATTGACTACATCATCTTCCCGCAGTTTCCGGAGATCTTTGGCCAGGGCTCGCTGCTCGGCACCAATCCGGGCACAGCGAAGTTCACTACGTGCATCACTGAGTTTGGCGACTGTCTCTGCGGCATGACGAAGAAGATGGCTGACAGCATCTGCCTCGGCGCGCTCGGCTGCCTCAGCTCGTGGTGGCCAGACTGCGGCGACTTCAACCCGGAGCGCCGGCGCTCGACGCTGATCGGCGGCTGGCGCAACTTCAACAGTGTCAGCTACAACGGCACAATGGAGTACGACGCCGATGGCCGTTTCATCTTCCCCGGCAACGTGTTCGAGTTCTACGCGCTGCACTTCAACGACACCATGTGCGGGCCGATATTCGAGCGCTGGGCCGACGATCCGCCAACGCCGGACAACGCGCCCGGCGAAGCCGACGCGATGGAGATGCTGCGCTGCGTCAGCATGATCTACGGCAGCGCCAAGGCGAGCAGCTGGTACAACAACAGCGATGTGCCGCCGGCCTACTTTGCACAGCCGCAGGCCATCAAGAAGACGGCGCACCACTTTGCCAAGGGCGCCAGCATCACGGGCTCCGTGGCGCTGAGCAATCTGTTCCTGCTCTACTCGGACCCTGCCGAGCTCAACGACATGCCTGAGGCGAACGTCACCTACTTCAATCTGACCGCGGCGCTGGAGCGCAATGGCGTCAACGACACAGTCGCGCTGCAGGCGCTCGGCAGCGTCTACAACGGCACCGTCAACACGTACCAGGCGCTGCGCGCCTCGGCGTACGCTACGCTGGCCGACGAGAGCGAGGAGCAGAACCTGCCCCGCGAGACGGTGGCCCTGGGCTTCTCCGCAGCGAGCATGGTGAACAGCGGCGTCAGCGCGGGCCTAGCGCTCATTCGCGAGAGCCGACGCCAGAGCCTAATCGGCAAGACGACGCAGGGCATTGTCGAGACAACCAGCTACTTCTTTACCGATGTGCTCAAGAGCGGGCGCGCTGTGAAGCAGCACAACGAGTTCTACGCCACCCAGGGCGACCGCCGGCGCTCCGTCTCCGCGCACCAGATCCAGCGTCCGACCGCCCGGCCGAAACCATCACCGCCACCGCCGTCCTATCCGCTGCCGCCGCTGGAGGATCCGCTCTATCGTGTGCAGCACATGCTCTGGCCAACGCAGATCTCCGACAAGGATGTGCAGCAGCACGGCATGAACATGATCTACCGCGCTGCTGCCGAGTACGGCAAGCATCTGGTCGGCATGGAGACGATCAACCCGTGGCGCAATGAGACGGGCGGCATCATCGAGACTGAGACCAGCATTGACAATTCCTGCGCGGCGATCCGCACCCGGTGCGTGGTCGACTACACCGACTGCATCAACACGGGCAACCAGACGCTGGGCTGCCTCCTGCCCAATGCCACGTGCCACGGCGCCACCGTCTACATTCCCACCCACCGCATCTGCAACGAGTTCTTTGGCTCTGCTGTGGTGGCCGGCATCTGCGACAAGAACGTGGGCCAGGTGATTGCCATCTACAAGCCGTATCAGGAGTGCCTGAATGCGGCTGACGGGCTGCCAGTGACACCGCCCTACCCGATCAAGATTGTGGCCGGCTTCTTCGGCGTGACCTGCTTTGACACGGGCAACCCAACGACTGGCAGCATCTGTCTCTCAGCGAACGGCTGTGCCAGGTGCCCGGACGAGCAGGTGCTGCCCGGCTTCGACTGCAAGCTGCTGGACCGCTCGATCTCCGACCTGGAGTGGCTGGCACGCCGCTGCATTGACAAGCTCGGCCTCGGCCCGCCGCTGCCGCTGCTCCCCTCGAACATTACCGCATGGTTCTACGACATCGTGACACTGCCACTCAGCGTTATCATGCAGGGCAACAAGTGCGGCAACGGCAAAATGGAGATCAATGGCACCATAACCTATCGCAATCCCGTGACACTGCAGATCTTCACCTTCCCCGGCGAGCAGTGCGATCCACCCTACAGCACGGGCTTCTTTATCAATGCAAATGGCACCAATGTGTCGTACGTATGTGGCGCGTCGTGCCAGTACGCAGTGTGCGGCAACGGCGTCATTGATCCGGGCGAGCAGTGCGACGACGGCAACAACGACAACGGTGATAGCTGCAGCAACAGCTGCCGCGGCATAATCTGCGGCAATGGTATCATCGATGCCGCCGAGGAGTGCGACGACGGCAACCGAATCTCAAACGACGGCTGCAACCGCTACTGCGAGCGCGAGATCTGCCCCCGCTTCCATTTCACGTACAGTCAGACCGTTGAGAACATTGTGGCGCTGGGGCCTGCATACTGTCCTCAGTTTGTCCCGGCGACTGATGTCGCATCCACCGTCAACAGCACGACTGCGCAGTTTTGCTGGAACTCTGGCTGGAACGCCTTCTCGATGAGCATTGACTGCAAAGCACATGTTCCAGTGGTGGAGGCGTACTCGGGCTACGGCTGTGCCCTGTCGCAGCCAGCACTCACCCAGATCCTGAAAAACTGCACCGACCAGGGTCTGCTTTGTCTGGACTGGCTCTTTGCCGAGCCAGCCAGCAGTCCATTCTGCGGCACGGCCGTGCAAGTGGGTCTCGACTTCACCTGCTCGACCTACTGTCCCGTCTGTGGCGACGGCATCAAGGAGGGCTCTGAGCAGTGCGACGACGGCACGGTATTCCCCACGGGCAACGCGACCGAGGACGAGTGCGTCCAGTGCAATCTAATCTGCACGTGCCACCCCGATCCCCGTGCTCCGTGCTCTGGCTTCTGCTCGGGCGGGACGCAGAATGGCGCCTACTGCGACCCCAGATCAACCGGGAGTCCCTGCGGCGCCGGGGGCACCTGCTTCCCTAACAACTGCTGCGGCGACGGCATTCAACAGAGATTGGAGCAGTGCGATCCAAACACCGACCCGCTGAACGCGTCAGCATCAAGCACCTGCTTTGGCTGTGTTATATCACAGTGTGCCTGCGTGCCCGGCAAACCATGCCTGGGCATTTGCCACTTGAACGGTCAACGCCAGTTCCGATCGGACTTTGAACCGGTGTACTGCGACATACTACAGGACCCGTTTGCCTGCAACTCGTACGGCTTCACCGAGTCCGAGTTCTTGCGGGACACTAAGATGATTTGCGTGCCGCAGTCCTGCTGTGGCAACGGCATACTGGAGCAGGAGGAGAGCGATTTGGCCCTGCCCAATGTATACTGCGAACCCAGTCAAATGCTGCCCAACAACAACTGCTCGGACACCTGCAACTACATCGATGCAGTGACCGGCCTTCAGCGTACACCGTTTGATCGATTCGGCCCTGCACAGTACCTGCTGAGCGGCCGACGCGACCGCTGCGGTATTCTGCCGCGCGGCTGGCACCCGGGCGTCCTCTATGAACGACTCTTTACTTTCACCACCCAGGCCGACTGTCCAAATCCCACTCTCTCGACACTGATCTATCCTCTGGCAGACTGTCCGCTGTCAGGCGCAGCGACTGGTACCTGCTGTGGCCCGATACCAAACATTACTACGGTGACCGCCCGACTGGGTCAGTGCTACGATCAGTACGGCTTCTACACTGTGCCAAGAACCCTGTGCAACCGCGACGAGGTTAACAGCTGTGTCAATCTGGGTTTCCCCGGTAGCATCTGCGGAGCAATGGCGTGCTGTGGCGATTACCGCTTCGACGAGATTGCCTACAACATCGATCCGGACAGCGGTGGTAGTTTTGCCACCATTGAAAAAGGCACGCCAGCGCTCGGCTGTGATGGTCTGCTCCAAGGTGCTGCAGGACTCAACTCGTGCTCAGGTTTGGGCACTGCAGCAAACTGTGAGTACGGCAAGTTCTTCTACAAGTTTGATGAGTGCACCTGCCAGCCCGGCCAGCCCTGCATGGGTCGCTGCACATTCCGCGACCGACCAACCGACATGCTTTGCGACCCACTGAAGCCGGCCAACACGCCCTGGTGCAACGGTACGGACTACCTCTGCATACCGATTGCATGCTGCGGCGACAACACTCGCATCGAAGCGCACGGCTTCCAGGGCAACTTTAGCATCGCAGGCTATCCGGAGTGGACCAACATATCGAACACCCGCATTACGCTGGAGGAGTGCGATCCACCCTTTACCAACAACTCGGAGTGCACAATAATCACCACACCGTGGTTCAACGGTTTTGCGCCCTCCACTCAAACAAATCCCGTCTATGTTGGCACCTGGGCCGACTGCGGCATCCTCAACCAGACGTTCCCGTACATTTGGACCCAAGCTGAGCCGACCAACACACCAGGATCCCTAGATTACTCCAACTGTGTTGGTTACTGCACCAATCCAACTACCGGCATCGCAGATCCAAGCCAGGTGTGCATCACGGGCGGTAGCGGCAATCCGGCCTCAGCCGATGCGATATGTACCGGCAGCGGCAAGATCTGTCGCTTCACAGCCTGCTGCGGCAACGCCAAGTTGGAGTACCCCGAGACTTTTGAGTGCGACAATCTGACGGATGCCCGCTGCACACAACTGAATATTGTGGATTCCATCTGCGGTCTGCAGGAGCTGTTGGGATTCCGGAGGAAGCGTGATGTTGTCGGGTCCTTTGTGGAGCTGCCGCCGAACAATCCGATCTACGGCATGATTGCTCTGGAGGATGCCAGCACCCACTCCAGCAATCAGACCCTCCGCCTGCACAGCATTTCAGCACGCGACGACCCGTTGGCCAACTTCACTGTGCAGACGTTCGACTCGGTGCTGGCGTTTTTCGGCGGCAGCAACACGGGTGCTTCGCTGTTCGACACGCTCATAGAGTGGCTCTCGCGCCCGTCGACCGACCTCTGGGGCCTGCCCGAGGAGCAGGGCCTCAAGTTCTGGCTCTCGTTTGAGCTGCGCTGTAAGCAGCCCATCCAGACGACGTGCGAGCGCGGCGTTGGCGCACTGGTGGCAATTAAGGACATTGCACTCTGGGCAGCCATCGCCTTCGCCGTGGTCGGCCTCGCCAGCTTCTTCGTCGGCGGCATGCCCACGTACTTCCTGCTAGTGGCGTTTGTGTTCCTGTTCTTGACCATATTCTCTGCGCACGCCTGGTACTATCCGTTCCCGCGCTGCCTCATTGTCGGCATCGTGCCGGAGTGCCTCTGGAATGAGCTGCTCAACATCGTGCGCTACATCAGCTACCGCTGCATGCCGTGGCCGCACGGCTTCCTCGCTGGCATCCCGATCGACGATATGCACAGCAACGCCACCTGTCCCGAGCAGTGCGGACGCGAGTTCAACGACTGCAAAGAGATCGGTTTTGTCAATGGCTGGGACACGCTGCACTTTGGTCTGCAAATTTGGTCGCCGGGCCTGATCGACTCGCTGCGCACCAGCCTGATCTTCCCGTTTGTCCAAATGATACCGGGCATCAACACGACACTGGCCAAGAACTTCCCCAGCTGCATTGAGGCGCCCTGCGAGCAGCTGGACGGCTGCACCGTGATCGCGGATCCAATCTGCGAGCAGTTGGAGAACTGCTGGCACTGGACATTCCTGAACATCTTCCAGCTTGTCACCGTGCTGACGCTGACCGTTCTCGTGGGCCTGGCGCTGCTGGTGTTCCTCTTCCGGATGATCGAGCGCCTGGCCTACACGCTGCGCACCATTGTGCATCTGTTCACAGAGTTTGGCGAAGAGGACGAGGAGGTGAAGGACTACATCTAGCAACAATGAACACGCACTGCTGCTACTACTGCTGCTGCTGTCAACCACCGTGCTGAGAGCAATAAAAACTGCCGTGTTTGGTTTATGTCAAAAGAACTTTGTCAGCGTGTAGATGACGAGAAACAGGAACACGGCCAGCAGTGCGAGCACAATGCTCAGCACGACGATCATCACGGTACGCGGCCGTGGTATGCGGCTGTCCGGCGTCGTCAGCTCGCCCTTCTTCCGGCCGATCTGCTCGAGCCGGCTGGCTATGCCGCGGACATAGCTGATGCGCGACTCGTGCACCACCTCTTCATTGTCGGTGAAGCCGGGATTTGTGTACTCGCTGCCGATGCCCTTCTGCTGGTTGTGCATGGTCTCCAGCGAGGAGATCAGGTGGCTGAACTGGTCAGCCAGCTTCAGAATTTGTGCTTTTGCGTAGGCATCCGGATCGTAGACTTTCCCAACCGGGATGCTGTACTGACCCAGTTTGTCGGGATTGTAGTGCTGCATAGCCCCGTCTGGAGCTGCAAAAGCAGAGGGGTTTCCGACAAAACTCTGCTGTCAGAGAAAGCCGCAAAACCGAGTTTGTTTTTTTAAAACTCTCTTCAGGCTGCGCTTGCACTGCAGAGTCGTGCCCAACACTTGAATGGGTATAATTTATTTTCTTCTTTGCAAGGCTAGTCGTCGTCGCTGTGGGGCGCTGTGGGCGGGAGCGGGGCTTGCGGTGGGGTGTTCCAAAAGTAGTCCTGCTGCTGCAGAACACGGCTGCGTCGGACGTGCAGGGCAGTGAGCGCTGCAGCGGTGACCAGCTTGATCGCAAGCACCAGGCCGCAGGCCAGCACTGCAAGGTAGACACCGCCACTGAAGAGCAACTGGGGTTGGCTCCAGAAGCTGGTCAGTGCATCGCAGGGCAACAGCGAGGCAGTTACCAGCACCGCCATGCTCAGGGCAGCAACATCGGAAAACGGGATCCAGCTGCGTGCGATGTGCCAGAGCGTTGACCGGGCACCACTGGCCAACTTCAGGCGCAGAATGTCGACAGCATACTTTGCGAAGCAGAGCGTCTCGACAAGCAGCAATACTGCACCAACAAACAGCCCAAAGTTCCGCTCAACCGTGCTGTAAACCACAACACCAGCAGCGCCGAGGAAGCAGAGGCTAGTCAGCAGACTGGCCAGTGCCCAGAGCAGCAAACAGCGCTCCGGTATGTAACAACACCGCCTCGCCGAAGCAGCAGGCTCCACCTCGAGCTCGGCGTAGCCGAGGCTACTGGCTGTGAGGCGGCCGGCCATTGTCCTCGAACCACGCACTGATGCTGTCCAGCGTCTGGATAACGGTCTCAGAGAAGGGTCGCGACGGCTCGCTCAGCGCCAGTAGTTGCTCTGAGCTGATTGCCTTCTGGCCGGCAAATGCCGCGGTGTTGAATTGTCTGGTGTCTGCTACTGCCCGGCTGTCGTCAGAGCTGATGTGACGCACAGTACTGGCAGTAGTCGTAGGCGGTTCAATGCTTCGCTGCGCAAGCGAGAGTTCTTTCTGCTGGACGTGCCGCTCAAAGCGAACCTGGTACGCCGGATTGGTCTCTGCACTGCCCTGTGGATTCCGGTCTGCCCAGAACAGATACTCGACAGCGCGCTGACGCTGGGAAAGTGGTTTTGGTGCGACAGGTGCTGGCAGCGGCAGTGAGGATGGCGACGGCGGCGGAGCAATATTGTCGCTACTGCCAGAGTCCTCTTGATCAAAATTGTCCCACGAAACTGTGCTTTTGCCGCGACTCACCACTGAGCGTCGCATTGGAGGGAAAAAAGAACTGGCCCCGCTGTGCTTCTGGAGGAGAAGGATTTTTCTCCTTACTCTCTTCGGGTTGCAGGGGAAAACAAACAAATTCGGAAAAAACAAATATTTTTGCGCCTCCTTTTTTGTTTGCCGACCGCTGTGTACTGCCTCATTTCTTTTTTCCTCTCTCCTGCTGCCATGTCCGAACCGGCCCACAACAGCTCTGGAAGCGATGTTGACAATTCCGAAGAGCAGCTCCGGCTCTTTGCAAGGCAGAGTCCTGCGCCCGATCCTTACTATGACGACACCAACAGTGATGCGACCAACGGGAAGAAAACCACCGAAATGAGCTATCTTGTGCCGCCGCTGTTCGAGCGCAGCGAAGGCGAGGATGACGGCGTCAATGCTGCATCGCTGACGCTGAGATTCCGAATGATGCGGAAGTATCACAGTCTCAACAAGTCGCAGTTGCTGCTGGTCACCTGTGCGGGTGTGTTCGCAATCGTTGTGTTGTTCTTCTCCTTCTCTGCATCAGTCTCACTGGAGAGTTGTAGCACAGCACGGAACTACACCAAGCACGCGGCCGAGTTTCTCGCACGCATGGACACCAGCATCGATCCCTGCGACAACTTCACCGGCTACGCCTACGGCCGGGGCCTGGAAGCTCTGGTGCTGCAGCCCCATGAGATGCAAAACTCGCTGGTCTTCAGCACGGCGCGAGCTGCAGTGACCGAACGCGTGAAGAGCATCATCGCTGCGGGCTGGCCCTATGTCAGTACACTGCACAGCAGCTGCATGGACGAGGCCGCAATCGACGCACGCGGCTACGCGCCGATCAGCGGCGCAATCATCCGCCTCAGCACGGCGTCCAGCGTAGACCGACTGCTGCAGACCACCGCGCAGCTGCGCCTC
>Ga0315281_10006015_pt1 | contig 17292 bp, 13 predicted proteins | sample YL17G07_0_MG_FD_204540 | JGI IMG/M metagenome (GOLD analysis project Ga0315281, IMG submission 204540) | Sediment microbial communities from Yellowstone Lake, YNP, Wyoming, USA - YL17G07_0 | ecosystem: Environmental > Aquatic > Freshwater > Lake > Sediment | place: USA: Wyoming | collected...
GAGCGGCGATGTCGCGGTCGCAACAGAACCCTTTGCAGTCACTCCGGCAGGCTTTAGTTCACCTTCGGATCCGTCCACGACATCATTTCGCGTCAGCAACGTCTTGCTTCAGTCGAATCATTTACCCGGGAATTCCGGAAAGTTGCGGCTTGCATTCGACTTTCAGAATTGCTCTGGTTCAAAGTCGTGGACGTTTCTTGCCACTGGGATTGGGCCTAATGGGGGCTCGTTTTCCACGAATTCCACGATCCACCCGAATGTCCCAGCCCAGCCGCTCGAAATCCCTGTTGATCCGGCTGCATGTAACGGAAGCGCCCCGCAGTGTTATGGAACCTACGAAATCGACGCCGCCTGCACAGCGGGCGGATCGAGTCAGCGATCCATGGGACAGAAAGGAAATTTGATCCTGGACAAGGGGTTTCTTTATCAAGAAATTACCCAGCCGAAGCTCAATAATCTCCCCACCTTCGAATCTGGTTCGCTTATCGCCGCGAATGGGTCAGTTCCTAGCAACTATCAGCTCGAGGCGCACTACGGGATTGATATGCAGCCGAATCCATCGTATCTGGAATGGTACCCGATGCCAGCTCTCCTCGGGCCGAAATCCGGCGCGCTCGGCTCCTGGGACAGTCTGCATCCCGGTCTCCGTGCGGGGCGCCCTTATACGATGCGCGTTCGATCGACAACGAGCGGCGTTATTTCGGCCCAGGGCTATTTCTTGCTAAGTGAAAATACTCAACCGCCAAATCTCACGATCACCGTTCCCGCGAGCGGGTCAGTTTTCACAAATTGCAGCGTTCCACTCCCGGCTGCGGTGCGCGGCATTTTGATCGACCCGAATCTGAATAGTCTGAGTGCTCGGTGGGGATACAGTGATGGCACGCATCTTCCGTCAACGTGGGAAGGAAATCTGACGCCAATTAACATTACAAATCCTGCGGTTTTCACTCGCTTGGAACAACCGTTGACGGTTGACTTTCCATCAATCGCAAACGACCGATATGCCGTTATCGAGTTGACTGCCACGGACACTTTGGGGCGATCGACCACCGTGGATACGACATTCTTTCGTGGCTCGACTTCCATTTCTCGCACACTCTATCGAAGCGGTGCAGTGACCAACTCGAATTACGTCAATCTAGCTCGATCGGGGGATCGGGTCGACATAATGACGAGCTATGCAAATACACAGAATTCGGCACATGTCTCGATTTACGTCGTCCCCGCCGGGGGAGCCGCTTCGACGAAGATCAGAACCCTTTTCGATGGGAATCGACCGACGGGGATCACTTACACCGATTCCTGGAACGGATTGACCGATTCAGGCACTCTTGCTCCCGATGGAAATTATGAGATTCTCACGAACGTAAATTACAACGGCAATTCCACAAGTGAAATGTGTCGGTCCGCCAACTTCACCGAGGATGCGACGCCTCCGATAGCTTTTCTCTGTTCACCGGCTGTCGACGCGGGTGATTCCTTGAAGCTCATTTCCAATATTCGCTCAAATACCGCGGCTCCGCTCGCCGTGACCGGTCTGGCGTTCGATTCGAATATCGATCCTTCAGCGAGTCAGGTCATTCTGCAGAACAACACGGCTTCAACTCAAGTAACGCTTACGGTCGCGAATTTTCCGACTCCCGCCGGCGCGAACTGCCAATCACCATCGGTTCGAACTTTTATTACGTTAGATCCCGGGGGAACCCATTTCCCGACGAACCCCGGTTTCTACACGCTCCTAATCACAGTGACGGACCGCGCCGGTAATGTTTCCACCTCGTCGCTCCTCATCAAACGCTCTGATATGTCGATTTCACTCTTCTCTCCAAGCTTGGTCGATTGGTCAGCGGGGGCGGTGGAGACGGTCAAGCTCAGGGTTCCAACAACACTCGCAAATTCGACCCTCGATTTTTACAAGTTTACCGACACAACGTTCGGCACCAGCATCAACCCGGTGAAGTTTTCTCTCTTTGTTCCCTCGAATAGTTTGTTCCAGGATATCGACCTGACCTGGGACGGATTCGGATATCCAGCGGGGCCTGCTCGGGTAGAAGACAGTGTCTATTCCATCTCAGTAACTCCAAAAGAGCCGGACCCTCGGCCAGCCGCAACGCCGATCCGAATCCCGATCGTCTCTGGCTCGCCGCAAAACGATTTCGGCGACATCCCAGAAAGAAGCTTTTATCCGACTGAGGGCGAGGTCATGAGGATTACTAAGACCTTCACTGAACCATCGTACGCGCTTCTCATGTTCGGAGGGCCTGCATACCTAGAAGAATGCAGCCCGGAGTCGGCGACTCCTTACGCCAACCCGGTTTGCCTCGATCCGTGGGCGCCGAGCACCTATTTGTTTCCAAGAATTCACAGAGAATTTGTTCCTGCTTCGTCGGCTTCACCAATCACTCGCACCTTTGAATGGGAAGGATCAATTCGATCGGACTTTGGATGTGATTCCACTTACGTCGGCTACGTAGCCGATAGCTCCACGCTTTCTGATTGCGCGCTAGACTTCAATGTCGTGCTTTATCCCATCCTTTACATTCATCCGTTTCTAGCAGGATATGTGATGACGAGGAATGGCGGTTCGCTCACTCCTCCCGACATTACGAACTTGACGGTTGATCCGCCGATGTATCGAATCGGTGAGCCTCTGGATTCGAATAATGGTCTGCGCCCGGTTACCGTCACTTTCAATGTCGGGCCGGTTTCCGCGAGTGACACCGAAACGGCAACGTTGGACGTCATCGACCCGACCCTTGCGCCTGGCGGCACGGACGACGCGCAAGTTCTCTTCTCGACGACCGTCGCCGTTGCGGCAGGCGCGAATCCGACGGCACTGCTCACCTGGGATGGGACTCGGCAAGATAGTCCAGAGGAGAGCCCAGCTCGTTTTGCGGGCGGCAAGAGCTCGGATTTCTTTCTTGTGCGGGTTCATGCGACGAAGAATTCTGGAACGCAAAGTATTCCTTCGAATTATTCGTATCGAGTCCTGAAGATCACGTACTAACTCGAGAGCCGCAAGAAACGACTTCGGCAACCAAGGAATAGAATATGAGCTCTGATTTCAGACGCCTGACTCGCTCGTTTGCATTCATATTCCTGTCGGTTTGTTGCCTTCGGGAGGCGCTTGCGAATAATCCAAGCCCATGGTCGTTTGAGTCGGGCGTTGACGCCAGCCCCGGCCCACCGAGTGGAGGAGATCCGCCACCGGGTGCGCCGTGCCCTCCGGGCTCGGGGTGTCAACTCGCGAGCCCGTTTTTCGCTGCGACTGGTGCGTTCCAATATCCTGCGACCGATCTCGAAATCAGCGGAGCGGGTTTTCCGCTGAAACTAGAACGCACATACCACTCTCTGGCCAAGCTCAATGGCTATTTCGGGCCAAAGTGGCGGCTTTGGTATGAAAGCCGGGTCCTGAGCGTACGAACCGGTTCGCGCTTCGGACCGGACTTGAAGACGGATTACCGTGTGGTCGTGATGCCCGGCGGAACCGTGCGCCGCTACCAGTGCATCGGCAATGGGCCGGATCCCTGCGAATTGTTCTTCAATCCTCCGGGTGTTGAGGATGATTTGCGTGTTTCAACCGAGATTGGGTACAGCTACGTCATCAAAGAAGTAACCACCGGTCTGATCTACAAATTTCGAACCGATGGGAACCTCGGGCGCATTGAGGATCGCCGTGGCCGCTTCGTTCAATTGAGCTACACGGGCGGGCCGGGAAAGATCCTCACGCAAGTGGTGAACGACGCCGGAGACTTCATTTCGTTTCAGACGATCGCGGGCCGCATTCAATCAGTTGTCGACTCAGGCGGGCGTCAGGTCTCCTATCAGTATGACTCCGTCGGAAACCTGAGCGCGGTGATCGATCCGATTGGCCAGGTCTGGACTTACCTGTACTTGCAACCCGGAATGCCAAATTCGTTAACCCACATTCGCGATCCATTCGGCCGCGACCTGCAACGAGTCACCTACTATTCGCCGCACTGGTTTGCGTCGCTGTTGACCTTTCCCGACAAACCGAATCACCACCCGACCGCTCCGGATTGCTGGGACAATTTCGATTGTTGCGGTTCGGGCGATCCCGCAAGTTGCTCGGGGACTTCCTCTTGCTCCCTCGCGTGTTTTGGGCATAAGCCGGACGGAACGGCGCTCTGCACGTCGTTCTTCGACAATGTCCAACGGTTGAGCTCGACTTATAACGGAGCCGTTAAGACTTATTTCGACGAGGGGCGTTCTGTGGAAGTTGCATACTTCGACACGGAGTTCACAGGTCGGTCGCCGGGGGAGTGCGAAGTCGTATCCGCGAACCCTTTGGCTCCAGTCGTGATCAAATATGTCGGCGGCCATGTCGAACGACTGAGTGCGGAATCGACTAGAAACCAAATCACCGGCCGAACGAAACCTGATGGCCGAAGGGTGATTTACGACCCGGGCGCGGGTGAGCCGGGGTCCATTTCGGAATATGCGGCGAACGGCGACACGCTCAAAACGACGATTCTGACATATCTTTCCACCGGCCCAGGCCGCTCTTCCGGGCTCGTGACGGGAATCACGCTCCTCGATGCGACTTCGGCGTTCTCCAACACTGCAATTACCTATGAACCGGCGCCAAGCCACGATTTTTATGACGCTTCACTCGTGGCGACCGATCGGCTCCCGCGAACGAAAACAATCTTTGCGACGGATTCTATAAACAGCCCAGACTGGACGGCTCCGCAAGAAATTCATCGAGTCCACCCGAATGGAGAATCCTCGGGCGATGACATTTTGTCGACGACGACTTACCTGGACGCGGCGCATTTTCACGAGGTCGACTCCGTCGCTGATGCCGCCGGAGCGATCACCCAATACACCTACTCGCCGGGCTCCCGAGACGTGATTCAAGTCTCGCTTCCCCCGAATGACGATTTGGAAACCCCACGCTCGATTTCCTACACGACTGATTCGCTCCACCGGGTGACTCAGTCGCAAAGCCCAACGGGGGAAACGACGTGCTCTCACTTCGACGCTTTGGGGCGAGTGACCAGCATCGACGCTCCCGATCCGGCTTCGCCGGGGAACTGCAACTCGTCGCGATTCAAGACGACGATTTTTTATCAAAAGCAAGGGTCACCGCTCCCTCCGGGGCTCACGAATCCCTGCGCATTCAATCAAGGCGCTGGCAACCCGAGCAATTTGACCGGCACCGCCACGACCGACCCCAATGGTCACACCACTTGGCAGTGTCATGACGCGTATGGGCATCTTCGGTCGGTTTACGATGCGGCTGGCTCCGTTACGACCTATCAATACGACGGGCCGGAGCTCACGCGCGTCACCGACGCCAACGGCAACCGGACAAGCTACACTTATGACGTGAACGATCGGCTTTCCACGGTCGTGGACGAGACGCGGGGCACCTCAACCCCGCTAACCGTGACGCTCTGTGACGGTTCTTCTGGCGCGGGTCTGAGCGGCACCACTCGGTATTGCTACGACAACTTCGATCGCCTCTCTCGCCTAATCGACCCTCGCGGCGTCCGAACGGACTATGCGTACGACTCGAAGGATCGAATCACCGCAAAGACCATCACTCCGCCTTCGAGCCCATCGGCAGTTGTCCGCTACACTTACGATACCGATCCGAATCCCAATGTCCTAACAACAGTGGAAGATGGGCTAGCAGAAGAAATAGGAACCATTGGCCCCGTGACGACATCCTTTGTCTATGACTGGCAATTGCGGCCAACACAGATCTCTCACCATGGAGCCACTGAAACCCGCCAATACGGAAGCCGTGATGAAGTTATTAGTCGGTGGGTTGATCTGGGCAACCCCGAAGGTCGCTTCTATTACCCCGATGGTAGTCTTGAAACCGTCGTGCCGGTTGGTCGTGGTTCAGATGGCTACATTTATGACGCATCCGGGCGCCTTACAGGAGTAACGCACACAGAAAGAGCCTCTCAGCATGCGTCGCCAACAGACATAATTCGGAAAACGGATTACGACACTTCAGGCAGAATCAGTGGAATCGAACATTATGCGGTAAAAAATGCAGACAGAATCTGTATTCGTCTTGACCAGTATACCTATGACGAGCCGGATGCGGCGATTGGCCCTCAGATCGGGCTGCTAACATCGGCGACGAGCCTGATGTTTGATGACCGAGGAAATGGGACATCGGCGACCCGCCATTTTTCATATGATTCTTTGTACAGAATCGCCCGCGTGGATTATCCATCGCTTCCGCCTCTCCCTAGCAATGAATCGCGCTTTCTCGACCTGGACAACGTGTCGGAATTCTTTGGATATGATTCGATTGGAAACCGTGTTACGCGTTCAATTATTGATCATAAAAATAATGACATGAACTACACTCTGGCCTATCAGTACTCTCCCTCTTCGGGTAACAGCGCGAAACACTCCCAATTACTGTCAGGAACTTCCGGTTCTGTTCCCGTTGCCGGAAATCAGGAAGTTGACTACCGTTATGACGCTGCAGGAAATTTGACGGGTCGCACGGAAACTCTCAGCGGAGGCACGAATGCGTTTTCTTTTTCCTGGGATCCACTCGGGCGATTGGCCGGCATCACTGACCAATCGGGCGCAGTTCTGGCGAGCTACCGCCAAGATTATGACGGTTTCCGGTTTTTCGTGCAGGAGCGATCTCGTGCGTCGGCCCCTCTCACTTCGGTCACGAACTACTCCTTTGGAGAAGCTGACACAATCGTTAGTCAAGGAGATTTTGGACAGGTTCAATTTTACGACGCGCCTGGAATCGATAATCGCGGGACGATTGCCTTCAATGTAGGATTGGATATCACGCCAGGGAGACTCTTTCTAACCGACCAAGTCGGCTCCGTAATTGGATCAGTTGTTTCGAACAATGTAGCCGGCAGCGTAGCCGAACGCAGGTATGATGTATTTGGGCGATTGGCAAGTCGACAGGATGAACCCTCCGAGTTCGCACGGCACGGATTTACCGGCCGTGACTTTGCTTCCCCTTTTGAACAGTCCCCCGAGGGCTTGGCGGTTTCCGGCGGGGGATATCCGCGACTCTATTATTTCCGTAATCGATACTACGACCCGGAGGTTGGACGCTTCCTCAGCCCCGATCCAATCGCCGAAATGGCAGTGCTCCCGGGATTCGAGTACCCAAACGGCGGGCCATCAATTAACGACGTGGTACTTCACGCGGACCCTGGTCACTATGTCTACGCGCTCAATCGGCCAACCATGTTCCGAGACCCCACTGGGCTCTATACAGACCAAGGGTGTGTGGCAGCGTGGGATAAGGCTCTTGCCTATCGTCTTGGCGTCTGCAAGAAGGACTACAGCGGAAGGAACGATACCTGCAATTTTGACTGGCTGACCTGTTCGGTTACACCTGGCGTCACGATTCCGACTTGTAATCGCTATTACAAAGGCTGCGTCGTTCAATCCCTTTTCGACTACACGTCCTGCCAACTTCGTGCAGAGAAATCCTACAATAAGGGTGTACGAAACTGTACGTGCAACCCTCCACGAAAGCCGAAGCCGTGGGAGGAAGAAGGCTATTTCTTTGCAGGTGGCGGTGGTTAATCAAGACAGTTCGCCGAAGGGAACTGATGGAAGCGAAAACGTGAAGCGAATCAACTTTCACCGAGTCTTGGTCCTCCTGGCGATTATCTGTTGGATTTTATTTGGCATTCTCCGAATCCCTACGGGCATCGCCTGTTTCAAGGCAGCCTTCTCTGAGGCCGCTGAGGATCGACCGCTAAACATTGTCGAGGGAATTCTCGAAATTGGGATTTCCGTGCCGCTCATATTGTTTGGCTTGGTCTCGATGCGGGGTTCAACTCGCGCGATTCTCGCGGTTGAAATACTGAGTTCCGTAGGTGGAACCATTATCGTTAGTCTCGTGGCTTGGAATTTTGTCAATCCGATCGGTGACGTGTATGGGCTGTGGAAAGGGTTGCCTGAAGGTTCGGGGGAGATCGTGCGGCATTCGTTTCCATTTTTAGCAATGACCTTTGTTGGCCTTGGGCTCGTTCTCGGGAATTTCTTTCTTCTTGAGCGATACCGGCGCGGATTGAATCGACTGGCATAGTAGATCTCCGCTCTTCGCGCCCCGCCCCCGCCCTCGCCGCACGGCGTTTGCAATTCGGCTGAATGTCGTTAGGGTCGGCAAACGCCGCGCCGCTCACGCCCACGAGAGCGGGGTTCCCCGCGCCGCCACCCGTTCCCACCGCCCACCCGTTTTGATCCCGCCCACGGCCCGGCGATCGGCGGAGTTTAACGGCGGGCGTTGCGCGATGAAGCCGCGCAACCGGCCGGAGCCTCGGGGCCACGAACCGCGCCGCGATGAAGCCGCGTCCCGGTTCGTGCGTGCCCTCGGGCGCCGATAAGTGACACTTTATCGTCGCCCGGCCTCGCCCGCCTACGGCACCGCCCTTCGGGTAAACATAATCGGAGGATTATGTTAAATCGCCGCGCCTTCCCAAAAGAACAAAGGAACCCATCTTCTGAAAACGTCAAAAGCCTCGGGCCTAACAAATCGCTGCAGCGGACCCGGCGCATGTGCTTCGCAACATGCGCCTCGGCGTCCGTCGTTTGCTTTCCTTCGGGCGAGTCTCTGCCGCGCCGGGCCGCTGAGCTCGGGGCGTTAGGCCCACCTCACGCGAGCCCTGCAGGCAGTCAAGGGAAATTCAGGCGCCAGTCACGAGAAACTAACAGTTGAAGCCCACCCGCCCTCCCATGTTTGATTCCCCCCGCTCGCTGTAGCTCGCGCCGTCGTGCGGCCGGAGCTCGTCGGAATCGGGGGTCGGCTCCGGCCGCACCACGGCCCACCCGAGCACGCCCTCGGGCGAACGCCATGCGCAAGAAGCCACGCGTCGCGTTCGCCCTCCCTCGCGTGATCACGAAACGTGCATACAGCCGCACGTTTCGCGCCACGCTCCCATTCATCCGATTTCCCCCTCCCGAGTTGTCACGAAACCCGCAAAAAGAAAAAGCGCGGGTTTCGCGCCAACCCCCAAAAGCCCCGCGACGAAAGAAAAAATCTCGACTGTGCTCTCGTCTCGGTCGTGGTCTTGGTCACTGTCTTGGTCCTGGTCCAAGACAAAGACAAAAGCCGCCCCCCCCCACAGCAGCGGTAAGCGAAGCGCCGGGGCTACGTATCGCGGCATCTCGTCAAGCGGCGAGTTCGGCCGTCGTCGTTTCAATCTCGCGCCGTGCTCGCCGGCGTCAAGTCCGGGCGCTCGTTTCATTCCGTCAGGCCCGCGGGACTGGACTCCGGCTCCGCTCGGCGCGTGTGGGGTTCTTGCGCCGACGGCCGACGCTGCCGCCTCTGGCCTCTGCTGATCGACCCGGCCGCCCACCCGAGCGGCTCGACGATCGCAGCGTCGATCGCAGGATCGGGACATGCCACGGGTCGGACTCCTCCGAGATCGGGCGTCCTGGGGCAACTGTGAGCGTTTTTTTGGGACTGTGAAGATGTCTCGGACCAAGAACCGGAACCGCCCCCCCACGGGCGCGGAATTCGCGGAGCGTCCGGGGATCAGGCTGGCGCTTTTCCGCTGACGACGGACTTCATTCGCTGTTTTGCGATAAGGGCGTCAATCAGTTCGATTGCCGTCTGCTGGTAGCCGCGCTCCATTTGTTCGAGCGAGCGGAAACGTTGGAGAAGGACGAGGTTTCCGATCTCTCGGCGCTCGACCTTGGCGCGGCTGCCCCGCGCCGTTTCAAAAAGCAGGGCATCGGCGCTCACACGCAACGCTTGGGCCAACAGTGCCACAGTTTCAACCGAAGGCAGGATCGCTCCTCGTTCGTAGCGGCTAATTTGCCCAAAGTGGACACCTACGAGCTCGGCAAGCTCATGTTGGGAGAGCTGCCTTTCCTCTCGTAGTGTCCGAAGGCGTTCTGCGAAGTCTTTCATAGGCGATGCTGCTGGCTTTCGTTTAACGACGTTTGGTCTACCCATGCCCCGAGTGTAGGGGCCGAGGTTCAAATTCCTTTGACTCTTGACACGATAGAGCAAGTTAGCTTACAAGTAAAGAATGGCGTTATGGTTAGTCTTGACAGCCTTTTACCGAAGGATTCGACATGCCCCTCTTAATCGACCCCGCCAGTGTTGACGTTGTGAAGCGATCGGCCGACCTGCCCGCGCTCGCGCGGGCTCATGGCGTCGAGCTGAAGCGAAAGGGACGGCAGCTCGTCGGGCGTTGCCCGTTTCATTCGCCGGACAAGACGCCGAGCTTTTTCATCGACTCCGCGCGGGGTTTGTGGAAGTGCTTCGGCGCGTGTACGGCGAAGGGCGCGGACGAGTCGGGCGGCGACGCGATCAAATTCGAGATGAAGGTGAGCGGGCTCACGTTCCGCGAAGCGTTCGAGAAGCTCGGCGGGCGCATCGAGCGCAAACCTACGCCCCCACCGAAGAAGAAGCTCGCGCCGCCGGCCGGCGGCGGCGTTCCGAAGCAAACACCAAGCGGGCGCGGCGGAATGGATCTCCTCTCGCGCGTCGTGGCGCACTACCGGCGGCGGTTTCTCGAGGCGCCCGAGGGCGCGCGCTATCTCGCGTCGCGCGGGATCACCGACGAAGGCTTGTTAGGCTCGTTTCACGTCGGCTACGCGGACGGCACCTTGCTTTCGAAGATCCCCGCCGTCGGCGAGCTGCGAGACGGCCTCGCTTCGCTGGGCGTGATCTCCGACAAGGGGAGCGAGCTTTTGCGCGGCTGCGTGGTGTTTCCGTTGTCCGGCTCGACCGGCGAGCCGGTCTCGCTCTACGGCCGCGCCGTCGAGCGGGACTCCCATTTGTTTCTCCCCGGCCCCCGGCGAGGCCTGTTCGGAGTCAACGGCGCGAAATCGATTCCCGAGCTGGTCGTCACCGAGTCGATCATCGACGCGCTTTCGTTTCTACAGGCCGGCGTGCCTCACGTCCTGCCGCTCTACGGCGTGAACGGCTTCACCGACGATCATGCGGCCTGGATCGAGGAGGCCCGCCCCGAGCGTGTTTTGATCGCGCTCGACACCGACGACACCGGGCGGAAGGGTGCGGCCGTTCTGGCCGATCGCCTAACAACTCCCGGCCGTGACGTGGTGATCGTCGATCTCCCGACGAAGGACGCGAACGAGCTCTTGACGCGCGAAGGCTCGGCCGGCTTTGCGGAAACGTGGCGAAGCCTCACGGGCGCGAGCGCGCGTCCGCGCGCGTACGCGCCCTCGCGCGTGACGCGCGAGAGCGCCCAGGCCCCCGAGAGCGCAGGGGCGGGCGCTCTCGCGCCCGCTCCCGCGCCAACCAGCGCGCACGAACGCGCGAGCGCTGACGCGCCCGCGCTCGTGCGCGAAGCAGCCCCCCTTAGCCCGCCCGAGCCCGAGCGGGCTAAAGAAGAAACGTCAATCGTGGCGGGTGTTTCGACTGTGACGCACGAAGGAGACGAGCTGCGCTTTTCGTCCGGGCTTCGTGTCTACGAGATCAAAGGAACGTTCGAGAAGCCCGAGCGAAGCGGCACCGTGCTTCGGGTTCGAGTGAAGCTGACGGCCGGCGACTCGAAGATCATCGAGACAGTTGACCTCTATTCGCCGCGCTCTCGGAATGCGTTCCTCGCGCGGGCGCTTGCGTCGCGCATGGGGGAGCGGGCCGACATAGAGCGCGATTTCGTTCTCCTCGTCGAACACATCGAGACGATTCAAAAGGCCCACACGCCCGAGCCGCCGAAGCCGCTGGAAATGCCGGCGACGGAGCGCGCGGCGGCGGAAAGGACGCTCAAAGCGCGCGACCTCCTGGCCGTGATCGTGAAAGACCTAACGACGCTCGGCTACGTCGGCGAGGAGACGAACAAGCAGCTCGGCTATCTCGTCGCCGTTTCAAGGAAGCTCGACGCGCCGCTCTCGGCGGTCATCATGTCTCAGTCGGGCTCGGGAAAGAGCGGGCTGGCCGAGGTTTTAGAGCAGCTCACACCGCCCGAAGACCTCGTGCTGTTCTCGCGGATCACGTCACAAGCTCTGTACTACATGGACCGCGACGCCTTGCGGCATCGGTTCGTCATCATCGAAGAACGAGCGGGGAGCGAGGAAGCCGACTACTCGATTCGGGCTTTGCAGTCGAAACGAAAGCTCGTTCTCGCGGCGTCGATCAAAGACCCCTCGACGGGGCGAATCAAAACGCAGACGTTCGAAATCCTCGGCCCCTCGGCGTTCCTCGAGACGACGACCGAGAGCGCGATCAACCACGAGAACGCCACGCGCTGTTTCGAGATGTACCTCGACGAGAGCGAAGAGCAGACGCGGCGAATCCACGAGATGCAACGGTTCATGAAGACGCCGGCCGGCCGCGCGCACGCGGCCGAGCGCGCGGCGGTTGTCCGGCGTCACCACAACATGCAGCGGCTCTTGCTTCCGGCGGCCGTCGAGATTCCCTTCGCCGATTTGATCGAGTTTCCCGCCGCGTGGCTCCGAACGCGAAGAGACAATGCCCGCTTTTTGAATCTCATCGAGGCGACGGCGTTTCTCTATCAGCACCAACGCGAAACGCGCGTCGAGCCGGGCGGCTCGCGCGTCGTCGAGGCCTCGATTGAGGACTACGCGCACGCCTATCAGCTCGCGGGTGAGCTGCTTGGCTACACGCTCGCAGATTTGAAGAAGCCGGCGGCCGAGCTACTCGCCGAGATTCGCGTCATGGCCGCCGAACGAGCCGATGGGCGATCGATCAATGAGGTTTCGTTCACGCGCCGCGACGTGCGCGAAGCGACGGGGCTCCCGAATCACCGGATCAAGCAGCTATTCGCCGACCTCGAAGAGCTGGAGTACGTCACCGCAAAGAAAGGCCCGCGCGGGGCGTCGGCCGAGTATCACCTCGCGGCCGAGCGGCTCAATGGAACGCAAATACAGACGCACCTTTTGACGCCTGACCAGCTCGCGAAGAAGTGGAAGGGGGCGCGATGAACCGACCGGCCGAACCCCGAAAGTGGAACAAAGTGGAAATTTGCCATGTTCCACTACTTTATTCATTGAATCCAAAGGGCAAACCCCGAGTGGAACAAGTGGAACGCCGGAACATGGAGAGTGCGGGAGAAATCTTTTCCTTAGCCCGCCCGGGCGGGGGGCTTCTGTGAGTCGCCACATGAGGCACCCGCCCTTGCCCGATACGCAACTTGTTAGGTCGTTCGGCCGATCGGCGCGGCGTTTCGCCGACTGGATGCGCGAAAAGAACTGGTCGGAGCAGACCATCACGCATTACGGCAACTCGCTCGGCCCGCTCCTCCGGTTCCTCGTCGAGACGGCTCCCGATTGGGCGGGCATTTCCCAGGTCTCGCGTGAGTCGCTCGAATCCTACGCGCAGGGGCTCCACTCGGCCGAGAACGAGCGGGGCGGGTTCTACGCAGTCACGTCCATTCGTGCGCGCCTGACGTGCGTCAAGGCGCTGTTCCGGTTTCTCCACCGGGCCGGAGAGATCCGCGTCGATCCGGCCGCGCTCCTGGAGCTGCCCAAGAGCCCGAAGCGTCTCCCGCGCTCGGTTCTCACCGAAGCCGAAATGCGGCGGCTTCTCGGCTCGCCCGATCTCTCGACGGCGCTCGGCCTACGCGATCGGGCGATTCTGGAGCTGCTCTATTCGTCGGGGCTCCGCAATGCCGAGCTGCGCGCGGTCGGCCTCGACGATTTCGATTTTTCGCGCGGGCTGGTCGTTGTCAGGCAGGGGAAGGGGCGAAAAGATCGCGTCGTCCCGATGGGCGAAGCGGCGGCGCGATACGTCGAGAAATACGTCAACCAAGGGCGTCACCGGATCGCGCCGCGCGCAACGGACCGGCGGGCGTTCCTGACGTTTCGCGGGAACCCGCTCGCGGGCGAGGATCTCGGGAAGCTCGTCCGGATTCACGCGAAGCGCGCCGGAATCAAGAAAAACGTCACCCCGCACGCGCTCCGGCACACCTGCGCGACGGCGATGCTGCGCGGCCGGGCCGACATCCGGCACATTCAAGCGCTCCTCGGTCACGCCTCGCTCAATTCGACCGAGATTTACACGCACGTCGAAATTGGGGATTTGAAGCGCGTTCATCAGCGCACGCACCCGCGCGAGCAGGACCCCGGCGAGCTTCCGAAGACCGACGCCGGCGACGACGCATGAAGTGGGGCGAGCTGGTCCGCGCCTATTGCGACCACCTCACGCGGCGCAATCTTTCGCCGAAGCACATCGAAACGGGCCGGCGTCGGCTCGACGAGCTGGCCGACTGGCTCGGCCGAGCGCGCGGGAAGCACGACCCGGCGGCCGTCTCCGAAGCCGATCTCATCGCGTGGCTCGAAGAATTCGCCTCGCGTGGTCTCAAACTCGCCACCTACAACGGCCGCGTGTTCTTCGTACGCCAGTTCTATCGCTACGCCTTCGAAGCGGGCTACCTGCTCGAATCGCCGGCGCGCTACATTGAAACGGCGAGCGTGCCGCAATTCGTTGGGGACTACCTCTCGCAAGACCAAGTAAAGCGGATCATGGAGCAACCGGACCTAACAACTCCGCTCGGGCTCCGCGATCGTGCGATTCTCGAAACGCTCTACTCGACGGCCATTCGGTGTTTCGAGCTGGCCGCGCTCGACGTCGGCGACGTCGATTTCGCCCTTGGCGTAGTGACGGTGCGCGAAGGGAAGGGGAAGAAGGAAAGGCGCGTCCCCATTGGTCGAATCGCGCTCTCACTCCTCGGCCGCTATGTGCGCGAAGTGCGGCGGCCGGCGCACTTCCATGATGCGGCGCTGTTCGTCGGCACTCGCTCGGGCCGCCGAATCAATCACACCGAGATCGAGAAGAGAGCCGTCAAACGCTACGCCCTGGCCGCCGGTCTCGAAAAGCGCGTGTATCCGCACCTTTTGCGCCACTCGTGCGCGATTCACATGCTGGAGAACGGCGCGGACCTGCGAATGATTCAAGCCTTGTTAGGTCATTCGAAGCTCTCGACCACTCAGCGCTACACCCTCATTCTCACGTCGCATCTCGAAACCGCTCACCGCCGGCACCACCCGAGCGGCGAGCGTCGCGCCGACGCGCCCCCGGCTCGGCCGCCGGTTCAAGTCTGGCGGCAAAACATCCTCGCTCCCGGCGAGCGCCCCGAAGGATTCGAGAGCGACCCCGAAGCCCTCGCCGAATTCGAAAGCGACGAGCTGGACGGCGATTTCGACGACGACGACGCGGGCTGAATCCCGCGCCCTTTTCTTAGCCCGCCGACCACTCCGGCGGCGCGAGAAAGGCGTATCATTTCAAACGTAAACACGCACCGAGCGCGCATTTCGCGACGCCGGAAAACTAGCAGCGCACGGAGGCGTTATGAAATCCAAGAGCATTACTTACTACGGCGGAGCAACCGGAGATTACGGAATGCCCGAGACCTACCACACCTATCTCGTCACGGCGAAAGACGACGACGGAGGTAATGGTGCGGCATCGGCGTTCGCGATGGCAATGTCACAGGGGGCGCCCGAGCCGCGACCTCAGATAACCCTGGTGAAATCGGGCGGCGTCGACGCTGCGCTCGAGACGGCACGACGAGACCTCAGCGAGCTTCCGGAAAACCGGGGCCTCAAAGAGCTTGTGGCCGTTCTGTAAGGAGAGCTGAAAATGAAACGCACCCCGAATATTCTCGCCGCTCTCTCCCTCGCTCTCGTACTTCTCGCACCCTCTGCTTTCGCGAAGGGCAGTCACTCCAGCGGCGGCCATTCGTCGAAAAGCCATTCGTCGAGCCCCAAAGTCGGAAAACCCAAGACGGTCGTCGTGCGGCCCTACGTGAAGAAGAACGGGAAGGTCGTTCAAGGGCACACGCGAAGCAAGCCCACGCAGAAACCCTAACAAGTCGAAGCCCAAAAACCTGAGCTGATCTCATGCTAGCCGCTCTCACCCCCGCTCCTCGCTCACGCCGCTCCGCGCGCCGCCCTCACGGGCGGGCGCGGTCGCGTCGCGCGGAGAACCCCCGCGCTTTGAGAAGTTACCGAGTGAACGCGCGGGGAAAGATGACCTTATATATTGGACGCTTCCTCAGCCCGGACCCGATTGAGTTTTCCGGCGGCTCAAATCAATATACTTACGTAGATGGCAATCCTGTGCAGTTACGCGATCCGAGCGGGTTATTCGCTACTGATCCGATGAAGGACCCGGACTCTTGCTGTGGGTCAGACATTCCAAAAATCATTGAATACATCACACACAGTCAGGCGCGCCTCGACGAAGTTAGGAAAACGGGTGGGCCAGCTTTGCGTGACGAGAATCAAGCGTACGCAAGAACTGAATGTCATAGGCGCGTGTCCTTTGGTCCTTATTCGTGGAAAACAATTTATACCGAATTTTTGAAGAGGTATTACGGCTCTCCGGGGTGTGTCAAGGCATGTGTGCGACGCCACGAAGAAATGCACCGGAAAGATTGTGACACTCCAAATGAAGACGATGAATTGGGACCCTTGGCGGCTTCGGTTCGATGTGGCAATGCTGCGCTAGCAAAACTCCAGTGATAAGTTTTGAAAGGCGGGCCGAGTGTTGAAACAAGCGGTCAAGGGAATTTTGTCCCGAAACGTTGCATCTCTGGCAGCGCTACTGTTCTCCTTGGTTGTGTGTGTCGCTTGGTTGATCTGTATTGGGTTACCGCCGCTTTCCTTCTTCGTGAGTGGGGTGTTCTTTCGAAGCAACGGAAGCCGAATTGCGTTTATGGCGGGAGCCGCATCATGCCTTATCGCTGGAGGAATAGTATTATGCGGGTTTGACCGAAATATGAGAAAAATGGTGTCGATTGTTTTGGCAGGGATTGCTTTGGGCGGGTCGATTTGGACTGTAGAAGAAATGACGTTTGAAAAGAACTTAGGCTTCAGAGAAGAAAACTGGCAGCCGGGTGGCTTTTCGAGGTTTCTGGCCTACAAGGGCATCGAGCAATGGCTTTTGGGCACTGAGGTGGAAAACATTTCGCTCGCCCCCGTTATTGGCAATTCGATTTCGCAGCAGTTTCGTGGGCCTTTTTCACAGCTAGGTCCATGGAATCTGCGAATGGCAGTGGTTTCAGAGGGGCCTCGCGGTTATTATTCGATTGCCTGCCGCTTAGACTCACTGAGGAGTGAGCCGGTAATCATAAATGTCGCTATGGGTGTAGGCACTGAAAAAGTAGCTGTCACCTACGTAGGTCTAATGGAACGAGACCAACTTAAGACCCTGTGGCCAGTAGACGGCGTTGGCGGTGAATTGGACCAGAGGCTAGGTTTGGTCCGAGCATGGGAAGGATCTTCTTGGCGTAATTACGCTCTCATGCTCATGGCGGTTGTCTTCTCGTTGACGTTCATAAATTGCTCTCGCCGATGGTCGAACGATAGGGACGAGAA
>Ga0315281_10006016_pt1 | contig 17291 bp, 15 predicted proteins | sample YL17G07_0_MG_FD_204540 | JGI IMG/M metagenome (GOLD analysis project Ga0315281, IMG submission 204540) | Sediment microbial communities from Yellowstone Lake, YNP, Wyoming, USA - YL17G07_0 | ecosystem: Environmental > Aquatic > Freshwater > Lake > Sediment | place: USA: Wyoming | collected...
TCCATGGTAGGGGTGGTCACGGTGATCCTCCTTCGTGCAACACTGATCCTGTTTCACACGAGGATGATGCCGTGGCCTTCTGCTAGCCAGTTGACCGATTACTTACACCACGCCCTGGGACTCTACTAGTGGAAGCGGGCTGAGGCCTGGAATAACACGATGCACTTTCGCCAATGCGATGGTGACGAAGCCTGGAGCGACGGAATCGTTGATTTCATCGAGGTGATCGGATGAGCAAAGGCGCATTCCGTACAGGGAAGCTGCTTGTAGGAGTATTCATTCTCGGCGCGATCGCCTCGGGATCGGGATATGCAGCCCAGGTCGTGTCTGGAGCTGTCACGGGCGGAACTGCCTGGCTTACGTCAGATCCGCGGCCGTCAAACGCCACCAATCCTTCGGATGTTAGAGGCAACTGGACCACCGCAGAAGCTAAGGGGTATCAAGAGTACGCGTTGTGGTGGCTTGGCGATGAGTATGAGGGTCTATCGGTTACATCTGTCTATAAGGGGACTGGGGTCGTCACGCTGGAACGACCCGGCATAATTCTGAGGGACAATAGTATTAGCTTCATGTACGGCGATTGCGAAGCGAAAGATCACCAAGGATGCGCACCGCCATACCAAGTAATCATCGAGCGGAACTGTGATATTCGCCCGGATCTCATCCCCGGCTACATAAAGAATGGCGCCGCGCGCGCATTCCGCGGCGGTGCGACCCTTCAGGAGTTCGGGGACGGCCATGTTCAGATCACCACGGGCCCGGTTACTGTTACGCTGTTCGGACCGACAGCCGATGCGGTGGCACAGATGGCGAACGAGCTTCGTTCGATGAACCTTCCTAAAGAGATTGGCCCCCGCGCGGCGCTCGCGCCAGCAGGGGGCCTCTGCGGCGGAGACACCGCAGTCGGCCCCCTGTAGCTCGGGTTTCGCCTTGCTGAGTCTGGGCTCAGCAAGTGGCTCGCGTTCTTATAAGGTCCACTTGAGGTGAGACACGACAACTCAGCTACAAACCGTATCGCATCGCGGGCACTGGGTCGCGCTTCGACCCGCGTCGCGCGCTGACTATCCGCTGTTCTTTCAATGGCGTTCAGACCTACAAGCTGCCTATCTATGGCAGTCAGATCGCGCCATTACTGGATACGACGAGTTCGCCGAACGCTGGGATCGAGTGATCCGTAGCACCGCAACGCTAATTATCGACAATGCGCGTACGTCCGAATCGATTGGGTTTGTGCAGCTCTACGACATCAATCTCATGGACGGATGGGCGCATTTCATGGTGTACATCGAGGAACCGTATCGGAAACGCGGGCATGGCGCCGAAGCTGTGATGTGTTTTCTGGACTACGCGTTTAGCTATCTGAACATCCGAAAAATCTATGCCGAAATCAACGGTTACAACGAAGCCGTGCGCACGATACTGCTGCGCAACGGGTTCGTCGAGGAGGGCCGGTTGCGGGCGCATGTTTATTGGAACGGCCGGTTCTGGGACTTCTATAACCTCGCCCTCTACCGAGAGGGCTGGACAGAAATCAAAGCCCGGACGCGCCTCCAATTGATCGTTCAAAGGGATCTCGAACATGCGCTAGGTCGTAACGAGTCATGACCTGACTAGGCTTGTATCAGACGCGGGGATCGGCGTGAAGACAACTGCCTGTTGGCTCGGCGGCTCAATTGGCCTGTACCTCTCATTAGGCTTGGTTATCTATGTCGTCGCGCTGGCGACGGAGTGGTGTGTCGGATCCACGCCGCACGTCAGCACATGGCTTCTCTACGAGCTCTTCTGGCCGCTCCAGCTCGTACGAGGATCGGGGTGCGGTGCATCATGACCTCCCTCCGGCGCCAGCGCAGCTCCACCGGCAACGCGACCATGCACGATTCACCCATCGCGTGCGTGACCAACGCGCGCTTCCCTGTCGTCTGGCGCCCGCGCCAGCTAGACTGCGGCACCACGCACTTCGCCGGGGGCAAGACGAGGATCAATGGTGCCGTGGCCGGTTCATCAGTGATCGCACCGCCGGGACGCTCTTCGAGACTGAGGTTCGTCGGCGCCGGCGGCGGCCCACCTGACCCCCATCAGGTACCATAACGATCGTGCGCTACCACATCGTCACCCTCGGCTGCGCGAAGAACGTCGCGGATAGCGAGCGCATCGCCCGCGTCCTCGGCGACGGCTCGCACAGCGAAGTCACGGCCCCCGCCGGCGCCGACGTGATCATCGTCAACACCTGCGGCTTCATCGACGCCTCCAAGGAGGAGTCGGTGAACACGATCCTCGAGCTGGCGGCCGCGAAGACGCGCGGCCAGCAGCTGGTGGTCGCCGGCTGCCTCACCGCCCTCCACGGCGAGGAGCTGCGCGCCGAGGTGCCCGAGATCGACGCCGTCTTCGGCGCGGAGGACTGGACCGGCATCGGCGCCTACGCGCAGACGGTCACGCCGATCATCCTCGACGCGCAGCGCTACGACGTCCCGGACACCACCGTCCAGCGCCGCCCCAGCGCGTACCTGAAGATCTCCGACGGCTGCAACGCCCCCTGCACCTTCTGCATCATCCCGAAGATGAAAGGCAAGCTGCACAGCACCCCCGCCGGCGAGATCGTCGCCGAGGCGCGCCGCCTGGCCGCCCAGGGCGTGCGCGAGATCGTGCTCGTGGCGCAGGACAGCACCGACTACGGCCGCGACCTCGGCCTGCGCGACGGCCTGCCGGACCTGCTCGAGCAGATCTCCGGCGCCGTGTCCGAGGTGCCGTGGCTGCGCCTGATGTACGCCTACCCCGGCCACGTCACCCGCCGCCTTGCGGAGACGATGGCGCGGCTTCCGAACGTCGCGCACTACATCGACATCCCCCTGCAGCACGCGTCCGAGAGCGTGCTGCGCCGCATGCGCCGCCCGAGCAACACCGCCATGGTGCGCGACATGCTCGCGATGCTGCGCGAGGTCATGCCCGACATCGCCATCCGCACGACGTTCATCGTCGGCTACCCGGGCGAGACCGAAGAGGAGTTCAACGAGCTGCTTGCCTTCGTGCGCGAGCAGGCCTTCGACCACGTCGGCTGCTTCACCTTCTCGCCGCAGTCCGAATCGCCCGCCGCGCAGGAGCCCGACCCCGTCCCCGAGCGCATCAAGAAGAAGCGCCAGCGCGCGCTGATGGAAGTCGCGCAGCAGGTGTCGATGATCCGCAACCGCGCCATGGCCGGCCGCGAGATCGATGTGCTCGTCGAATCCGACACCGCCGGCCGCCGCGACGACCTCGCCGCGGGCCTCGTCATCGGCCGCTCGTACCGCGACGCGCCGGAGGTCGACGGCCTCGTCCTGCTGGAGGGCGCCCACGCCCCCGGCGACTTCGTCCGCGCCCGCGTCACGAAGACCCTCGCGTACGACCTCGTCGCCACGCCGGTGGCAGCGGGCGTGCCTGCGGGGCGGTAGGCGCGCGGCCGCCGGCTTGGGGCTATCCACAGAGAGCACAGAGGGCACAGAAGAGATCATGGGCGGGTGCGCCTGTCGTTTTGATTGACCGTTGTTTCCCGCGTTCTTCGTTTTTCGGGCACCCTCGCCAAAGCTGCGGGCGGGCGGTTTTGGCCCGCCTGTTTGATTGACCGCCGGTTCGGCGCGACGCCCACAGCAAACAGCAAACGGCAAAGAGCAAAGGGCGCGACGACACCGGACGGCGCATGGGGCGAGTGTAGGTGGAACTGCGCCGAACGCGAAGCCGGAGGTGGCACGCGCAACGCCAGTTGAGGGCGCGCTATACTTCGGTGCCATGACAACCGAGACCAAAACGGAGCACCCCCACATCGTGATGACTCCTGGCGTATGCGGCGGGCGCGCGCGCATCGCGGGAAGCCGCATTGCGGTGGATTTCGTCGCACGCTACTTGCAATCCGGCATCGACGCGAAAGAGCTGCTCGAGATGTATCCGCATCTGAAGCCCGCAGCCGTCCATGACGCCATCAGCTACTACTACGATCATCAGGCGGACGTCGACCGCTTCAACGCCGAGAACACCATGGAAGCGCTGGCGAAGCGGTACAACTTCGAGATCGGCGATAACGGCCTGCTCGTCTTCAAGGACAATTGAAGCCCCGTCTCTATCTCGATGAGGACATACTGCCGGCCCTCGCGGCCTTGCTGCGCGAGCAGGGGTACGGTGTACTCAGCGTCCACGATGTCGGAGCCCTCGGACTGAGCGACGACGCCCAGCTGCAACGGGCGACCGGAGACGGCAGGGCGATCGTCTCCTGCAATCACCATGACTTTACGCGGATCGGGCGAGAATGGGCGGACGCGGACCGCGCTCATGCCGGGATCATCATCTCGTACCGCCAGTTCGATCGCCGTACCCTCGGCGACGGCAGCCGGATACTCGCCGCGTTCCTCGAGACCCTCACAGCCGAAGACCTGATCAATACGGTGCGCGTTCTGGAAGACGTGCGAAGCTAAGTCAGCCGTCGCCGCGATTAGCCCTGTCGCGCGGCGGCATGGTCGTAAGACCATGCCGCGCACGTCACGATGTGCCTACTTCCCATGAACTGCTCGTCTCAGTCGCAATAACCGCTTGACACGCGCACATTCCGGCGTATGATAGGTCTAATCCAATCGAGCCGACGACTCGGTATGCGGCGGCGACCGCCCCACAGAAAGCCGGAGTGACGCGATGCGCATCATACGACTCGGCGTCCTCGTAGCGGGTCTCGCGATGGTGACGATGCTCTGGGCCGCGCCCGCGCGGACGGCCCGCGCCGACATCCCCGGCGTCTCGTTCAGCATCGACTGCGACGTCATGACGCCGGGCATCCAGTCGACCTGCGCGGTGCCGGCTGCCGCGATGCAGATCACGGTCGGCTACGTTATCAGCAATCGCTCCGGCGCGCCGGTAGACATCGGCGTCGCTAGTGCCTTTGTGTACAACGCCGACTCTTCCATCCTGATGCCGATGGCGCCCCTCGGCAATGATGCCGTCATGGGCGCTCCCTGGAACAACTCGTGCATGGTGAATGGCCTGGTGGCAGACATTGCCGGGGGGCCGGCTGGGACCACTCGATCGGTGGCACTGTGCGGTGACCTGAGTCCTCACTCACTCGCGGACGGCTCCGACACCGCTGAAGTGACGCAGCGGTTCGCGCTGACGGGAAAGCCGGGCGTGACCACATTGACGCCCTACGATGGCGTGCTCGCCGACAGCAACACGGTCCTCGTCGCCCAGTGCCCCTCGTCGACGGCCGCACCCGCCGTGCCGGCACCGGTGGGGCCGTGCTCGCCGGCGACGGTCAGCATCTTCCCCTGCTTCGGTGATGTGAACGCCGACCGACGTGTGAACGTGTTGGACTTGATGATAGTCGCGAAGCATCAATGGCAACTAGTGCCGTCGGAGCCACTGAATCCGACCTACGACGTCAACCACGACGGTGCAGTCAACATCATAGACTTGCAGTCGGTCGCCAAGCACCAGAGCCGCTGCACGCAAACCTGATCCGGCGGCGGTCACGTGGGTTTGCGGCGCGCTCGCCCCCGGCGGAGGCACCTAGCCACGAGTCACTAACGACCAGTGACCAGCCTCGCTATACTCCACCCGTGGCCATTGATCAGGCGTTTCTCGACGAGATCGAGCGGAAGCTCGAAGCGCACTCCCCTTCGCTCGCGCTGGAGTACCGCGCCGCCGCCGGCGAACTCCAGCCCGTGCTCGCCGAGGGCGACTTCCGCACGTGGTGCGAGGAGGGCGTCGAGCTGGCGTCGCACTCGCTGCGGTCGTGGGAGGCCGCGGTCGACTACTTCCGCGTCTCGCCCGAAGTGCTGCGCGCCCTCCCGTCGGCCGCCTTCCGCCGCTGGGCGCACGCCGGCCGCGGCCTGGCCGAGTACTCCTCGGTCGTCGCCGGCTCCTACTTTCGCGCCAGCCCGAAGAGCATCGCCTACCTCGATGCCGACAGCGTGGTCGAGTGGGCCGCCCTCGGCCAGCGCCTGTACAAGGGGCACTGGAAGTCGATCTCGCTCGCGACGGTCTACTTCAGCGCCAGCCCCAACATGCTGCCGTCGCTCACGCTCGGCGAGCTGGCCCGCCTCGTCGCGCTCGTCGAAGCGGTCGCGGAGCGCTCGTACGAGCTGGCCACCGCCTGCCTCGACGCCGCGCCCAACCTCTTTGCCACGCTCTCCCGGCCGGACCGCGCGCCGTTTCTGACGCTCGCGCAGGCCGTGGGCGAGGCGTCGTGGGCCGACGTCCGCATCTGCTTCGAGCGCTCGCCCAACCTGCTTGCGCCGATCGATCCCACGGCCCGCAGCCGCTTCCTCGCGCTCGCCGCCACGGTCGCGAAGCGCAGCGGCCGCCACGCCTACGCGCTCTTCTCCGAGGGCGCGGCTGCCCTCGGCGAGGTCCACAAGGACACCCACCACGACCTGCTCTCGATGGCGGAAGAACTCTCGGCGGCGTCGCCCCAGGCGGCGATGGAGTTCCTCAAGAGCGCGCCCGAAGTCCTCAAGCGCATCCGCCTCTCCGAGCTGGCGAACTGGCACGCCGCGGGCACGAAGATCCTCCACCAGACCGTCGAGGGCGGCGAAGCCTACTTCCGCCTCGAGTCCGGCAAGGGCGAGGAGGTCCTGCAGCAGCTCACGTCGCGCGTCGACCTCTCGCGCGCGGGCGAAGTGCTGCGCCTCTACTGCAAGGCGCTCACCGGCACCAACGTCAGCATCCACCCCGTCTCCTATCTCGCGGAGAAGGGCATCGGCTGGGTGAGCGAGAACCGCCCCAGCACCGAGGGCTCGACGATCTACCTGCCCGAGTTCGTCGAGGAGTTCGTCGACCGCGAGCAGAACTTCTCCGTCTACAAGGTCTTCGCCACGCACCAGGCCGCCCACCTCGAATTCGGCAGCTTCCTCTTCCGCTTCGCCCGCGCGGGCGTCGTGCTCCCGTCGCGCCGCCACGACGTCGAGCGCGAGCGCCTCGACTCCGGCCGCCAGCAGCTCCGCGAGCGCGGCTACCTGACCGATATGGAGCACTTCTTCGATCTCTTCGACGAGCGCCAACTCGCCTCCGACCTCTTCGCCCTGGCCGAGGACACGCGCATCGATACGCTCGTGCGGCGCGAGTACGGCGGCATCCGCCGCGCCTGGCAGCGCACACAGGAGAACGAGCTGGAGACGCGCCGCCTGCCCAGCGAACTGCCCCTGCGCGAGGCGCTCGTCGAGAACCTCGTCCGCGCCAGCCTCGACAGCGCCCACACGATGATCTGGCCGCGCGCCTTCCAGTCCGTCCTGGCGGGCGCGATCAAGGCGCTCTTCACCCTCAAGGAGAAGGGCGCCAGCGTCGAAGACTGCGCCGAGGCCACGCTCACGCTCTACGAGATCGTCAGCAAGGTCCCGAACGTCATGGCCGCGGAGATGGAAGACCTCGACTGGGAGACCGTCAGCGAAGAATCGATGCAGATGATGATGTCCGCCGGCGAGGGCGGCGGCGAAGAGCCGATGCCCGGCGGCACCGAGACCGACTACGAGAGCCCCGAACAGGTCGACTTCCGCGGCGACTTCAAGCCCGAGCTGGTGCAGCTCCTGATGCGCATGCGGCTCAAGGAGGGCGAGGTCTCCGAGGACGGCACGCTCTCGCCCCTCACCGCCGAGCAGCTCAAGGAGATGCTGGAGAAGAGCGTCGAGATCACCGTCGGCGCGATGGCCGAGGGCGACCTCGCCTCCACGATCGGGCTCTTCCTTTCGGGCCTCGAGAAGGAATTCGGCACGCCGATCGGCGATCAGAAGCAGAAGGAGACGAAGGACGGCCAGGGTGGCGTCGAAGAGGGCGAGGACGACGAAGAACTCCCCGTCGAAGTGAAGTCGTTCTACTACGACGAGTGGGACTTCCGCGCCGCCGACTACAAGCCGCGCTGGTGCCGCGTCCAGGAGCGCCCGCTCGAAGAAGGCGCCGCCGACTACTTCGAGGACACGCTGCGCGAGCACTCCGCGCTGGTCAACGAGACCCGCAAGCAGTTCGAGCTGCTGAAGCCGGAGATGTTCCGCAAGATCAAGAAGCTGCTCGACGGCGAGGAGTTCGACCTCGACGCCGTCATCGAGTACGCGATCGAGCGCAAGGCCGGCCACGCCTTCACCGACAAGGTGTACTGGCGCCGCAACAAGGTCGAGCGCGACGTCGCCGTCGCCTTCCTGCTCGACATGAGCGCTTCGACCGACGAGGAGATCGAGAAGCGCAAGCAGAAGTACGCCGAGGACGAGGACTTCGACGACGACCCCCGCAAGTACTTCCAGTGGCTCGCCCAGCGCCGCGCGTCGCAGGCCATGGCGCCGCCCAAGCGCATCATCGATCTCGAGAAGGAGAGCACCGTGCTCTTCATCAAGGCGCTGGAGACGATCGGCGACGCCTACGGCATCTTCGGCTTCAGCGGCTACGGCCGCGACAACGTCGAGTTCTACGTCATCAAGGACCTGGACGAGACCTTCAGCGACAAGGTGAAGAAGCGCATCGACAAGGTCGCGCCGATCCGCTCGACGCGCATGGGCCCCGCCATCCGCCACGCCACCGCCAAGCTCGATGCCTACGACGCGAAGGTGAAGATCCTCATGCTCGTGTCAGACGGCCGGCCGCAGGACCACGGCTATGGCCGCGACCGCACCGAGAAGGAATACGCCATCCACGACACCAAGCAGGCGCTGCTCGAAGCGCGCCGCAAGGGCATCACGCCGTTCGCGCTGACGGTCGACAAGGAAGGCCACGACTACCTGGGCCAGATGTGCGAAGACATGGGCTACGAAGTCGTCGCCGACATCGAGCAGCTCCCCCAGCGCCTGCCGACGCTCTACCGCCGGCTGACGGAGTAGGGGAGTCGTCGGTCGTCAGTCGTCAGTCGTCGGTCGTGGGGCCAGGGTCCCCGCGCGAACTTCAGCCCAGTGCCACATCCGATCCCCTCTCCCCTTGTGGGAGAGGGGTGGCCGTCGAAGACTCGCCGTGGTGAGAAGGCCGGGGTGAGGGTCGCCTACGCCGCCAGTTGCTGCTCTGGCGCAGCCGGCTCGGCCGGCGCGAAAAGCGTCGGGGCGTGCTGCTGGTAGAGGAAGAGCACGAGCCGCCGGCGCGCGTCCTCCGGCAGGTCGACGAACTCGCTGCCGTAGCGGAAGCCCTGTCCGTGGCGCCGCATGCTGACGATCTTGACCTGCGTCGCGACCGGCCTTCCTAACCGGTTCGTAACCGATTCTCAGGCGCCCGGATGCAATAATCACCACCGGAGGGCCCCAGGTTGCGCACCAGCACACTGCCAACGATCTGCATCATCGCCGCGCTCGCGCTCGGCGTGAGTTCGCGATTCGCGGGCGCGCAGACGCCGCCTTCTGGTTACGCGCACTTCACGTCGGCCGTATCCCTCTGGGTCGATGGCAGCAACGTCGTCATCCAGGCGAACGCCGTGCCAGATCACAAGAGTCCGTACTTCTTCCCAACCACCGACCCGCGTTACGAGGCCTACAACGGCACGAACCCCAACTACGCGCAGAACCCCAACCACATCGCGACACAGACGATCGAGTTCCGCATACCGGCGAACCCGCGGGCCGCGACCACGCACGCACCGACGCCGCTCGGGCCCATCGGCGTGGCCGTCAACGGGGTGCCGCTGTTCAACCAGTACGCCGGCCCAAACCAGCCGCTCACGAACGAGATCAACAGTTTCGACCAGTACGACGGCCACCCCCAGATGACGGGCATGTACCACTACCACGCCGAGCCGTACGCGCTCACGGCCGCCAATGGCAGCGATTCGCTGATCGGCTACCTGCTTGATGGCTTCCCCGTCTACGGCCCGAAGGACAACGGCGTGACAATCACGAACGCGGATCTGGACCAGTACCACGGACACTTCGGCCCCACCTCCGACTACCCGCAGGGCATCTACCATTACCACGTCACTGCGGCAGCACCCTACATCAACGGCACCGGCTTCTACGGTACCGCCGGCACCGTCAGCTACACGCTCAGCGCGTCGCCCACTCCCACGGCGAGTGGCACCGCGGCTGCGACTCCCACCGCAACACCAACGGTGGCCGCGACCGGCGTCGGCGGTATCGCGGAGCAGCCCGCTCTGCCTCGGGCGCCGGAGCACGCCGAGGCGTCGGACCCGCACATAGCGCAACGAGCAGCGCTGGCAAGCGTCGCCCTCATCGCAGCCACGATCATCGTCGGAAGTTGGTACGCCATGCGGCGCCGAAGTCGACGGCCATAGGGGAGAAGGCCGGAGTGGCGGTCGCCTACGCCGCCAGTTGTTGCTCTGGCGCAGCCGGCTCGGCTGGCGCGAAAAGCGTCGGGGCGTGCTGCTGGTAGAGGAAGAGCACGAGCCGCCGGCGCGCGTCCTCCGGCAGGTCGACGAACTCGCTGCCGTAGCGGAAGCCCTGTCCGTGGCGCCGCACGCTGACGATCCGCACCTGCGCCTCGACCGGCGTGCTCTCGCCGATCTCGAACCGCACTTTCAGCACCTCGCCCGAGCCGATCGCCAGCGGCGAGATCCAGCCGGCCCCGATGCTCGAGAGGTCGTCGATGCGCGCCGGCGCCGACACCTTGCCGTTCGACACGAACGCCCGCAGGTCGATGCCGAACCGGTACAGGTGCCGCCGGTGCGGGCGCTGCAGGATCGACCGCGCCAGCGATGCAATCATGCCCGCGTTGTAGAGCGCCCACGCCGTCGTGATCAGCAGCGAAAAGCCGGTCAGCTGCCACGCCGCGCCGCCCCAGAAGCTGACGCTCGCCCAGATCACGGCGGCGACGCTGGCGATGCCCGCCCCGACCTGCCAGCGGATCAGCCGCAGGTTCGCCAGGCGGTGGTCGTGCCCGTCGCCGCTCTTCGGCGTCACCTTGAATTTCAGCTCGCCCGGCCAGACCAGCGCCGCCGTCGCCTGCAGCGCGATCATCATCTTCGCCAGGTGGAAGCGCTCGCTCTGGAAGTAGGGGTTCGTGCCGCCCGTCAGCAGCCGGCTCGCGATCACCCCCAGCAGCCAGTACGGCACGAAGCGGTAGAGCAGGTTCCAGCCCATGTTCGTCATCGGCAGCGTGCCGGCGCTGAGCGCGACGATCGGCGTGACGAGGTAGATCGCTTTGGGGATGTACTCAAAGACGTAGGCGACGCTGGCGAAGTAGGACAGCCGCTGCTTCCACGTCAGCCCGCGCCTGAGCAGCGGGTTGTCGTGCCGGAAGATCTGCACCGCCCCCTGCGTCCAGCGCAGTCGCTGCCCCAGGAACGCGTCGGCGTCGTCGGGCGCGATGCCGACGGCCAGCTCGTGGTCGTGGTACACGCTGCGCCACCCCGCCGCGTGGATGCTCATCGTCGTGTGCATGTCCTCGGTCACCGTGCGCGTGTCGACACCGCCGATCGCGGTCAGCGCCTCGCGCCGGATGATCGCTCCGGAGCCGCACCAGAACGCCGCGTTCCAGCGGTCCTTGCCCGGCAGGATCGCATCGTAGAACACCGACTGCTCGTGCCACGGCGACTCGCCGCGCGAGCGCACCGCACGCGCGTGCTGGAACGAGTCCAGGTTGTAGTACGACTGCGGCGTCTGCACCAACGCCACCAGCGGGTCATGGAAGTAGCCCAGCAGATCGGTGAGGAAGTTCTGGAACGGCGCGTGGTCCGCGTCGAAGAAGACGATGTACTCGCCCGTCGTGCGCGGCAGCGCGGCGTTGATGTTGCCTGCCTTCGCGCCCTTGTTGTCGTCCCGCGTCAGGTAGCGCGCGCCCAGTTCCTTGCACAGCGCGCGGACGCCCTGCCGCCGCCCATCATCCAGCACGTACGTCGTGTGCGGATAGTCCATCGCGACGGCGGCAGCGACGGTCGAGCCGAGGATGTCGAGGTCCTCGTCGTACGTCGTGACGAAGACGTCGACCGATTTGCCCGGCGCCGGCGGCGTGCTCTGCCGCTTCGTGCGCGTCCAGAGCGTGGTGGCGAAGAGCCCGAAGAAGGCGAACCCCACGTAGTCGGCGAAGAGGAACGGGAACGAGACCCAGGGCGCGTCCAGGTTGACGGTGTGGAACGTGCGCCACCAGAGGTACATCGCGCCGACGGCGAAATAGGCGATGGCCGCGAACTGCGCCAGCCGCGAATGCACGAGGATCGTCTGCGCCGCCCCTGCCGGGCCGGCTTCTGAGATGCGATTGCTCATGCAAGATGTTCGGCAGTTCCCTTAGGGAGATTTAGCCCAGACCGCGGCCGGCAGGATCGGAGATTTCGGTACACCACTCCTGCTGAGCCCCTCTCCACGCCTTGGAGATGGGTGGCCGTCGCAGACTCGCCGCGGAGAGAAGGCCGGTCGAAGACTCGCCGTGGCGAGAGTGAGCTGCCGGCTTGGCTCGCTGCCGCACCACTCGTAGTCGGGCGCCGGGATGCCCTACGCCCGCAGCCTTGCCAGCGCCGCCAGCACGTCCTCCGCCTCGCGCATGATGTCGCGGACGATGTCGGCCGCCGGCCGCACGTCGTGGACGAGGCCGGCGGACTGCCCGGCGTAGGCGCTGTGGGCCCGCTCCGTCAACTCGCCCGGCCGCCCGGATTCCGCCAGGATCGACTCCCGCGCGCGCCGCAGCTCGTCTCCGCGCCCGAGCCACTCCTTCGCGAAGGGTGTCGCGATGGTCCGGCCGGAGATCCCGGCGGGCCAGGGCAGCTGGTCGATGATATCGAAGACGTCCGTGAACACCGTGTCGTCGGCCGTCGATGCCACGATCCGCTCGCGGTGCTGCGCCGCCATCGTCGCCGATTCTTCCGACGCGACGAAGCGCGTGCCCATGATCACCGCTTGCGCCCCCAGCGCCAGCGCCGCCACCAGCCCCCGCCCGTCGGCGATGCCGCCCGCCGCGATCACCGGGATGCCGCCCGCCACGTCGACCGCCTGCGGCACCAGCGCCATCGTCGCCACGCTGCCGGTGTGGCCGCCCGCCTCGCCGCCCTGGGCGATGATCGCATCGACGCCAGCGGCGGCGCCCTGCTTCGCGCCGGCGACGGTCTGCGCCTGGTGCAGCACGAGCACACCCGCATCGTGCGCCCGCGCGACGTACGGCGTCGGGTCGCCGAAGCTCAGCGTCACCGACGGCACCTTCATTTCGAGGCAGACGTCGAGGAACGCGGGCACGGTCTGGAGCAGGTGGATCCAGAGGTTCACGCTGAACGGCGCCGACGTCAGGTCGCGCACGCGGTGGATCGCCGCGCGCAGCCCGTCCGGCCCCTCGCCGCTGATGCCGCCGAGGCCGCCGAGCGCGCCCGCCCCGGCCACCGCCGCCGCCAGCGCCGGGCCGGCCGAGCCTGCCATGCCGGCGCTGCCGATCGGCACCTCGATGCCGAGCAGATCGCAGATCGGTGTGCGAATGGCCATGCTGCTGCTCCTTCCGAGAGATGCCGTGGGGCCGCGTCAGTGAGAGGAGAAATGGTGGGCGATACTGGACTCGAACCAGTGACCTCTACGATGTCAACGTAGCGCTCTAACCAGCTGAGCTAACCGCCCACAGAGGCGATGGCATCGTAGCGATGCCTGCCCCGCAAGTCAACGCGGCCCAGCGCCGCCGCAGAGGCTCCGTCTTAGCCGCCGGGCACGCTATCCTGCGGCGATATGGCAATTGACGGCATGCTCTCCGGCGTCACGATCGTCGACCTCACCCGTGTGCTGGCCGGCCCGTACTGCACGATGATCCTCGCCGACCTCGGCGCCCGCGTCATCAAGGTCGAGACGCCCGGCGGCGACGATTCGCGCCACATCGGCCCGTTCGTGGGCGGCAAGTCGGCCTACTTCATGTCGCTCAACCGCGGCAAGGAGAGCATCGCGCTCGACCTCAAGGCCGGGGAGGACCGCGACATCTTCGAGCGCCTGCTCGAAACGGCCGACGTGCTCGCCGAGAACTTCCGCCCCGGCACCATGGAGCGCCTGGGCTATGGATGGGAGATCCTGCACGCGAAGTACCCGCGCCTGGTCTACGCCGCCACCTCCGGCTTCGGCACGACCGGGCCGTACTCGCCGCGCCCTGCCTACGACATCGTCGTGCAGGCGATGGGCGGCGTCATGAGCCTGACCGGCCACCCCGGCGATCCGCCGACGCGCGTCGGCACGTCGATCGGCGACATCACCGCCGGCCTCTTCACCGCGATCGGCATCAGCTCCGCCCTCTACGGCCGCGAGCAGTCGGGCGAGGGCGTGATGATCGACGTGGCGATGCTCGACTGCCAGGTCGCCATCCTCGAGAACGCCATCGCCCGCTACGCCTCGACCGGCGAGGTGCCCGGCCCGATCGGCTCCCGCCACCCGTCGATCACGCCGTTCGAGGCGTTCGCGACGCGGGACGGCCACCTGGTCATCGCCGTCGGCAACGACCCGCTCTTCGGGCGCTTCTGCGAGGTGATCGGTCGGCCCGACCTGGCGGCGGACCCGCGCTTCGCCACCAACCCCCTCCGCTGCGACCACAACGCCGAGCTGAAGCCCGAGCTGGAGGCGGCGCTCGCGGCGCGCTCTACGGCCGACTGGCTGCAGGCGTTCGAGGCGGAGGGCATCCCCTGCGGCCCGATCCAGGACGTCGCGCAGGTGCTGGCCGACCCGCAGGTGGCCGCGCGCAACATGATCGTGACGGCGGACGATCCGGCCGTCGGTCCCCTCCGCATGGCTGGCAACCCGATCAAGACCTCCGCCTACGCCGACCCCACCACGCGCCCCCCCGCCCCCGACCTCGACGCCGACCGCGCGCGGATCCTCGGCGGGCTGTAGCGTGCAGGCGTAACTGGCTGAAGAGGATCCGCCGTGAGCAGTGGCCAAGAACCGATCCGTCTCCCCGGCGGGAATGTCTCGCCGGTCTTTCGCGTTGGTGATACCGTCCGGCGCGCGACCGGGCCGTGGACCCCGGCGGTGCACGCGCTGCTGCGCCACCTGGAACGTTCCGGGTTCCAGGGCGCTCCACGCGTATTCGGGATCGATGGCGAGGGCCGCGAGACCCTGTCGTACATCGACGGGTTTGTGCCGTATGCACCAGACATCCCGGGCGAGATCTGGAGCGACGACGCGCTCGTCAGCGCCGCCCGCCTCGTCCGTGCCTATCACGATGCGGTGAGGTCGTTCGAGCCGCCTGCGGATGCGCAGTGGCGGTTCTGCCCGGGGGCGCCGACGGCCGGCGAGATCGTCTGCCACAACGACATCGCGCCCTGGAACACCGTCTACCGAGAACACCTCCCGGTGTCCTTCATCGATTGGGACTTTGCGGCGCCCGCGCCCGCCGTCTGGGACGTCGCCTACGCCGCCTGGCGGTTCGTCCCGCTCTACTACGACGGCATCCCCGGATCAGCCGCCGAGGCCGACCCCGCGGAGTGCGCCCGCCGGCTGAAGCTCTTCTGCGACGCCTACGGGCTCGACGATCGCACCGGACTGCTCGGCGTAATCCAGGAGCGACAGCAGGCGATGTACGACACCGTCCGCATTTGGGGGGAAGCAGGCGTTCCGGCCTTCGCCGAGATGTGGAAGACCGGCCACGCGGTCGCACCCCTTCGCGACAAGGCATTTGTTGGAGCGTTCAGGCAGGTCCTGGAGTCGGTGCTGTGATCTGCGAGCGCGTCAGGCGTGGGTGCTGCGTATCCGTATGCCCGCGTCAGTGACCACTACGAACTGATCCAACTCATCGGGGAACTGCGCAAGCACTTGTTCGAGCCGCGCGCACTTGATCGAGAGCACTTCGGATCTCATCCGGAGCAGGATGACGCCGCGATGAGCGAGGCGGCGGCGATAGATCAGCTCTCCGAAGTCAGTGTCGTTGGTGATCAGGACACGGCTCTGCCTGCGGGCGATGGCGAGCACCTCCCGATCCTTCAATGCGCGGGGATGGTCGTGGACAATCGTTGTGACGTCGTGCCCGCGCTCGGAAAGGAACGCGGCGAGGCGGAAGTCCGCGCACTCGTCGAGGAGAAACCTCACCGAGCAGCCCTGCGAGTGCGCGCGGGTTGTGCGACCGCCGGGTACAGTGCCTCACCCTCAACGAGCGACTGCGCGTACTCAACGCAGGCCTGGATGTCGCGGCGCGTGAGGCGCGGAAAGGCCTCGAGCAACTCCTCGATATCCAGCTGCTGCGAAAGGTGCTTCAGCACGAGTTCGACAGGGATACGCGTCCCGCGCACCACGGGCTTACCCGCGAGGACTTCGGGGTCGATGGTGATTCTTCCCCGGGGGGTTGCACGCCGTTTCGTTACCATGCTGTGCTCTCGCTGCTCCGCCCGACCGGGTTGACGCGCCGGGGTCAACCGCAGCATATCAGGGCAGGCGATCAGCCCGCGTCGGCCCGCCGTCGCCACGCCCTGCTTGTTGCCTCGGCGCGTCGTGCTAGAATGCGGGAGCGCGGACCCCCGCGCGGTGAGCATACGGGCCGCTAGCTCAATTGGCAGAGCATCTGACTCTTAATCAGACGGTTCTGGGTTCGACTCCCGGGCGGCTCACCAGTACACAAAACAGCCGGCCGCTCCATTTGGAGCGGCCGGCTTTGCTGTTCGTACTTGTGTCGTGGCGGGCGATGCCCTAGCGCGTGGCGACCAGGTCGCCGCAGCGCTCACGGAAGAGCTGCAGCGACTCCACTTCGTGGCCAAGGAGCAGGCTGTAGGTCATGGGGCACGACCCGCAGTAGAAGATGCCGCGCATCGAGTCCGCGAGACTGCGTGTGTGGAAGCTGATCTGTCCGCCGCAAATGACGCATTTCATGGTCTTCGCCCTCCCTCCCAACGCTGCGTGCGTTGTGCCAGGTTGGGATGGGCTGGTTAGGCGGCCCCGCCTCCGCTACACCAGCCCATCCCACTTCTTGGCGTTGTTATTGTCTATCTGCGCCAGTCGGGGCTGCAATACGACTGTCGTCCTAGGACTCTTGACGGCGCGTCGTGCCGCGTAGATTCGGGCCGCGCCAAAGTCCGCGTTGTGCGATGCGCCGGGCGCTCCCCGGCCTACGCCGCCCCCCTCGCTCACGCCAGCCGCACCGCCGCCGAGCCCACCGCCGACAGCGCCGCCGCGATCAGCAGCGCGAACACCAGGCGACGGAACAGCTCCGGGTGCGTCCGCCGCAGCAGCGCGTGCCCGGCCACGCTGCCCGCCAGCACAGCCGGCAGCGCCGTCGCCGCGAGCGCGAGCGCGTACAGCGACACCACGCCCGTCGCGACGAACGCCGCCAGCGTCAGCACGCTCACGCTGAGGAAGAAGACCGCCAGCCCGGCGCGGAAGGCCTGCGGCGGGTAGCCGAGGCTCTGCAGGTAGAGCACGACGGGCGGCCCGTTCATGCTGGTGCTCGTGTTCAGCACGCCCGAGACGAAGCCGACGCCCAGCTCG
>Ga0315281_10006017_pt1 | contig 17289 bp, 15 predicted proteins | sample YL17G07_0_MG_FD_204540 | JGI IMG/M metagenome (GOLD analysis project Ga0315281, IMG submission 204540) | Sediment microbial communities from Yellowstone Lake, YNP, Wyoming, USA - YL17G07_0 | ecosystem: Environmental > Aquatic > Freshwater > Lake > Sediment | place: USA: Wyoming | collected...
AGCCATGAACGCCGCTTCCGGCGAGAATGACAGGATGTTTAGCTTCGATGAGTGCCTGGCTGACTTTTTTAATTTCATCAGCCATTGGTGCATAATTTGCAGTTTGAAGATAACCGGCGGTGGGAAAAATTCTGGGATTTCGATCTGGTCTAAACTCACCGCTAATCGCTGAACTTCGCATTACTACTGCAGCTGGTGCCGGGCGTCCGGCGATGGAATGTTTGAGAGCAAGCTGAACGCCATGAACAGCTTCTTCAGGTGTAACCGCATAGGAGGTGAACTTGCTCATCCCGCGCATCATATTCACAATATCGAACGAACCATACTCACCTACCCCGGACTGATAATTGCCGTGCTGAGCAATCCCTTCAGATGTGTCTGTTAGAACAACCATCGGAGAACCATAGGTGTAGCTTTCTAATATTCCAAAAGCTCCGTTAGATGCGATAAACGGTCCCTGCCCCATGAGAACAGCAGGTCTACCGGTTAGCCGTCCATAAGCGTCAGCCATGCAAGCTGCAACTTGCTCATGCCGGCATAACACTCCCTTGATCTTGTCCTCTTTCCCATACATGGAATCCCAAATTGGAATAGTGCCGCCTCCGGGCATTCCAAAGACGTATTCTACCCCGCCTTCAATTAGAACATCGATGATTTTTTCACAAGCTCTGGGCATAACAAACTCCTCCATTCTATAATCACAAAAATACCCGCTTTTCAGTGTAATACGTCTTCGGTCACAATGCAATGTAAGTGTAATTATGTAGATCTAGGAAGAAACCATGCTCTTCACGGAGGCTATGTCGCCTATATTTAAGATCTCAACTTCTTTGTCGATACGTTTTATCAGTCCTGCGAGCACCTTGCCGGGTCCTATTTCAATAAATTTCTTCACTCCATGTACAATCATGTGCTCAACTGACTTCTGCCATTGGACACTGCTAACCAGCTGAGTTAGCAGTTCATCATAGAATTGAATTCCTCTTGTTAAAGGTTGGGCAGTGACATTTCCTATTATCGGCACAACCGGATCTCTAAAAATAACCTTTTCTAATGCACTCTTCATCCCGATTACCGCCGGCTGCATCAAAGGCGAATGGAAAGCGCCGCTAACCTGTAGTTGAGTCACACGCGCAGCGCCTTTTGCTTTAGCCATCTCAGATGCTCTGGCTATATTTTCACTGGGGCCGCTGATTACCAGCTGTCCCGGGCAATTGAAATTGGCGATGACTGTATCTGTCTGTTTGCACACATCTAAAAGGACGGTTTCATTAAGCCCCAATACTGCCGCCATTGCTCCAGGTTGTTGTAAACCAGCCTCATACATCAGCCGTCCTCGTTCGCGGGATAGTATTATCGCGTCTTTAAAGTCGATGACATTCGCAGCAGCGAGAGCCGTATATTCACCGAGGCTGTGCCCCGCCATGTATGTTGGTTTCGGGAAAGCTTTCCCGGCAATTTCCTGCGCTACTTTGAGACAAGCTATACTTACCAGCACCAGGGCTGGTTGAGCATTAACCGTCTTACGCAGCTCTTCGTCCGGCCCTTCAAAGCACATTTTTGTGATGGGGAAATCTATTACCTCATCGGCTTGCTTAAACAGTGATTTTATCGAATCAAAAGCATCATACAGGTCTTTTCCCATCCCAACCGACTGGGCACCCTGACCGGGAAAAACATAAGCCAGCGATTCTAGGTCTGACAAGTCTATCTCCTGATAAAACGATTCATGTTCGCAATTATTTTTTCTGCCTGGGCAACAGTCTCTTCTATAATAGCTTTAGCTGGTTTAATATCTTTGATCATTCCTGCAATCTGTCCAGCGAGTAGTGAACCCTCTTCTATATCTCCATCAATAAGACCAAGATGCATCCTGCCCAGCCCGAAGTTGTTAAGTTCTTCTTTACTGATACCCGCCTGTTCCAGGGCGGCATATTGTTCGGTAAGGCTATTTTTCAATGAGCGTATCGGTAAACCGGTGGTCTGTCCGGTAACCGTAGTAGCATGGTCATCAGCCTCAAGTATCTTGAATTTGAAATTGGAGTGAGCAATACATTCAGTGCTGCATACAAAACGTGTCCCCATCTGAACACCTGCTGCGCCTAATGATAATGCCGCCGCCAGTCCATGTCCATCAGCGATTCCACCGGCAGCAATTACTGGTATTTTCACGGCATCTACGACCTGGGGAACTAACGCCATAGTAGTTGTCTCGCCGATATGTCCGCCCGACTCCATTCCCTCGGCGACTACGGCGTCAGCGCCGGCTTCCTCAACATGTCGCGCAGCAGAGACTGTCGCGATAACAGGGATGACTTTCATACCAGCCAGTTTCAGTCGGTGTATGTAAGGTTTGGGACTGGCGGTACCGGTGGTGATAATCGGCACGCCTTCTTGGAGAATAACCTCTATAACCTCTTTAACATGAGGTGAGGTCAAAGGCACATTGATACCGAATGGTTTCTGTGTTTTTTGTTTGGTCAGTCTAATCTGATTTCTGACCCACTCAGGTTCGTAGTATCCGCATCCTATTATGCCTAATCCGCCGGCGTTGGATACTGCCGAAACTAATTCGAAGGTAGCAATATGCGCCATACCTCCTTGAATTATGGGGTGCTCGATGCCCAACAGCTCGCAAATGGCGGTTCGGAGCACAGTATACCTGCCTGAAATCTTTTACGAAGCTTTCTTAGGTTTCGGGGTTTTGATCTGGATGACTTCCCGACCAGCATAACTGCCGCAAGTGGGGCAAACGCGGTGCGGGAGTTTTGGACTATGACATTGTGGACAGTCGATTAATACCGGTGCCGTGAGCCCGAGATGCGCGCGTCGCTGCCCCTGTCTCGCTTTGGCATATTTTCGCTTGGGTAGTGGTGTCATCTTATTTTCTTCCTTTATTCTTGAGTTTCAGCAGTTCCGCCCACCGCGGGTCTATGTCACTCGAAGGGCAGTCACATTTTTCTTCATTAAGATTTTTTCCACAAGTGGGACATATTCCGGCACATTCCTCATTACACAATGGCTTCATCGGAAGCGCCATTACTTTATACTGCCTGATTGCCTCCGTTAAGTCAAGAATATGATGCTCATCAATCTTGAATGCCCCTGTTTCTTCCGGTGAAGGCAACTTGGATCCAGTATTAACATCTATCATCGGATAGTATTCTTCTTCGATATCGAGAGGAATACTGCATTTGAATGGTTTCAAGCATCGACTGCATGCTAATTCAACTTCGATGCAGACTCGTCCCTGTACCAGAATACGACGGTTAATTAACGTAAGTTTTAGTTCGCCATTCACAGGAATTAAACCGGTTTCATCTTGAAACGCGTCATCCAAGGGGATTATCCGCGTGGCGCCCTGTTCAGATTTTAATAATTGCGCAACGTTTATTTGCATTGAAATTTCCTTAAATTGAAAAGTGTCCAGTTCGTGAAGTACTTGTGGGGGAGAGCTTTTGCAGCAGCGTTTGATTTAATATCCACTCTCAATTATATGTGAAAACAGGCACGCGGTCAAATCATTGACACTCCCGGGAAAACATTGTATAGTGCGAAAACATAACGCGGTAAATGATAAGGAGGGAACATGCTCAAAGATTTTAAGGCATTCATTATGCGCGGTAACGTCGTTGACATGGCGGTGGGTATTATCATCGGCGCGGCTTTCGGCACCATCGTATCCTCCCTTGTCAAAGATGTCATTATGCCACCAATAGGTTTTGCCCTGGGCAAAATTGACTTTGTTAATTTACATGCCGTCCTTAAACAGGGTGTCCCTGCAGGGCCCTACGATTCACTGGCTGCAGCACAAACCGCTGGCGCGGTTACGCTGAATTACGGTTCTTTTATCAACACGATCATCACTTTCCTTATTATTGCCCTCGTTGTCTTTTTCTTCATCGTACGTCCTATCGCTCGGATGAATGCCCGTCAAAAGGCAGCACAACCGGCTGCGGCGCCAACCACCAAGGAATGTCCCTTCTGCAAGACATCAATTAATCTAAACGCAACTCGCTGCCCGAATTGTACTTCCCAGCTCGCGGCAAAATAATGGTTCCATAATTAGTCTTTCGAAATATAACTATTCTGAAAGGTACCGGGGTTAAAACACGGCACCGGACTTTCAGAATAGTTGGTTTATCTAATTTCAACCCAATAAAGTCTAGCTGGTTTAAAACTAGCAACTCGGAGATTACGAATGACGCACAACGATAAACAACAAAAGGCTGAGTTAGCCCAGGTATTACAAGCCGCTGATATGGTCGGCTATCAAGCTGGTTCGGTTGTTAGCCGCACACTTGTCGATAAAACAGCTGGAACCGTAACTCTTTTCTCATTTGCGGCGGGACAAGGACTTAGTGAACACACAGCCCCTTATGATGCCCTGGTTTATGTTTTCGATGGCGAAGTAGAAGTCAAGATATCAGGCAGACCTTTCAATCTAACAACCGGTGATATGATCATCATGCCAGCAAACAAGCCTCACGCTCTTAAAGCAATTAAACAATTCAAGATGATGCTGATCATGATAAAGTCATGAGGAGACACCTGTTATCTATTTTTTTACACTCAATGTTGATAAGATGAGCAGGGGTATCTCCTGAAAAAGAGACGTGATGAAAACAAAAGGGTATTATTCCCCGAAGTCTGCAACACTTTATGATACTGGTGGCTGGTTCCTGGTCTTCATGTTTTCCGGACTGGCATTCGTCGGTGTGATTTTCGACTATTTCTGGAACTTTTTAGTATGTTCACTAACTTTACGTTGGAAACATATAGATATTCCCAGAAATAAAAGATTCATCTATTGTATTATTATAACTGCTCTTGGTTTACTAATCGATTGGTTATATTATGAATTGGCATGGGGTACAGTGGATATTGGCAATCTTAGAATGTCCGCCACGTTTGTTCCTGCTGGCTCACAACCGATCTTGGAAATGAGCACCATTCTTATACCAGCGGTTATTATCGGTTTGATTAATTTTAGTATTTCTAAGTGGTATTTTCACCTGACACCCAAGCAAGCTTTATTGCTGGGTACGGCAATGGGAATTTTCACGGCTCCTTGGCTTATAGTCGCTTTTGTATTGTTAAATTGGTGATTATTATAAGGTAACAAGAATGTCTGAAAAGTTGATTGGAAGTAATATCATTCAATGGTTGATCGAGCCCGAAGACCCAGGCGTCAGATACCTGGCGCTTCGCGACCTGGTAAAAGCTCACTCACAAGAAGTAGAAACCGCCAGGCAGCAGGCATATTTGCGAGGTCAAATTTCTGTAATCCTCGACAAGATGAATAAGGAAGGTTATTGGGTGCAGCCGGGCTCTGGCTATTACCCGAAGTATACAGGCACAGTATGGTCGATTATCCTTCTGGCACAGCTGGGTGCTTCTATAAACATTGATAAACGTGTGGCGACTTCTTGCTCTTATCTTTTGGATCATACACTCACCAGGAGTGGACAGTTTAGTGTCAGCAACTCTGCATCCGGAACCGCTGACTGCTTGCAGGGTAATTTATGCGCTGCTTTACTCGACCTTGGGTGCGAAGACCCACGCTTGAACAAAGCCTTCGAGTGGATGGCACGGAGTGTAACCGGAGAAGGAGTGGCGCCATTAACAAATAAAACCGCCGCGGTACGCTACTACGCCGGTAAATGCGGTTCGAATTTTGCCTGCGGCTCAAATAATAAACTACCCTGTGCATGGGGAGCCGTGAAAGTGATGAAGGCTTTCAACAAACTTCCGAAGTCGAATAGGACAAGGTTGATTAATGATGCTATCACAACGGGAGTTAAATTCCTTTTTAGCACCGATCCGGCTAAAGCCGATTATCCTAGCGGATACAGTGTCAAGCCAAGCGGCAATTGGTGGAAATTTGGCTTTCCTGTATTCTATGTTGCCGATATTCTGGAGATAGCCGAAGCGCTGGAGGGACTGGGCTACGGCAAAGACCCGCGGTTATCCAACACCTTGAAAATTATCCGTGAAAAGCAGGACAAACAGGGACGCTGGCTGCTTGAATATGATTATACCGGTAAAACCTGGACTGATTTTGGTATAAAAAAACAGCCTAATAAATGGGTCACCTTGCACGCTCTAAAAGTCCTCAACGCGGTGCGATGATTTTATGTTCGAATACGTGGAAATAGACTCAGGTCATCTAGATTCAATCGCAACCCTATGGAACAAATTGAGAAAGCACCAAAGAAATCTTTCACCTCATTTCTCAGACCACTATGAAAAGCGAAATTGGAAAAGCAGGAAAGCAGAATTACTGAAAAAGTGGTGAAGTTAATCTTAACCCATTGAATTACTTCAATGGTACAGGGAACCGTATCGCAATCCCTATCTTTGGCAATTCGATTGTATAAAGGACATTGCGTCAATCCAAACTTCACCGGCACTTCTTAGTAGCGTAACATTTTTGAAATTTCTCGCTCTTTTGTCTAGTATATTATTAGAGACAATGAAAGATTCCGAATTAAATTATCATCTTCAATTCTTGAGTTTACCTGCATCGGGAAAAACAGGAGACCCTCCGGCTTCTGATTTAAAGGACGCCGAGTTTCTCGATGCCTATTCTCAAGCCGTCACAACAGTCGTAGATAAAGTGGGTCCGGCGGTCGCGCACGTTCAGGTCACCCAAAAAAAAGCACAGCACCGCAGCGCACCCTCCCGCGAAGAAGGTGGAAGCGGTTCCGGTGTCGTGATCACGCCGGACGGTTATACCGTTACTAACAACCATGTCGTTGAAACAGGTGACACTTTCCGGGTTGCTTTGCCGGACGGTTCCAGTTATAGTGCCGATCTTGTGGGTAGAGACCCTGCCACAGACCTGGCAGTACTAAGAGTACCCGGCTCAGACCTGCCTATCGCTAATCTTGGAGACTCTGAGAAGCTAAAGGTCGGACAGTTAGCTATCGCTATCGGAAATCCGTTTGGATTTCAAAACACGGTTACAGCCGGCGTTATTAGTGCCCTGGGTCGTTCGCTCCGCAGCCGGAGCGGCAGACTCATCGAAAACATTATTCAGACCGATGCAGCTCTCAATCCCGGCAGCAGCGGCGGTCCGCTGGTAGATTCTCGAGGCCTCGTTATCGGAATAAATACTGCTATAATTCAATTTGCCCAAGGTATTTGTTTTGCGATTCCAGTAAATACGATGCGTTGGGTGGTCAGCTTGTTGATTAAAGAAGGAAAAGTGACCCGCGGCTTTCTTGGTATCGCGGGACAGAACGTCCCCCTGCCAGTACGAGTCGTGAGATATTTCCAGCTCAAACAGGATGCCGGAGTGCAAGTACTCGACGTAACACGGAATAGCCCCGCCTACCTTTCCGGTCTCCAAACGGGTGATATCATCATTTCTCTCGATGACAATCCGGTAACTGGGGTCGATGACATCCACCGTCTGCTTACCCGTGATGTTATCGGTAAAAGAATCCAGATCGTTGTATTGAGAGACTGGACAAACCGGTCGGAATTTTATATCGTTCCAGCAGAAAACCCCGAGTTAGTTTAATCGATCATTACAATCTATAATGACCTGAGGTTATTTAAGTGTCGGATTTCCCGATCTCCATCCTTGTTGAGACGACAACCAGGTGCCCGGCCGACTGTATTATTTGTCCCAATAAAAAGATAAAAAGTCGACCGCAAGACATGGCATGGCAGCTATTCAGGAAAATAGTTGATGATTGCCGCGGAAAACAGTTGAAAGAATTCTGCCCGTTTATCCATGGCGAACCTCTATCGTGGAAATATTTCGAGGAAGGACTCGATTATATTTCGCAGACATTGCCCGAGGCAGGCATCGTGATATATACCAATGGGTATCTTCTCAATGCTGCAATAACTGCTCTCCTGCTTTCAAACAATGTCAAGGAAGTGCACTTCTCTATCGACGGGCTTTCAAAGCAAGTCTATGAGCTTCATAGGCGCGGATTGGAGTACGAACGAGTTTTTTCTAATGTTACCAATTTCTTGGAAAAGCTTGAACAAAGCAAGACGAAAATCAATATTCATGTGGCTTTCACTTTGACCGAGCACAACCAGCATGAAGTCGATCATTTCCGTCTTTTCTGGGAAAAACTAGTTGATACGGTTGACATTATTCCCTGCGATGGTAGGGGCGGAGACGAAAAGTCGCCGGCTTTTCCCGAAGGTCGTCAATTACCCTGTTTTCAAACACCGACCCACACATATATTTTGACCGACGGTTCCGTAGTGCCATGCTGCAAGGACTGGGCAGGTTATTCAGTTATGGGCAATGCCGGCAAAGATTCAATAGATGCCGTCTGGAATTCAAGTAGTTATAAACAATTTCGGAAAGATATTATACGCGGTAACAAGCCTGGTATCGAAGTCTGTCAGCGCTGCTGGAATGATAAGCTTTAGATCAGTTTATCCTGGTCCTTTACCCCAGAATTGACGGGCAGCGTGAAGAAAAACGTCGATCCTTTTCCAGGTTCCGACTCAACCCAAATTTTACCACCGTGAGCTTCTACCATCCTCTTACATACTAACAGTCCCAGTCCAAGCCCCTTGGTTTGTTTTAGCGTATTTTCTAACCTTTCGAAGGGCTGGAAAAGGTCGACTAACTTCTGAGCTGGTATGCCAACTCCGTGGTCGCTTACACCTATTTCAACAACTCCCGACCGTTTCTTGGTAGTCAAACTTATCTCTGTCCCCTCAGGAGAGTATTTAACCGCGTTGCTCAACAGGTTGGTGAGTATAAGTTCAATCCGCATTTTATCAGCGGGCACAGTTGTTAGTTTTCCTGAGACATTAATGATAACATGACGATTATTTAAAAGGGCACTCTGTTTTTTTACTAATCGCTTAAACAGTTCCTTGATATTTACTTCTTCCTTTTGCAATGTTAAGCGGTTAGATTGATAGCGGGATAACTCTATAAGATTATTGACGATGTTATTAAGTGATTCTGCTCCTTCTTTCGCCGCGTTCATCATATTCCGAGTGTCTTTGGAAGAAATACCTTCTGTCATTGCTGTGCTGAGTGACCCAATTAGTACAGTCAATGGAGTCCTTATCTCATGTGAGACCATCCCAATAAACTCATCTTTTAATTGTTCCACCTCTTTCCGCCCGGTGATGTCCCTGGCTACGCTCATACTTTGCAGAGGTGTTCCATCAAGGTCTCTTTTGAAAACCACGTAAACTATTTGTAACCACCGCCATCTTCCATCAGCAGCTTTTATCCGTACTTCTATATCACGTATTTGGTTATCTTTGGCTTTCCTGAGGTCGGCTATTGCGGCAATCATTTTGTTGAGATCCCCGGGAAAAAAGATTGATTCAAGGAACTTCCGCTGGTCTTGAATCTGCGTAAGGTCGTAGCCTAAGACAGACATCCCCGATCTACTTGAGTAGATTTGCCGATTGTTCTTAAGGTCATTTACTGAAATTACTGCCGGGTTAAGTTCCGCCAGGCGTTCAAGGAATTGTTCTTTCTCTTTTAATTCCTCTTCGGCTCGCTTTCGTTCGGTAATATCGCGAGCAACATGTACTGAGCAAATGAATTTACCGTTCTTATCACACATTGGAGTTGTGCTTACCAAGAAATTTCCACCAAGATGTGGTTCCTCAATCTCTACCATGTGTTCTTTAGAATCCTGGCAGCTCAAAGAATGCGGGCAGAATTCAGGTGGAGAAGATAAACCATGCATCGCTTCATAACAATGCAGTCCGACACATTTTTCCGGTGCAATTCCGAGTCGGACTGCCATAGCTTTATTGACCCTCATCACCCTGTGTTGTTTATCAATTATCGCTATTAAATCAGGGACCGTATCAAAAGTTAACTCCCACTCTTCTTTCGCTCTTAAGATAGTTTCCTCGGATTGTTTGCGTTCAACCGCGTACAAAAGAGTACGCTTCAATAGTCTTCTGTCTACCTGACCTTTTACGAGGTAATCTTGTGCACCCAGTTGGACAGCTTGTACACCCAATGATTCATCAATTGAGCCCGTCATAATTACGACTGGCAAGTGTGAAAATTGTTGTTGCAGCTGGATAAAAGTGTCTAACCCATGGCTGTCGGGTAGGTTAAGGTCGAGCAATATGATATCAACATGGCTGCCAGCCAGGTGTTTTAAACCTGACGTTAGCCTTTCAGCGACGTCGATTATTAAATCACTGCCGGTCTCTCTTAACATTTCTTGCACGAGCCGGGCATCACCCGGATTATCTTCAACCAGGAGGACTTTCATCCCATCCCTCCTTACATGCCTGCGTTACTATACTCTCATACAAATCGAGTACAAATATCTTATTTAGGCGGAAGTCTCACTATATTCAACCAGAAATCTTCTATTGACTTCGTTACCTCAATGAACTGATTGAAATCAAGCGGTTTGGTAATATAGCAGTTAGCGTGGTGGTCATAGCACTTGATGATGTCCTCTTCAGCTTTTGAAACCGTCAGGACCACCACTGGAATTCTCTTCAGATTTTCATCTGTCTTCACTTCCGTCAGGACTTCCCGCCCGCTCTTTCGAGGTAAGTTAAGATCAAGAAGAATAAGATCAAGCCGGGGAGCATCTTTGTATTTACCTTGCTGGCGAAGGAACATCATCGCTTCAACCCCGTCTTCGACTATGAAAAGCTTATTTCTTACTTTACTTTCCTTGAGGGCTTCCTGTGCGAGACGCACATCTCCAGGATTGTCCTCGACGAGTAGAATATCGATCATTTTACCCTGCATGTCATCCACTGTAATAACTCCTTTGCGTTGTCGGTATTATGAAATAAAAAGTCGAGCCTTCGGCTGGTTTTGATTCAACCCAAATCTTACCGCCATGTCTTTCTATAATCCTCTTGCATATAGCCAGTCCTAATCCGGTACCCGGATATTCATTTCTTGTGTGTAATCTCTGGAATAACATAAAAAGTTTATTAAGATACTCTGGCGCAATGCCGATACCGTTATCTTTTACTGAACAAACGCAATTCGTTCCTTCAATCTTAGCTGAAATATGGACCTTGGGAGGATTATCACTACAGAACTTAATAGCATTATCGATTAAATTCTGAAATACCTGGGTTAACTGGCTGCCGTCGCCATAAACTACAGGCATCAGGCTGCGAGTTATTACAGCGTTTTTCTCTTTAACCGCGAGCTGTAAATTTTCTAGAGCCTGGGATAGAACCGCATCAAGCTTGACTGCTTCGAAGTTCTTTCCACGAGTTCCAACGCGCGAATATGCGAGCAGGTCGTTGATTAATCTTTGCATCCTGATAGCTCCCTCGGAAGCAAACGCAATAAACTCGTCTGCATCCTTATCGAGCTTCCCCTGGTATCGTCTTTCTAATAACTGAACATAGCTCGAAACCATGCGTAAAGGTTCCTGGAGGTCATGGGAAGCGATATAAGCGAATTGCTCCAATTCGGCGTTGGAACGTGCCAGCTCTGCGGTGCGAGCTTTCAAAGCATCTTCTGCCATTTTACGCTCTGCAATATCAATTCCAGCACCTATTAGATAAGGAATGTTATCAATAACCATCCGAAATCCGGTAAAATAATACGGTATCTTCCTGCCACTCTTACAAAAGAGACTCGCCTCGGCATTTGACGATCCAGTTTTAAATACAGCTCCAATCATTTCTGCAATAAGCCGTTTGTCATCTCCTTCGAACAGATCTAATGGACTCAGTTGCGCAAATTCTTCAGGCGAATAACCGGACACTTCAGGAAAATTCCTATTCCAGCGTAAAAATTTACCATCTTCTTTAAAAAGGTAAAAAACGCCGGGCAGACTATTAATCGCAGTATCGGAGAAAGCCATCTCTTTCAACAGGCTTTCTTGTGCTTTCAATCTCTCTTCCATTTCATCGCGAAGTTGGGTGTTGGATTGCAGCAGTTCTGTCGTACGCTCTTTAACCCTGATTTCTAGTACATCCCTGGATTTCTGAATCTCTTCCATTGATTGGTTCAAATCATCAAGAATATTAAGTAAAGCTTTTTGAGTATCCTGTAATTGCGATCTATCGGCATTGAAATCCTCAAGAATGTTAAAGGTTGCTGCCTGCGTTTTTTCGAGGTTATTTTTCTCGGTATTAAAATCATCAAGGATGTTCAAGACCGCACGCTGGGTCTCTCGAAGTGCTCTGACCTTCTCTTCAGTCCCGATTTCGTTTATTTCTAAAGTCATAGAGTTTCGCCAAGCCTTTTTTTCAATTCCTCGATTTCTTTTTTCAACTCTATCATCTTGAGCTCGCGACCAACGGTGAGTTTTTGAAACCTTTCTAACTCGACCAGCCTTTCCATTTCCCTCGCTCTTTGCTCGGCGACCTGAGCTTCGGCTTTTCGCTGTGCCGTTATGTCCCTGGCGGCAGCAAACACTCCAAGCACGTTGCCAGCAACATCCTTAAATACTGAAGCATTATATAATACATCGGTAAGCTTGCCATCTACGTGACGGATAGTCAGCGGATAGTCGGTAACTGTGCCTTCTAAGAATACAAGCCTATAACCTTCACGAGCTTTTTCCGGGTCTGTGAAATAGTTGGCAAAATCAGCCCCGATCAGTCTTTCGCGCGAAACACCGGTAACCTTGGTAGTGGCTTCATTGACATCTGTAATTTTACCGTCGGGACTAATAGTAACCAGCGGATCAAGTGAAGCCTCAATCAAACTTCGTGCATACTGGGAAGCCTGCTTTTGGGCTGTGATATCGCGTGCCGCAGCGAATACACCGAGGACTTTTCCTCCCACGTCTTTATAAACTGATGCGTTGTACAAAACATCAGTTAATTTCCCATCGATGTTGCGGATGGTGAGCGGATAATCCGTGACCGTGCCTTTTGAAAAAACCAATTGATACCCTATTCGAGCTCTGGCAGGTTCAGTAAAATAATTTGAAAAGTCGGTCCCGATTAACTTCGCCCGAGATACTCCAGTAACTTTGACAGTCGCTTCGTTGACGTCTGTAATTTTACCATCAGGACTGATAGTAACCAGCGGGTCAAGTGAAGCCTCGATCAAACTTCGAGCATATTGAGAAGCTTGCTTCTCAATCGCCATGTCACGGTCGATAACTGAAAGTCCGATAAGCTGACCTTCATCATCACGAACCGGGGAGACGGTCACGGCTACATCGACGATCGTCCCATTCTTCTTTTTACGCCGGGTTTCATAACGTTCGACCTTCCGCCCATGTCTGACCTCTTCAATAATTTCTTTGAATTCTTCTGCACGGTCCGGTGTTGCGATAATGGACATAGGTTTGCTGAGCGCTTCGCTTTCAGTATATCCAAACATTTTTTCAGCTGCCGGATTCCAACTGGTAATGGTTCCATCTAGAGCCTCGCCAATAATGGCATCTTCCGACGACTGGACAATTGCCGCGAGATAACGAAATTTTTCATCAACAGCAGACACCGATTGCAATAAAACGTTGTTTTGTTTTACAGGACGTTTATTCATTTTGTCTTCTCCTCTTACCCACGCCACAAATGAACTAAATACACATCATACAACGCCTAGGTCCAGATAACAACTTCGTTTATATCAAATTTTTCCACCGATTGGCGAATTATTTATCGGAGCTTGTTTATGATATATAGTGCTTCCCGAACTTACCATCTTTTCTATAAAATCAGCAGCATCAACCTTAGGCAGAACCCGGCATTTTCGTCCTATCGTAATACCGGGGGGGACTTTCACTTCTTTACCAAATACAGTTACATCCCAACTGCCGGGAAACAACCTGTTCCCCACGCCTATATAACACGAATTGCCAATACTCACTTCCTGGTCGAGGATGCATCGATCAATAACACAATCATCGCCTATTGCAACGTCTGGCATTAATATTGAGTCTCTTACCTCGGTCCTTTCTCCGATGCGTACCCCCGGAGATAAGATGGAATTGTTCACCCTGCCCCTGATGACGCATCCTTCGCTTACCAGGCTATTAACTATTGTTCCTGTATTGTTGCTGCTCATATGCATTTCGGATATCTCGGTCTCGGTCAGGATCGGCCAATTACTATCAAGGCTGAATCTCGGCTGTATACCTAATAGCTCCATATTTGCTTCGAAATAAGATTCGACTGTTCCAATATCCTGCCAGTAGCCGCCAAACTCGTAGGCAAACACATTCTCCTTCTTTACTATTTCTGGAAGAATTGCATAACCGAAGTCATGGGTAGAGCTGGATTTATCTGCGTCCTTAGATACATATTGGACCAGCATCTCCCTGTTAAAGATATAGATTCCCATTGAAGCCAGGTTTGTCTCTGGACTCGAGGACTTTTCCACAAAATCAATAATTCGTCGATCAGTGTCCAATTTTACGGTGCCAAAGCGGTAAGCTTCTTCTATTGGAACACGAACGATTCCGACGGTCGCATCGGCGTGCATTTTTTGGTGGAATTCGAGCATTTTCCTGTAATCCATCTTATATACGTGATCTCCCGCGAGTATGAAAACAACATCTGGATCCTGAGTTTCGATAACATCCAGGTTTTGATAGACGGCATCAGCCGTACCCGCATACGAGCCGGATGATGGCGGTAAGATTGATAAGCTGCTGGCTTGGCTGTTTGTCGAATGCCATTTCTTTAAATATTGCGCCATATCGACTCGCTGGTAATCTATTAAAGCCGCAATGCCGCTGATACCGGAATGAATGCAATTGCTTAGTGTAAAATCAATCACACGATACCCACCGGCAAAAGGAAGCGCCGGTTTAGGTCTTAAATAACATAACACGTCCATCCTTTTTCCACGACCACCGGCGAGAATAAGAGCCAGAACTCTCGGTTCCATACAGCCCCCCCTGTTGATCAAGCCTGCATATCAATTTAACGGCGCTGTTCGTACTAATCTTCTATTTCGAATGTTTTCGGAGACTTCAGGGCATTAGAAAAATAACCACAACCCTATATAATTTTGCGTATACTAATACCTTGTTCTTAAAAGCAAGATTCCTGCATAATTCTAATTTCAAAGGAATTTAAAATCTATAAAATTATTCGACAAAAGATAACATTTTTATTACATTTTTTAGATTCATATTAACCATCTCCAGCTAATCAATGTAGATTGCGACATCAGTTTGGTTATTATCCTTCTCAAGGGGAGTCCAATCTACGTGGTAATGTGGGTATAATGCCGGAGTTCGTTATCCTGGACAAAAGTCACCACCTGCAAAACTAAACAAATTTCTTGGCTCTGCCAAAATACATTACGGTACGATCCTGTAAATTTTTCCGGTTTTACCCGATGGTCCACCCGTTTCTGCGGTGAGCACATACACCTCGCCTTCAGCGTCCTGTCCGAATGAACGCAGTAGTGCACCAAGGCGTCCGTTAGAATTGGTATTAATTCCGAGTTCTTTAAAATCCCACTGATTAGAAGACGATTGAAGAGAGGCAACGAAAAGTCGACCATCTCCTCCAGATCCGGGTGATGAAAAATCTCCAAAAATGTAAACTTCCTGAAGTCCTGGAATTGCTTTACCACGGTAGACAAATCCGCCGATGACAGCTGTCCCGGTTATTCCGGAACCGGAATGGCCGTAGGAAATAATAGGATCGATTAACTGATTACCTGAGGCATCTTTGTCCGGACACTGCTGCGGTGATTTGTTAGGGCTGTCGGGATCGAAGCAAGCCTTACCCTCTCTGATGTTCCAGCCATAATTTCCACCTTTTGTTATTATGTCAACTTCTTCCCACAGGTTCTGCCCGGCATCGCCGGCAAAAAGCTCGTGGGTTCCGCCTATATCAAAAGAAATTTGAAAAGGATTTCGCAGCCCAAGGGCATATATCTCATCTACTCCATCCCGCCCAACGAACGGATTATCAGGAGGAATTGCATAAGGCTGCCCGCCGTCAACATCGATCCGCAGAATCTTGCCTAACAAAGTGTTAATATCCTGCCCGTTGCCGATGGGTGAATGTCCCAGCCCAACGTCGTTTGCGCCTCCGCCGTCACCGAGTGGGATATATAAATATCCGTCGGGTCCGAAACGTATTTGTCCACCGTTGTGGTTAGCCTGCGGCTCATCGACCTGAAGGACTACCCTTTCAGAGGTTTCATCCGCCTTATCTGGATTTCCAGCCATTACTCTGAACTCAGAAATATGACTGGTATGATTCCAGCCAGTTGGACCGCCTGACCTTAACGGTGCGCTGTAATACACGAAGAATCGGCCGTTTTGACTGTAATCAGGATGGAAAGCAAATCCCAGAAGCCCGCGTTCGTCATATCCAGGATTAAGCTCAACCATTCTGGATCTCAAGTCGAGAAACGGTTGGTCTGTAATGGTACCATCTTGCATTAATATCTTGATGACTCCGATCTGGTCAACGATAAAAAGTCGGCCTGAATTATCCGGAGAAGGAACGATTCCCACGGGTGAAACAAGTCCATCGGTTACCAGCTTCAATCCAACAGTACTTACTGAATTTTGTGTTCCGGGAGAAGGTGGTTGATTTATCGGTTGGTTGTTTGGGGTAGATTTTGAGCCTGTGGTACAGGAAACAAATATAACCAACATCGTTAATATGAAAACGACAAGCAGTAAATGACGATATACTTCGATCAACCTAAATTTTATAGAATTCGACTCACGCTGCATCCACACATTTACTAAACACGCTTTCCTAATTTTTTACGATTACTTTTCGTTGTATCAGGTTTCACGCAAGCAGTATCTGCCTGGATTTCATGCTGAAATGCAAAGTTATAAAGAGCGGCTGGTCGGGAAAATCCGAGTTTGCGCATCATATTAGCGCGATGAGCTTCTGCAGTCCTCCGGCTAATATTCAATCGACGAGCTATCTCAGCACATGTCAAGCCCTGTGCTGAGAGTTGAAAGACTTCGCGTTCCCTCGCTGTAAGTCTGCGGTAAAAATCGGGTGAGTTTGTAGTAATCATCTCCCCCAGAGAAGGCTGCTCCGACAGATGCGCGGATAAATACCTTTTTCCTGCAGCAACTTCACGAATTGCGCGTATCAACTCTTCCGATGACGAATCCTTGGATACATATCCCCTCGCACCCGCTTTGAAGGATTCCATCACGTAATGGTCGCTGGCTAGCATCGAATAGATTACTATCCCTGTTCTGGGAAGATTTTTGCTCAGCTCCCGGGCGACTTCAATACCGTTAATGTCTCCGAGTATTAGATCGAGCAAAACAACATTCGGATTAAACCGTTGTGCCATAGTGACCGCTTCAAAACCGTCATTGGCTTCCGCAACTACTGAGAAATCCTTCTCTGTTTCAAACAGGGATTTCAGTCCTTTTCTTA
>Ga0315281_10006018_pt1 | contig 17288 bp, 15 predicted proteins | sample YL17G07_0_MG_FD_204540 | JGI IMG/M metagenome (GOLD analysis project Ga0315281, IMG submission 204540) | Sediment microbial communities from Yellowstone Lake, YNP, Wyoming, USA - YL17G07_0 | ecosystem: Environmental > Aquatic > Freshwater > Lake > Sediment | place: USA: Wyoming | collected...
TGAACGGGATCTTTGTCGATGCGACATGGACGAGCACGATGGCCGGACCGAACGGGATCCCCTGCCCGCCCCTCTGCTCGAGCCCGTACCTCCTCCAGTCGACCGCCTCGACCGCCTGAGTGATGGCGCATGCGCCCTGCTGGTACATCAGCGGGACGCGGTTCGCGAACCTCAGTATCTGCACCGGGTCCTCCCTGCTCAGCCCGCCCCCGTAGACGATTCCTACCTCGACCGTGAACGGGTTGCCCGCGTAGACCTTTGGCTCCCTGGTTATCGGAGGAGCGTAGAAGTCGGCCTTGAGCTCGCCCAGGACGTTCTTCAGCCCCTTCCTTATCAGCGTCTCCCCGATTGGGGAAAGGCAGTCCGTCTCGGGAGACATGATCTTGACCTTCTTGATCGCCTCGAGGATGGCCCCGGCCTGCTCGAGCGTCATCTTGTCCGGTCTCTGCTCGGGCGGGACGCCGGCGAGCTCGCATATCTCCCTCGCGACCCTGTACGATATCCTCGAGAATTCGGTGTTGAGGAAGCTCGTGATCTTGAGCGATTCTGTGTACTTCGCCATGCTCAGGAGCTCACCCAGCTCGACCCCCTCGGGGTGAGGCTTGATCTCCTTCGTTGGTGGGGGGACGATATCGGACGCCCTCTCGAAGACTATGACGTTTCCCTCCGGTGGGATGAACGTGATCTTCGCATGCGGATTGACTATAGCGACGCCCTTGAGATACTCGAATATGGATTGCTTCCCGCCGATGTACTTCCCCTTGACATTGATCTGGAAGCTGGTGCCGTGAGACCGGTCCCAGATGACGAAATCCTCTTTGATGATGTCCGGCCTGTTCTTCTTCGTGTCGAGGATCAGGTCGCACTCATACGCCACCTCCTCGTCGGATATCTTGGATTTGACCTTCGCGGCCTTTCCAGTCGTGAGCTGGCCGTACATCACAACCGCAGAGACGCCTATGCCCTGTTGGCCTCTGCGCTGCGCCCTTGTGTGGAACCTCGAGCCGTATAGTAGTCTCGCGAAGACGTTGGGGACCTGCTTCTTGACGATGCCAGGACCGTTGTCCTCCACTGTCACCCTGTACTCCTTCTCGTCTGTCTTCTCGACACGCACGAGCAGCTCCGGGAGAACGCCCGCATCCTCACAGGCGTCCAGGCTGTTGTCGACGGGCTCCTTCACGGACGTGATGAGCGCCCTCGTGAGCGAGTCGAACCCTAGGATCTGTTTGTTCTTCTCGAAGAACTCCGAGACGGAGATCTCCTTCTGCTTCTTCGCGAGTTCATGGGCTATGGATGACAAGCAATCCTGCCTCCACAAGAATCGATGTATCGCTCTGACCTAGCGTGCATCCCGAGTGGAGTGTATGGTTTCCCTGCATAAATGTATTGCGCGGCCAGCTCGTGACTCTCGGCGGACAGGGAAAGGCTCTATTCGAACTTCTCTCCGCATTTGGGGCACACGGTCGCGGCGGCAGGAACATCCGCGCCGCATTCGGAGCATACGAAGGTGCCTTCGTCCTCGAGGCCCATCGCCTTCCTCTGAAGGCTCACCTTGACGTCCTCCTTGGGCTTCTTCGCCTCCCCCTTGGCGCGCTCCTCCTCCCACTTCTCCATCTGGACCTTTCGCATCCTCCGTGTCCTTCGGGTCCACCAGACCATTACCACGATGAGCGCGTAGAGTGGGAACACGCTGGCGAAGGTCTGGAACATTGAGATCGGCAGGAGGATGCCCAGGATCGCGTTGGTGTCCTTGGACATCGGCCCCAAGAGCCACATTGCCTGGCTGGAGGAATAGTCGGCACAGATGTACCATGTGCCGCTGACGTTCGCCCAGAACACGTACATGTTCATAGGCGTCGAAAGAGTGGTATCGTAGGCATATGTGACATTCGCTTCCCCCGTGATGTCGTTGCTGACATTTATGGACCGCCTGGTCATCGTGAAGTTCTCGCTGGTGCTCGAGGGGAAACGCACTGACTGGATGAGGACGGCAACGTCTTTCACCATCGTGGCATTGTCCTTCACGTGCACTGTGACGCTGAACTCGTAGACCGTGGTCTTATCTCCATATAGCGGCTGGAGCGCGCCTTCGGTCAGAGTCGCGTTCTTGTCATCGCTCGTGCCAACCTCGTACTGGATGTGCTGATAGCGATCGGTAAAGGAGGCCGCGTACACGCCTGTGAAGACCAGCGAGGCGAGCACCCCGATGACGAGGAGCTTCTTGGCGGACTTGATGTCGAAGTACCAGCATATCCCAATGAGCACGAGCGGAGTGAGGAGGCCGCTGAGGCAGAAAGTGCTCCCATAAAGGACCACCAGGTAATAGACGGCTGCCGAGATGCCGATGGCGAACGGGATCACGAACGGGGTCTTCCCGAACTTCTTGAGCTGCTCTTTGAAGTACCTCTGCAAACGCTGAGCTGGAGATTCCATCTCTGGAGGTTCCATCGGGTGAGTCAATCGGCTCTTTGGATAAAAATCTATTGAGGATTGGCTGGATGGTCTCGTGGCAGTCGTTATATAGTTGCTTTTCCCTGGATAGGACTTCCTCGATGAGGTTCCAGCATGAAGACTGCAGTCGTAGCCATCGGAGGCAATGCCATCCTGCGCTCCGGCGAGAAGCCGACTCAGGAGAACCAACTCCGGAACGTCGCCATCACATGCAAGGGGCTCGCGGACCTCATTCAAAGAGGGTACGACATAGTCCTCACGCACGGCAACGGGCCTCAGGTCGGCGACATACTTCTCAGAAACGAGATATCGAAATCTCAGATCCCGCCGATGAGCATGGACGTGTGCGACGCGGAGAGCCAAGGACAGATCGGGTACATGCTGCAGCAGGCATTGTCCTCGGAGTTCGCACTCAGGGGGATGAACAAGGTCGCCGTTTCACTCATCACGCAGGTGGTCGTGTCCGAGGACGACCCCGCGTTCAAGAACCCGACGAAGCCGATCGGAGAGTTCTTCAAGTACCAGGATGCCAGGAAGCACCAGAAGGAGAAAGGCTGGACTATGGCCCTGGACAAGAAGCGGGGCGGGTACAGGCGATTGGTCCCGTCTCCCGACCCCATCGGCATTGTCGAGAGCAAGCCCGTCCAGCGCCTTGTGTTCGGAGGGGAACACCAAGCTGAGGTCGTAATCGCATGCGGAGGGGGCGGGATACCAGTCATCAAGCGAAATGGGAGGTACGTAGGAGTCGAGGCCGTCGTAGACAAGGACCTCGCGGCCGCGATGCTCGCGACCAGCATCCACGAGAAACTCTTCATCATTGCGACCGATGTCCAGAACGTGTTCCTCGATTTCGGGAAGATAACGCAGAGGCCGCTCCTTCGATCGAACCTGTCGGAGATCAAGAAGCATTACGCCGAGGGGCAGTTCCCTCCCGGGAGCATGGGGCCGAAGATGCTCGCCGCCATAAGGTTCTTGGAGGGCGGTGGCGACGAGGTCGTGATTACTTCTACGGAGATGCTCGTCGAGGCGTTGGACAAGGGCGCTGGAACCCATATCTACCGGGAAGACATCAAGGTCTGAGGCCATGCCCAACATCGAAGAGCAGATCAAGGAAGTTGAGGACGAGCTTGCCAAGACCCAGTACAACAAGAATACCCAGCACCACATCGGTAGACTCAAGGCTAAGATGGCGAGGCTCAAGGACGAGGCCGAGGTGCGCAGGTCCAAGGGCCCCAAGACAGCAGGCTACGCCGTCCGCAAGTCCGGCAACGCGACCGTGGCCATCGTCGGTTTCCCGAGCGTCGGCAAGTCCACCCTCCTCAACAAGATCACCAACGCACAGAGCGCGGTGGCCGCATACAAGTTCACCACGCTCACCTGCGTGCCAGGGTTAATGGAGTACAAGGGCGCGAAGATACAGATCCTGGACCTTCCAGGGCTGATAAAGGACGCCTCGAAGGGCAAGGGCCGCGGCCGCGAGGTGCTCTCGGTCGTCCGGTCCGCCGACCTCATACTCCTGATGATTGACGTCTTCGAGACCAACATCCAGGTGCTCGTCGAGGAGCTCAAGACCGCCAACCTCAGGCTCAACCAGAGGCCGGCCGATATCGTGATCGCGAAGAAGACCAGGGGCGGCATTATCGTCAACTTTACGACCAAGCAGTCTACGCTGGATGAGGATCTTGTCGTGGAGATGATGAACGAGTATGGACACACCAATGCGGACATCGTCATCAGGGAAGACATCGACGAGGACCAGCTGATCGATTACATCTCGGGCAACCGATTGTTTCTCCCAGCCATCGTCGCCATAAACAAGACAGACCTCGTCCAGCCGGATTATCTGAAGCTGATCGAGAAACGTCTAAAAGGCTGGACCCTCATCCCGATCGCGGCCGAGAAGGGGGTGGGCCTGGACCGGCTGAAGGAGGAGATGTACAAGGCGCTCAGGTTCATACGCATCTACATGAAGCCCCAGGGGAAGGATGCCGACATGGTGGAACCTCTTGTCATCAAGGACGGGTCGGACATAGGCATGATATGCGACTCGATCCACAGGGACTTCAAGAAGAACTTCAGGTATGCCCAGATCTGGGGGAAGAGCGCGAGGTTCCCAGGGCAGATCGTCGGTCTGGACCACAAGGTCAGGGACCAGGACGTCGTAACGATCATCGTGAAGAGGTAGCAAGAATCCAAAAGAGCGTAACAAAACATGGGGAAAGAGTTTGAGAGCGATGAAGAAGGTCCCTGAGTTCGCTCAGGTCTTCCTCATCAGCTTCATGAAACCGCCGCCCTCATGGATCTCTAGACCCTTTGAGGCAACGATCTGCTCGAACTCGGGCCAGTCGATGACGTCGACCCTTGGGCTTCCGCCCCTGGTAAACTCGACCTCGGTGGTACCCTTTACCTTGCCGGGTCTGAGGTTCTTCTCGGTCGCAATCTCCTTTGCCCTGTCGATAGATATTGGCTTCATCGGCACTGTGCATCCCTCCGCTTTTGTCGGATCCCTCCGACACTGACAACATACCCGTCCGACATATAAAGGACTTTCGCTGGCTTATAACCCAAAATGTGCTGGGTGACTGTCAGACAATGTCTGGCTGGATACGAAAACCAGGAAGATGGAGACCCTAGAACAGTATCATCAGCATGAGAGTGGAGATGAGCAACGTGACAATTGCGATTGGGAATCCCACGAGCGTGAACTTCCAGAAATTGATCTCCACGCCCTTGCCCTCAGCCTTCTCAGCGACTATGACATTGGCCGCTGCGCCGAGGATCGTCGCGTTCCCCGCCAGCGTGGAGGACGAGGCGAGGGCTATCCAGAGCTGCGATTGGTTCACGGGTATCAGCGCGCCCAGAAGCAGCACCGCCGGCACGTTGCTAACGAGATTGGACAGCAGGGCGCTCAGGGCAGTCAGCCAAGCGATCGTCGGCTGGTGACCATCTCCGAACCCGGGGAAGGAGTTCTTCAAGTCGGTGAGCAGAGAGGAATCCTTCACCCCTTGGATGACGATGAAGAGACCGACGAAGAAGAGAATGATGGACCAATCCACGCCTGAGAGCATGTCCTTCGTTTTGACGTCGCTTAGAAGCGGGGCGACGAACAGCGCGAGTACGCCTCCTACGAGCGCGATGACGGCGATGGATGCTCCCAGGGCTTGGTTCGCTACGAATGCGGCGAAGGTCCCTCCGGTTATCAGGAGCAGGGCGAACAGGGCGACCTTGCGCTCCCTGAGCCTTCTGTAGCCCGAGGTCGTGGTCTCGTCCCCCTGGACCAGCTCCTCCTCGAACCTCTTCCAGCCATCTCTGTCTATCCTCTTCCTGAATTCCTGTGCGCTCCCCTTCTCGATGTCCTTTCTGTAGACGATGTAGATGATCGCGATTGCCACCAGCATACAGACGATCGACACTGGGACCAGCTTGGCCGAGAAATCGACGAACGAGATTCCCGTCTGCGTGGCGACATATGCGTTCTGTGGGTTCCCGACTTCGGTCGCGACACTGCCGATGTTCGCAGAGATGGCCTCAGCGATGAGGAAGGGGACCGGGTTGGACTTCAGGATCCTGCAGGTCCGGATGATTATGGGGGTGAAGAGCAGCACTATCGTGTCGTTCAAGACCAGTGCGGACAGGGCACCAGTGACGACCATTGTGAGTACAAGGAAGCTGAACTGGTTCTTTGAGTACTTGATCATCCTGAGCGATACCCACTCGAAGAATCCGCAGAGCTCGAGACCGGCGACCAGCAGCATCATCCCGACCAGGAGCACGAGGATGTCGAGGTTGATCGCAGAGATGGCGTCTCCAGGCTTGACCACGCCGAAGATGATCATGAGCGCCGCACCGATCAGCGCCGCGGCCGCCCTGTCGATGCGAATCTTCGGGAATCTCCTGATCGAGATCAAGGCGTAGGTCAAGAGGAAGATGGCGAGGGCGATCCAAACCGGCTGCATCAGGCCCGGAGAGTGATTGGTGGATTAAGAATCTGACCGTGGGCGAGCCCCAAAAGGATTAAGAAAGAGCTGACCCTTCTTGCGGCCGATGATTCAGAGGCCCAGGGGCACTCGCGATTTCGGACCCGCGGAGATGGCCAAGCGCAGCAAGGTCGAGCGGGCCATGAGGGACGCGTGCCACAGGTTCGGGTTCGGCGAGGTCGTCACGCCCACCTTCGAGACTGCGGAGCTGTTCACTCTCAGGTCCGGACCAGGCATCATCGATGAGATGTACGTCTTCAAGGACAAGGGTGACAGGGAGATGGCGCTCAGGCCCGAGCTCACCGCCTCCGTGATGAGATTCTTCGTGAACGATCTCTCGACCCAGCCGAGGCCGCTCAAGCTGTACTATGTCGGCAACTGTTTCAGATACGAGAACCCGCAGAGCGGCAGATACCGGGAGTTCTTCCAGATCGGCGCCGAACTCATCGGGAGCAAGAACCCAGAGACCGACGCGGAGGTGATATCACTCGCCGTCAACATCCTGCGGTCGGCCGGATTGGAGGACTTCGTCGTCCGGATAGGTCACATCGGGATACTCAAGTCTATGGTGAAGGATGAGATCAAGGACGAGAAGGTCGCCGCCGATGTGCTCCGCTTGCTGGACAAGGAGAACTTCGATGCGATGGGCGAACTGTTCGATGCGAGGGCGCTCCCTAGGAAGCTGTTCGACAAGATCGTCGCTTATGCTGATGTCAAGGGGGACATCACGGTATTGAACAACCTCGACCAGACCGAGGCGACGGAGTACATCAAGGAGATATTCGACGTGCTGAAGATCTATGGCATCGAGGACTGCCAGGTCGACCTGGGGATCGTTCGGGGGCTCGATTATTACTCAGGAATGGTCTTCGAGATCGACGCGCCGAAGCTGGGCGCCGAGAAGCAGGTCCTAGGAGGCGGCTCCTACACGCTCTCCGAGCTGTTCGGGGGCGAGCCCGTGTTCTCGACGGGGTTCGCAATCGGGATAGACAGAACGATGATGGCTATCGAAGCGGAGAGGCCGGTCGCGGTCCCGCCCGCGCTGGACGCCTACGTTGTCCCGGCGAAGGATGACATGCGGAAGTACGCCTTCGGGATGGTCGCGAGGCTGAGGTCGCAGGGGCTCAAGGCCGATGTGGACCTCATGCGCCGGAACATCAGCAAGAACCTGAAGTACGCATCGTCAGTCGGGGCTAGATTCGTTGTAATCGTCGGGAAGGATGAGATGGCGAAGCGGTCCGTCATGCTGAGGGACATGAAGTCGGGCGAGCAGACACTGGTCCTGGCTGACGAGGTGGGCGGCGAGATCGCGAAGCGGATAGGATGAATCGAAGAAGCTCAGAAAAATGTATGATTTTCCATCCGGGTTTCCCCGGATGGGTTGGAGTTTGAGTCCTAGTCTGGACGGATTTACGGGTAGAAGCCTCTCAGCTTCGTCGCATCCGCGACCCTTTTCACTGCGACAAGGTACGCTGCGTCCCTCATGTTGCACTTGAACTTCTCGTGCATGTCCCAGACGTCCTTGAACGCCGTCGTGATCTTGTAGTCGAGGCGTGTGTTCACTTCGTCCTCGGTCCAGTAGTAGTTGTAGTTGTTCTGGACCCATTCGAAGTAGCTCACAGTCACACCGCCCGCGTTGGCCAATATGTCCGGCAACACGAGCACGCCGTTCTTCCACATGATCGCGTCGGCCTCGAATGTCGTCGGGCCGTTCGCGCCTTCTCCGGATATCTTGGCCACGATCTTGCCAGCGTTGTCCTTCGTGATCACGTTCTCAAGAGCGCAGGGCAACAGCACGTCGACCTTGAGCTCGAGGATGGCCTCGTTGCTTATCGGCTTCGAGCCTGGGAAGTTCTTGACGCTGCCGGTCTTGACCTTGTGCGCCCAGACATCGTCGTACTTCAGACCCTTCTCGTTGATGATCCCGCCTTGAGAGTCGCTTACTGCGATGACCTTGCTGCCGAAGTCGCGCTCGATCAGCTTGTGGGCGAACGCGCCGACATTGCCGTATCCCTGGATCGCGACGGTCGCGCCCTTCAGGTTCATGCCAGTCCTCTTCGCAGCCTCTCTAACGGAGAACACGAGTCCTCTGGATGTCGCCTCAGGCCGCCCGAGTGAGCCGCCTAGCTCCCTCGGCTTGCCGGTGACGACCCCTGGGCAGGCGAACCCCTTCTGCATGCTGAAGGTGTCCATTATCCAGGCCATCTCTCTGCCGCCCGTGTTGACGTCGGGTGCTGGGATGTCCTTCGTGGGTCCTATGATGATCGATATCTCTGCCGCGTACCTGCGCGTCATCCTCTCGATCTCGCCCACGGACATCTTCTTCGGGTCGCATATGATGCCGCCCTTCGCGCCCCCGTAGGGTATGTCCACGGTCGCAGTCTTCCAGGTCATCCAAGACGAGAGTGCCCTGACCTCGTCGATGTCCACCTGCGGGTGGTATCTGATGCCGCCCTTGAATGGGCCGCGAGCCTCGTTGTGCTGGACCCTGTATCCAGTGAAGACCCGGACCTTGCCGTCGTCCATCTTCACCGGGAAGTGCACCGTGAGCTCCCTCTTGGGGCTCTTCATGACTTCTAGCATTCCGGCGTCCAGGCCGAGAGTCTTCCCCGCCTTGTCGACCATCTTTTTCATTTCTTCAAACGGATTTGCCTTTTCTGCCATTCTAACACCATTGGCCTAATCCCCGCGCATGCTAAATCCGCTGCGCGGGACGATTGTGACAGCGGATGTGCAGTATGAATTTAAACCTTGCCTTACAACAGGGGTTGCTGCCTGAAAAGGTGCGGCCAATCCACCCCATTTTTAAAAGGTTCTTCGAACGAACGGCTCAATGATTGGAAAGGGTGCCCGATTCGCCACGGGTGTTCGAAATTGCACATACGTGCCGGATGCCCATTTCGACACCTCGTTCCGATACGCGAACGGCCCATGGCGGCTAACGACGCTATCGGCTAGCTGAGGTCGAACCCGATCAGGATCGATGCCAGTTTCGGGTCGTCCTCTATCCTCGCCTTCTTCCTGAGGAAGAAGTCCCCAGGCGTCGACGGACTTGACGATTTCACCGAGCAGGTCCCGTTCATCTCCTCGACCTCCTTGAAGGGCACCGGCGGCAGCACGAACCGCGCGCCCTTCGAGGCCCTCTTGTCTGCGAAAACGACGAAGTCCTGGCCCAGCATCAATGTCTTCCCTGGTCCCTTGGGCTGCTTCTCGCCCGGCAGAAGCTCCCTTCCTACCACTTCGCCGCTGTCGTTCACGAGCACGACGGTCGGATGCGGAGGACCTCTGAAGGTCTTGTCCTTGATGATGCACGCGATGTGCTCGCTCCGCAGGCATGCGAGGATGCCTTCGTTCTGGACGGTCAGGGGACCTATGGACGGGTATCTCTTCTCGAGTTCGGCCAGTCCCTCTCGCATCTCCCTCGTAAGATAGAACGAGTGCCTCACGCCCTTGATCCCCGAGAGAACTTCCAGGATTTCCTTCAGCTTCTGCTGCTCCGATTTGGACAACGGCACGAGGAACGCCGCTGGGCTAGATGAACTCTACCTCGGTTGCAGGGGTTCCTGCTCTCTGTTCGCGTTCAGGACATGAAGGACTAGCAGGTCCTCCGGGACGACGCCCCCGATCTCCTGGCGCTCGTTTATGATAGTCTTCGGCACTCCCATGACACCGTACTTCTGGGCGAGTGGCACGAACTCGTTGGACTCGACCATGTCTGCCCAGATGAAATCGCTCTCGATCGCCAATCTGTGCGCCAACCGGACGGCCGTGGGGCAGAACGGACATGTCGGCGTGACGTAGACCTGGATGTGGATCGGCCGGTCGAGCGTCTTGAGGAGGTCCTTGTTCTTGGGCGACAGACCGCTGTCCCCCTTCGATACGTCGAGTATCGAGCCGATGAGGGATGTGAACTCGTATCCGGACGGGATGCCGTAGAATCTGACCCCGTAGTCCTTCGCCCCTATCACGGCTATGGCGGGTATCTTGTCTATCCTCAGCTCCTTAGCCTTCATCTGATCCTTGACATAGTCGTAGACCTCGACCTTGATCTTGGGGGTCACACCGGCGATGTCCTGGCACACCTCGACGGTCTCCTTGCAGAACAAGCAGGGCACCTCCTGCGTGAATACCACGAGCCTGACGTCGTTCACGAGCTTCTGCGAGAACTCCTTTGTGAGGAAGTCCCTCTCCTTCTGACCTATCATCGGCATTGTCCCCTCCGTCCGGTTCAATCCTTCTCCACTTTCACGTCGACCTCGATGCCCTCTCGGACGCTCTCCGTGACTATGCAGAAGTCCTCGAACATGCCTTTGCATCTATCAAGCTTTTCTTTGTCAGAATCACTAACTGTTACATTTAGTTTGACCTTAATCTCACCAATTCGCCACCTGCCCTTCTCGTTCCGCCTGAGCGAGGTCTCGACATCCGTTGCTACCTCCTTGACCGGGACCTTGGACTTCTCCAGGCAGAAGAGCAAGCTCGAGCTCAGGCAGTGACCCACGGCCGACGAGAGCATCATCGCAGGGCTAGGTCCCAACCCCTTCCCCAAGGGAGCCTCCTCGTCTGCGTGAAATGTCCCCGGCAGCTCGTCGAAGGTCACGCTGAACTTGTACCCGCCTTCGTGTTTGAGATGGGTGTGGATCAACTCGTTCACCATGTCCTTCACCTATCCCAAGCATTGCGCATGTGGAGCTATAACCTTTCGACGTGGGGGCCATCGAGTCACTTGACTGCTCTGAAGCCATCCTCCGCCACCTCGAGAGATCTCTCGATGTCCTCGCACGTGTGGGCGTCGGATATGAACATCTTCTCTCCGTGCGGATGTCCGAACATCACCCCATGCACGAGACAGTGCATGCACCATTCGCCAAGCTTCTCCCAATCGGTTACATCTGCCTGCCTAGCCGTCCTGACGTCCTTCGCACCGAAGAATATCTGGGCCATCGACCCGCAGCTGGCAACCTCGGCGGTGATGTGCAGATCATCGAGCTGCTCCTGCATCGCCGGGAACAGGTTGTTCGAGAGCCTGTCCAAGTTCGAGTATACCCTGTCGTCCTCGAGGACCTTCAGCGTGGCCGCGCTCGCGGCCATACTGACGGGATGGGCGTTGTAGGTACCTCCGTGGAAGGTCACCTGCGGCCATTCCTCCCTCTCCTGGACGAGCTCATCCATGATGTCCTTCCTGCCGCCGAACGCGGCGAGCTGGAATCCTCCTCCGAGAGCCTTTCCGAAGGTCGTGAGGTCAGGTTTCACATGGAACAGCTCCTGGGCCCCGCCTCTTGACACCCTGAATCCGGTGACCACCTCGTCAAGTATCAAGAGGATACCCAGTTCCTTCGTGATCTTCCTCAGCTCGTTCAGGTAGTGGTCCCTGGGCATCAGGACTCCAACGTTCGCGAGGATCGGCTCCGTGATCACCGCTGCTAGGTTCTCCCTCTCCTTGTGGAGGATGTCGTAGGTGGCCTCGATGTCGTTGAACGGGAAGACACACACTGTGTCAGCGATGGCCTTCGGGACGCCGCGCGAGAACGATGCGGTCTTCGGTCTCCGCTCGTGCCCCATCTCCTCCGGCGGACCCCAGAGGCCCCAGAGGACGGAGTCGTGGACGCCATGGTATCCTCCCTCAGCCTTCGCGATCTTGTCCTTTCCCGCGAATCCCCTGGCGGTCCTGATCGCGTGCATCGTCGCTTCGGTGCCGGAATTAGTGAACCGGACCCTCTTCACGCTTGGAACGTAGTTGGTTATCCTCTTCGCGACCTCAACGCAGAGCTCGGTAGGCACCGCGAAGTTCGCCCCTTTCTGGATCTGCGCCTGCACGGCCTGCATGATCTCCTTTCTGCGATGGCCGAGCATGATGGCTCCTTGGCTCAGGAGATAGTCGATGTACTCGTTCCCGTCCACATCGTAGAGCTTCGATCCATCCGCGTAGGCGGCATAGAAGGGGAATGGCTCCATCAACCTGAAGTTGCTCTCGACCCCGCCCGGAAGCAAGTCCGTGGCTTTCGCGTGGAGCCTCTTGGACTTCTTCATCATCGAGCGGTACTTCGCATTCACATCAACATGCGCACGAGGCTTCTCTTTCTTTGTTGCAGATTTCCTGGACACGCCTCTCACCACCTGGGATAGATCTCAGAACCTCTCGGGCGTGTACCTTGCCTCCCCATTGCCGAGGGGAGTATTTGCTGTTTCCCGCCGGCTTCAGAGGATGCCATGGGACCCCTATCCAGCAGGTCCTCCATGTATGGATACTTAGAAATACGGGGCACCGAAATCCTCGACCGCTGATGCTGATGAAGACCAGGACCGAAAGGGACTCGCTCGGAGAGCGCGACGTACCGGCTGATGCCTATTACGGAATCCAGACCCTCAGGGCCAAGGAGAACTTCCCGATCAGCGGCATAACGGCGCGACCGGAGTTCGTCAACGCCTATGCGATGGTCAAGAAGGCCGCGGCGATGGCGAATATGGATGTGGGTTGGCTCGAGCCCAAGGTCGGCCGTGCCATCATCGCGGCGTGCGAGGAGATCCTAGACGGCAAGCTGCGTGACCAGTTCATCGTCGACGTCTATCAGGCCGGGGCTGGCACTTCTTTCAACATGAACTTCAACGAGGTCATCGCGAACCGCGCGCTGGAGCTCATCAAACGGAAGAAGGGCGAGTACTCGGTCATCAATCCCAACGACCATGTGAACATGGCGCAGTCCACGAACGACACGTACCCGACAGCCATGCGTCTTTGCATCCTCATGGTCGCACAGGGCCTCTTGGACAACCTGGAGAACCTCAGGAAGGCCTTCGCGAAGAAGGGAATGGAGTTCGAGCGGGTGTTGAAGTCCGGGAGAACCCACCTGATGGACGCGCTTCCCATCACCCTGGGCCAGGAGTTCGCTGCGTATTCTGTCGCGATCAAGAAGGCAAGGAACCTGCTCAAGGAGAACCTGAAGCTTCTCGAAGAGGTCCCGCTGGGCGCGACCGCCGTGGGCACGGGCGCGAACACCCATCCTGATTATCAGCGCCAAGTGGTGCATCGCCTTAGGGAGATCACGGGAATGAATCTCATCGAGGCCGAGGATCCCAGGGAGATGCTCCAGAGCAGGCTCGAGCTCGCGAGCTTCTCCAGCACCCTGAAGGAGCTCTCGCTCGAGCTGATCAGGATATCCAACGACCTCCGGCTGATGAACTCCGGCCCTGTGACCGGCTGGGGCGAGATACACCTGCCGGCGACTCAGCCAGGCTCTTCCATCATGCCGGGGAAGGTCAATCCGGTCATGGCGGAGTGCATGAACATGATCTGCTTCCAGATAATGGGGAACGATCTCGCGGTCTCCATGGCCGTGCAGGCGGGGCAGATGGAGCTCAACGTGATGAACCCGGTCATGATGCACAACATCCTGGAATCCATGGTGCTCCTGAACAACTACATCCCCGTATTCATCGCGAAATGCATTTCCGGGATCGAAGCGGACGAGGGGAGATGCAAGAGCTATCTGGAGAAGAACCCGTCCATCGCGACGTTCCTCACTCCCCACATCGGCTATATGAAGTCGGCCGAGATCGCCAAGGAGGCCCTTGAGCGGGACATGTCCGTGAGGGACCTCGTCATCGAGAAGGGGCTGCTGTCGAAGAAGGACCTCGACCGCATCTTCGACTGGGAATTCCTCATCGGAAGGAAGAAATCGGACAAGAAGTGAGCATCCAGCCTGGTGAGGAGCTCCATAAGGAACAGTTAAATATCGTCGCTCCTCTTCCAAACGAAGGACACTTGAAGGACACTGGATTCAGGAGGTGTCGCTCATGGATTGGGGTTTGAAGAACAGGATATCCCGCATCATAATGCCCGATACTGGACGCTCGGTAATGTTGGCAGTCGACCACGGTTATTTCCTCGGCCCGACGAGCCGACTCGAGGTACCCAGGACGACCATCATGCCGCTCGCCCCGTATGCGGATGCTATCATGCTCACCAGGGGCGTCTTGAGGTCATCGATCGACCCCGGCATCTGCAATTCCGTCGTGCTGAGAGTGTCCGGAGGGACCAGCATAGTAGGAGAGGATCTCTCCAATGAAGGTCTCATCACATCCGTGGAGGACGCGCTGAGGTTGAACGCGTCCGGGGTCGCACTGTCCATATTCGTCGGCAGCAAGCACGAGAAACAGACGCTGCTGAACCTATCAGAATTGGTCAACGAGGGGCAGAAGCACGGCATGCCGGTGCTCGCTGTCACCGCCGTGGGGAAGGAGCTGGGCAAGAGGGACGCACGATATCTCGCACTCGCCTCGAGGATCGCGGCTGAGATCGGGGCGCACATCGTCAAGACCTACTACTGTGAGGGCTTCGAGAAGGTCGTCGAGAGCTGCCCAGTGCCGATCGTCGTGGCAGGAGGGCCGAAGCTCGGGGAGAAGGAAGCGCTCGAGCTCACCTACAATTCGATCAAGGCGGGCGCCGCGGGCGTGGACATGGGAAGGAACATCTGGCAGTCGGACAACCCGATACCGATGATCAAGGCCGTGCGGAAAATCGTGCACGAGGACGCGAGCGCCAAGGAAGCCTACGACCTCTACAAGAAGCTCTCGAAGGCGAAGTAGTCCGCCGGGAGAGAAGGAGCACGAGAAATGCGAGTCGCGATGTATTACAGGAACAGCGATGTCCGTCTTCAGGAGATGCCGAAGCCTGAGATAGGACCCGGCGAGCTTCTTGTGAAAGTCATCTCGAGCGGGATCTGCGGCAGCGACGTGATGGAGTGGTACAGGATCAAGCGCGCTCCGCTCGTTCTCGGTCACGAGATCGCGGGGGACATCGTCGAGGTCGGCAAGGAAGTCAAGAAGTTCAAGGTCGGGCAGCGCGTATTCATCTCGCATCATGTCTCTTGTGGAGAATGCATCTACTGCAGGAAAGGTCACGAATCCACATGTGACACGCTGAGGACCACCAACTTCCATCCAGGAGGATTCGCGGAGTTCATTCGGGTTCCAGAGGTGAATGTCAAGAGTGGTGTCTATGTCCTGCCAAAGGAGCTCACTTACGATGACGGGGCGTTCATCGAACCGCTTGCGTGCGTAGTGCGGGGTTTCAGGTTGGGCGGCTTCCAGAAAGGACAGACGGTTCTCGTGCTTGGGAGCGGCATCGCGGGCCTACTCAACATCAAGCTCGCGAAAGCGCTGGGAGCCGCCAAGATAATCGCGACGGACATCAACGGTTACAGGCTGGACGCGGCGAGGAGGTTCGGAGCAGATGTCGCCTTGAAGGGGACTGATGACGTCCCCAAACTCGTCCGTGAAGCGAATGGAGGCCGAGCTGCGGATTTCGTGATCGTCTGTGCAGGTGCGACCCAAGCGATTGATCAAGCTCTGAAGACCATCGACAGGGGCGGGACGGTGCTGTTGTTCGCTCCACCTAAGCCAGGGGTCCAGGTACCAGTGCCGTTCGGCGACCTGTGGAAGGACGAGATCACCATCACCATGACCTATGCTGGCAGCCCGAGGGATATCAACGAGGCTATCGGGCTGCTTCGAACCAAGAAAGTCGTTGTCAGCGACATGATCACTCACAGGTTCGGCCTTGCCGACACCGGCAAAGGATTCGAACTCGTGGCCAAGGCCGAGGAATCAATCAAGGTGATCATCGAGCCTCAGAGATGATCGCTCCGACACTCCGCTAGCTCAACCGTTCAATCGCCCAACGCGCATGCTCCTTCAAGGCTGGGTCCTCGGAGTCTTTGTACTTCACTGCTAGATGAATCAAGTCCTTTTCGTTAGAGTTCCCGACTGCGATCAGCGCATTTCTCCTCAAGTAGCGCACCTTCGAGTCGTACCAATCCATTTGCGCGTAGTTCTCCTCCATCTCGCGGTCCGTGACCTCGAAACATCTCTCAAGCGTCGGGAACGGGACTAGTTCCGGGTCAAGTGCACGTGCGGTGAGAGGTTGCGGAGCCAACTCCACCTTCTTGTTCATAGGGCACGCCTCTTGACACGTGTCGCAGCCGTTGATCCTGTTGCTGATCAGATTCCTGGCATAGCCAGGGGTGGGCGTATCCTCCTCGAGGATGTAGTTGATGCATCGGCGAGGATCGAGCACGAACGGTTCGACGATCGCCTTCGTCGGGCATGCCTCCATGCATTTCCTGCAGTTAGGAGGGCAGCTCTTCTGTATCCTCGGCATAGGCTCGATCAGAGCATCGGTCACGAGCGGATAGTAGAGTGCCCAGGACCCGTAGGTTGGGTTGATGGCGAAGTTGTTCTTGCCTATCCACGCGATCCCAGTCAAGCGAGCCGTCTCCCGCGGATGCATCTTCGCCTCCTCGGCCTTGAAGCCCTTCGATCTGAGGAACCCGATGAGGGCGTCCCTCTTGCGCTCCAGGTCCGTATAGCTGTCCCGCCAGAGATGGCGGGCGATCCAGGCCCTCCTCGACATATCGCTCGGCTGCTCCTTCTTCTCGAGATACGCTCCTCCGATGCAGACCAGTGTCCTAGCACCTGGGAGCGACCTCTTCGGATCGGCGTAGACTTCCGGGGTCCGGAAGCATTCCGTTCGCTCGATCATCTCCTTCGTGATGAGCCCCCTCTCGATCCTCTCATGGACTACCTTGGCATAGTCGGTCTTCTCCGGCCTGGAGAATCCTATCAGGTGAATGCTCAGCTCGCGTGCCTTGTCCCTGATCTCGTCTTCCAGCATGGCGACATCCAGAAGATGTAAGCTGGATGATAACGATTTGCCATCCACAGGAAACACCCAGTCATCCCACGGAAGACTTTTCTACTCGTCACAGAATCTCGGTGCAGCTTAGAGGGATGCCCGAGGCTGTGGCATTATCTGTGTGGGTCAATATTCTTTGATACTGCCGAAAGTGGTGCTGGGCTTCT
>Ga0315281_10006019_pt1 | contig 17287 bp, 15 predicted proteins | sample YL17G07_0_MG_FD_204540 | JGI IMG/M metagenome (GOLD analysis project Ga0315281, IMG submission 204540) | Sediment microbial communities from Yellowstone Lake, YNP, Wyoming, USA - YL17G07_0 | ecosystem: Environmental > Aquatic > Freshwater > Lake > Sediment | place: USA: Wyoming | collected...
ACTCGACATCTACAACTATTCCGGTGGTTTTGCTGGGCCTCTTTTTGCACTTACAACCTCCGGCAACGTCGGCATCGGGGCGGCGGCGCCGGCGGCGAAGTTGCAGGTAGCTTCGGGATTGATAGAAACCGGAACTCGTAATGTAAGACAAGGATTGAGCCTTGTTGATTCATGTGGAACAACAAGAGTTACCAGCATCCATAATGGAATATGGGCTCCCGATTATAGTGGTGGTTGTGGAGACGAGTGGTTTATAGGTGCTCGGGATAGAGATGGTGGTGAAGCAAGCACATTAGTTATAGGGATGTGGAACGATGCTAATGACCATATCGGTTTAATATCAAGCGGCAACGTCGGCATCGGCACGATAGACCCCGGGGCAAAATTTGACGTGCAGAGTCCTGCCGGAACCGCTAACGGTAGCTATGCCGCGCAGATTCAAAATGCAGAGGGAGCGGTCGGCCATCATGTATTAAGTCTCTCCACTCCCGTTATTGGTAGCAACAGCACCTATCTTATTTCTGCTTCAAGCGGAGGCGGCCCACAATTCATCGTCACTTCAGCAGGGCAACTTGCCGTAGCCCAACAACTGCGCGTAGGTTCCTTCGGTATACCCCCGACATTAAGCGGCAGTTTTTCGGTAGAAACCTTAGCGGGTGATGGCAGTTTTCCCTTCGTCCGTTGGGCTAATGATGGTACGGGGCAGTTTTATTGGGATACTTCTTCCCGTAGGAATAAGGATAAAATAGAGCCCTGGACAGATGATTTCTATAAGATTCTCAAGCTTACTCCGAAGACCTTTGTTTATAAAGCGACCGGCAATAAAGGTATAGGATACATAGCCGAAGACCTCGATGAAATAGGCCTTAAGGCGTTAGTAACGTATAACAAGGACAAGCAGCCGGATACGATTCAATACGACAAAATTCCTGTTTATCTGCTGGAGGTTGTTAAGGACCAGCAGAAAGAATTAGCGAGTTTGAAAAAGGAATTAGCCGAGCTGAAGGCAAAAATAAAATAGGATAATTTTTTGCGTTAGATTTCCCCTCCTGTTACGTCTATTAAGTGAGGCACAATTTACGCCTGCCTGCAGGCAGGCGTAAATTGTGTGCCCGAACTTATCCCGAGTCCGCCGAAGGCGGACGAGGGGATAGATGGGAAGGAGGGGATTTTTTATACGGAACTCCTTGCGTAAGCGCTCAAAAAGCGCTTAAAGTTTGTGGCGGCAGCACCCCGCCCTATAGGAGGGGCGGGTGCCCCGCCTCCTGCGGGGAGTCAATTCGCAGACGCTGTCATACAGCTAAAGTAATGGACGCTATGAGTTACGTCGCTCACTTTGTTCGCTCCGTAACTCATCTGCTCATTGAATTTCGTTTGACAGTTAAGAGCGGCTAAGCTATAATAATTACTTTCAAAAACGCATTATAACAATCGGAGGATACGATGGTGGTAGAGAAGAAAAAAGAAGAACCCAAGGAACTATCTGACCGTAAAAAAGCCCTGGAATTGGCGCTTTCCCAGATAGAAAAGCAGTTTGGCAAGGGCTCAATCATGAAACTGGGCGGAGACGTCAAGGCGAACGTAGAGATAATTCCTACCGGCGCGCTTACCCTGGATGTGGCTTTAGGAGTAGGCGGGCTGCCTCGCGGCAGGGTCATCGAGATATTCGGGCCTGAGGCATCCGGCAAAACTACGCTTACCTTAAGCGCGATCCGGGAGATCCAGAAAAAAGGCGGAGTCGCTGCATTTATTGACGCTGAACATGCCTTTGATTCTACCTATGCCAAGATCATCGGGGTAAATTTAGACGACCTTTTGATATCCCAGCCGGATACCGGCGAACAGGCCCTGGAGATTACCGAGACCCTGGTGCGTTCAAACGCGGTGGATTTAATCGTAATTGACTCGGTTGCCGCGCTTACTCCCCGCGCTGAAATCGAAGGGGACATGGGCGATTCGCACATGGGGCTGCAGGCGCGCCTGATGTCGCAGGCCTTACGGAAACTTACCGCCGCAATCAGCAAATCCCGCACCTGCGTTATCTTCATTAACCAGATACGGGAGAAAATCGGGGTTATGTTTGGCTCTCCTGAAACGACCCCCGGCGGCAGGGCGCTTAAATTTTACTGCTCGGTGCGCCTGGATTTAAGGAAGATCGCCACTCTGAAATCAGGCGAGCTGGTCATCGGCAACCATGTGCGGGCCAAGGTGGTCAAAAACAAGGTCGCCCCGCCTTTCAGGGAGGCGGAGTTTGACATCCTGCACAACGAGGGTATCGGCAAGGCCGGAAGCGTCCTCGACGCTGCCGTTAACCTGGAGCTTGTCGCCAAATCCGGAACGTGGCTGGCGTTCGGCGATGAGAAGCTGGGGCAGGGGAGGGACGCGGCCATAAAGTTGTTAAAAGAAAAACCTAAACTGCTTGATGATATCGAAAAGGAAGTGCGCAAGAAAATCTCGTCTTAAGCTTACGGCCGCACGATAGGGAGGTATTTGCTATGAAAAAAAGTACGCTGTTTTTAGGCATAGCGTTGTTAATGGGAATTTGTATAGGGGTTTCTTCGGCGCAAAGTCAAACCGAAAAGAAACAACCGATGGCTGCCACTCCTTCTTTTGAAGGCTTTCGCATGGAAGACGCGATTATCAATGTTGCCGCTACCGCAGGCAAAGCCGTTGTTTCCATAAGCTCCGAGCATGTTACCAGAATGCAAGGTAACAGGAGCAGGAGATTTTATTTCCGGTCTCCTTCCGGGGAATCGCCGTTTGGCGAGGATGATTCTTTCCGCAGATTTTTCGATGACTTTTTCGGCGAGATGCCTGATAGGGAGTTTAAACAGATAGGTCTGGGTTCAGGTGTCATCGTTGACCCCGAGGGATACATCCTGACGAATCAGCATGTTGTTGATGAGGCGGATAAGATTACCGTAACCTTGCCCGACGGAAGGGAATTTAAGGGTGAGGTCAAGGGTCAGGATTCTCGCTCGGACCTGGCAATTGTTAAGGTTAACGCCCGCGACCTTCCGGTTGCGGCGTTGGGTGACTCGGATAATTTAAAGATTGGCCAGTGGGTCGTTGCTATCGGTAATCCTTTTGGTTTTGCGCTTCAGAATCCCGAGCCCACCGTAACTGCGGGCGTCATAGGCGCCCTGCACCGCTCCTTAGGCAGGACACTTTCGGCAGACCGGGATTACGGCGACCTTATCCAGACAGACGCAGCCATAAACCCGGGAAACTCCGGCGGGCCGCTGGTAAATCTCACTGGCGAGGTGGTAGGGATTAATGTAGCGATGTTTTCTACCAGCGGCGGCTACCAAGGAGTGGGGTTCGCCATTCCCATCAACAATGCAAAGCGGATTATCAGCAGCCTTATCCGGGGCAAGAAGATTATCTATGGCTGGCTGGGAGTAACTGTCCAGGATTTAACCGATGACTTGGCAAAATATTTCGGGTTGACGGATAAAAGCGGCGTGCTTGTGTCAAAAGTCCTGGAAAACAGCCCTGCTCAGAAAGCCGGCCTGAAAGAAAGCGATGTCATCAAGCAGTTTGACAATCAGGCCATCAATAATGTGCGCGAGTTACTCAGCGCCGTTGGTAAGACCGAGGCCGGCCGCAAGGTGCAGATAAAAGTCGTTCGCGATAAGAAAGATCTCGCCGTTAACGCGGAAATCGGCGAACGGCCGCAGGCGATAAGCGAGGTTATGGGAGAGACAGAGGCGGCACAACCCGAAACCTGGAGAGGGTTGAGTGTTTCCGAGTTAAGCCCGGACATCGCGCGGCGTTTGCGCATCGAAGAGAAAAGGGGAGTAGCGATTGTCGATATTCAGTCCGGCAGCCCGGCGGATGAAGCCGGCCTCATGCCGGGAGACGTGATTACGGAGATCAACAAAGTACCCGTAAATAATCTCGCCGATTATAATAAGGCGACAAAGGATGTCAAAGGTAATGTCCTCATCCGAACCTCACGAGGATACTTTTTAGTCAAGCCCGGTGATTAGCCGCACGTGCGAATCTTTAGAGAAGGCTAAGAACTATTGTTTTCTGCTGCTTAAATTTCGGCCGCGCAGCGAATACGAAATTCGCGAACGACTGAAACGTAAAAAATTTCACGAGCCAATCATCAAAGCAACCCTTGCCTTTTTAAAGGAAAAAAAATTTATTGACGATGAGGCTTTTACGCAGGCGTGGGTTGATTTTCGCCTGAAGAGGCCCTTTGGGTTAAGGAGGATTGCGCAGGAACTGCGCATAAAAGGGATAGACAAGGATATTGTCGCGCAGGTTTTAGAGAAAACGAAGCAGGTTTATTCGGAAAGAGAAGCAGTCGTAAAAATCGCGAAAGAAAGGCTGAACCGACTGAAAGGAATTGAGCCGCAGACAGCCAAAAGGCGCACTTTGGCCTATCTGTTACGCCGCGGGTTTTCTCCGGACGCAATCATTGACGCATTAGAGCAGCTATGAAGGCAGATTTATTACGGGAAAAGTTTTTGGATTTTTTTAAATCCAAAGGTCACAGGATCGTCGAAAGCGATTCCCTGGTGCCCCGCGACGACCCCACGGTATTGTTTACCCCGGCAGGCATGAACCAGTTCAAGAAACAGTTTTTGGGTTCGCTCGCCGATTTCCGGCGGGCGGCAAGCTCCCAGCGTTGCCTGCGCACCGACGACCTGGATAAGGTCGGAAAGACCTGCGGGCACCACACGTTCTTTGAGATGCTGGGAAATTTTTCTTTCGGAGATTATTTTAAAGCTGATGCCATTGCCTGGGCCTGGGAATTCTTAACCGGGGAGCTTAAGATTACAGAAGACAGGCTCTGGGTTTCCGTGTATAAAGATGATGCCGAGGCCTACCAGATCTGGAAAGATACGATCAGGGTCCCGGCAGAAAAAATAGTTAAATTGGGCGATAAGGCGAATTTCTGGCCCTCGGAAGCTAAAGAGAAAGGCCCCAACGGGCCGTGCGGCCCGTGTTCGGAAATATTTTTCGACCAGGGCAAGGATGTCGGGTGCGGCAGGAAAGAGTGCGATCCCGGGTGCGGCTGCGGAAGATTCCTGGAAGTCTGGAACCTGGTATTTACCCAGTTTAACCGCAAAGACGGGGGGGGTTTGGAGCCGCTGCCTCAGAAAAACATCGATACCGGCATGGGATTGGAAAGATTAGCAGCAGTAATGCAGGGAGTCCCCAATAATTTTGAGACGGACCTTTTTAAGCCATTAACCAAAGAAATAGTGTCAAAGTGTTCCGCCACTGAAACTTTGGCGGACAGGCAAAGTGTCAAAGTGTTAAATCAGAACGGATCAATCTATGCGATAGCCGACCACGTGCGTGCCGTTGTCTTTGCGATATATGACGGCGTGTTGCCCTCTAATGATGGACGCGGGTATGTCATCAGAAAATTAATCCGGAAGAGCAACCTGCATTTACGGGCGCTGGGATTTACCAAGCCGTTTTTGTATAAACTGGTGCCGGTTTTGGCCCAGATTATGGAACGCCCTTATCCTGAAATCAAGGGACGGCGGGAAAACATTGCCGAGGTAATTCTCTCTGAAGAAAAAAGTTTTCTTTCTATCCTGGATTCGAGTAACGTTCTCTTCTCAGAGCAATTCAGCGCCCCTCATTTGAAGAGCGATTCCGTCGGGACAGCCGAAGTGGCATACCGGCTCTACGATACGTATGGCATGCCGCTGGATATCACATTAGACTGGCTTGAAAAAAACGGGTTTCAGTTTTCGCAAAAGACTTTTGACAAAAGGGCGGAGGAACAGAAGGCCCGCTCTAAATCTCAAAGCGCCATGAAAGGCGATGTTTTTGACATCGAGGCATTGCACGCGGATATTAAAGAAACCAAATTCGAAGGTTACCGGGATTATGAGGCCGAAGGGAAAATTTTAAAGATTCTCAAAGATACGGCTGAAGTGGACAGTATCCGGCAGGGCGATGAGGCCAGGATTATCCTCGATAGGACCCCTTTTTACGGTGAATCCGGCGGGCAGGTAGGCGACTCGGGTATCTTTGTCAGCGGCGCAAATACGTTCGAGGTGTCCGATACCAAGAGGATTGACAAGGTTATCGTACATATCGGCAGGGTCATTGCCGGCGGTTTCAGAAAATCGGATACAATAACAGCGAAGGTTGATAAAGAGCGAAGGCTGGCCATCGCGCGGAATCACACCGCTACCCATCTTTTGCAGGCAGCGCTGCGTAAAGTGTTAGGCGCGCATGTGCAGCAGCAGGGGTCTCTGGTTGCGGAGGATAGGCTGCGTTTTGATTTTACGCATTTTAAGGATGTTACCGATGATGAATTGGGCAGGATTGAAGAGGTAGTGAACAGATATGTATTAGATAATCAAAATTTGATAACTGTTGAGATGCCGGTTATGGAAGCTAAAAAATCCGGGGCACTCGCTTTTTTTGGCGAGAAATACGAAGCAAGCGTGCGCGTCATTTCCATAGCCGATATTTCCAAGGAATTGTGCGGCGGGACACACCTGACCTCTACCGGCCAGATCGGATTATTTAAAATTATTCAGGAAGGTTCGGTGGCAAGCGGCGTCAGGAGGATAGAGGCAATAACAGGCGAGTCCGCGTATAAGGCAGTTAAAGAGGAAGATAAGACAATCGTCGATATCGCTCACGCGCTGGGAGTGCCTAGTGACAAGATAGGGCAGGAGTTAGAAAGGCGGTTAGCGAAAATTAAGGAGATGGAAAAGCAGTTACAAAGCCTTAAAATCGAGGCTTTAAAAAATTCGGTCGAGAGCGTACTTAAGGGAGCAGAAAATATAAACGGGATACAATTGATTATCAGGGATTACCCGAATGCGGATATGGCAATTTTAAGAAACGCCACAGACCTCATCAAGGCCAGGACGGATAACGCCGTTATTGTTTTAACAACGAGCAGCAATCTGAGTATTTCTATCGCGATGGCAGTGACGCCTGACGCCTGCGCAAAAGGCATCGATGCGTCTAAATTAATCAAGGAGATCGCCCCTCGGATAGGCGGCAGCGGCGGGGGCAGGAAGGATTTTGCCCAGGCCGGCGGGAATAAGCCTGAGAACCGCGAAGACGCCATAAAAAAACTAAAGGCAATCATCAACCAAATCAAACCATGAAAATCATCCGCCCCAACAGCAAACAGTTAGAAAAGATTTACTGCCGTCAGTTTATCCGTTCCAAGCGCGTTGAAGAAAAAGTCCGGCGTATCCTTGAAGACGTCAGGCTTTTTGGCGATGAAGCGGTGCTGAAATATACCAAAAAGTTTGACGGGGTTAAATTGACCGGCCGCCAGCTTAAAGTTTCGCAGATAGATATAAGCGGCGCTTATCAGAATATCACTCCGAATTTCGTTTCGACGCTCAAGGTTATTATTGAGAACGTGAACAAATTTTATCGGAGAACTATTAAAAAATCGTGGAGGATGAAGGACCAGGACGGAGTCGTGCTCGGTGAAAAATACATTCCTTTAGAGAAGGTAGGCGTGTATATACCTGCCGGGACAGCCCCGCTGGTCTCCTCGGTTTACATGACCGTGCTTCCGGCCAGGATTGCGGGGGTCAAAAAAATAATTCTGATCAGCCCGCCCGATAATCAGGGCCGCATCAATCCCCATATTCTGGTTATCGCCGATCTTTTGAAGGTGGATGAGATTTTCCGCGTAGGGGGTGCGCAGGGGATTGCCGCCTTAGCCTACGGGACAAAGACTATCCCGAAGGTGGATAAAATTATCGGCCCGGGGAATATGTATGTAAGCGAAGCGAAACGCCAGGTCTTCGGATACGTGGATATTGACATGATCGCCGGTCCTACGGAACTGGTAATTATCGCCAATCGCTTAAGCGACCCCAGGTTTATTGTCGCGGATTTAAAAGCCCAGATCGAACATGCGGGAGGGCTTGCTGTTTTAATCACCAACTCCAAAGGGCTGGCAAAAGACATAAAGTCACAAACCGAAGGCGTAAATGGTTTCATTATTCTTACCAAAAACCTCAGCGAGGCAGTCGAGATTTCCAACCGGATTGCGCCCGAGCATTTAGAGGTCCTGGTACAGAATCCTCAGAGGCTGCTTAAGGGGATAAAGAATGCGGGAGCGATATTCTTAGGCCCGTATAGCCCCACGGCGGTCGGCGACTATGTGGCGGGTCCGAGCCATGTCCTGCCTACCTGCGGGACGGCGCGGTTCTTCTCGGGGATATCCGCCCTTGACTTTATCAAGAGTAGCCATATAATAAACTATTCCAAAAAATCTCTGGAGAAGATCCGCGAGCCATTGGAGAAAATCGCCGGCATCGAAGGTTTAAGCAAACATTTGGATTCGGTGAAGGTGAGGTTTGAGTAGCACCGCGCAAGCCCCGCACACAGTGCGGGGTGAAATTTAGCCTAAACGCCAGGGGCTGGCTAAATTTCAAGTACCGAGCATAGCTCGGTGCGCCAAGCACCGCGCATAGCGCGGTGTGAAATTTAGCTTAAGCGCCATAGGCAAGCTAAATTTCAAGGCTGGCGCAATTTTAAGGTTTGAATAATCATGAGAAAAGCTGAAAAAGAAAGAAAAACAAAAGAAACTGAGAATAAGGCAATACTCAACATTGATGGGGAAGGAAAATCTGATATAAAAACAGGCATTGGGTTTTTAGATCATATGCTTACGCTATTTTCCTTTCATGGACTTTTTGATTTGGATATTTACGCAAAAGGCGACCTGGAAGTAGATATTCATCATACCAATGAAGACGTAGGTATAGTTTTAGGGCAGGTATTTAAAGAAGCTTTAGGAAATAAGGAAGGTATAAACAGATTGGGTTCGGCTTCGGTGCCAATGGAAGAAGTGCTTGCGAATGTCACCATAGACATTAGCGGCAGAGGCTTTTTTAAATTTTGCGGGATGCAAGGAAAAGATGCAGGAAGCAATATTGCTAGTGTTGCTACGGAAGAAGATTACGATTTGAACGATGCTACTCATTTTCTTGATGCATTTGCAAAACATCTAGGTATGAATCTTGTTGTCAAGCTTGATCAGACAAGCATGGATTTACATACCACCCTTGAACCTGTCTTTAAAGCCTTAGGTATTGCCCTGGATCAGGCCACCCAGATTGACCCGCGTCGCAAAGGTATTCCCTCGACCAAAGGTATCATCGATTAAGATGATTGCGATTATTGACTACGGGATGGGCAACATTCACAGCGTCCGCAAGGCCATGGAGTACGTGGGCGCAGATACGCTGGTCACCAACAAGCCCGCAGATATCCGCTCGGCCCATAAGATGGTATTACCCGGCGTAGGCGCTTTTGAGGACGCTATGCAGGAGTTGGATAAAATGAGCCTGACCGCGGTTATAAAAGACGAGATAAAGAGAAAAAAGCCGTTTCTGGGAATTTGTTTAGGGCTGCAGCTTCTGTTTGAGCAAAGCCAGGAGGCCAAGGCGGCAAAGGGGTTAGGCGTATTGCGCGGGAGTGTCAAAAAATTTTCTCAAGGCCCGGGTCTTAAGGTTCCGCATATGGGTTGGAATCAGCTTTCCCTAAGAAAGAAAGGCTGTCCGCTCTTTGCAGGTATAACGGATACTGCCTATGTTTATTTTTGCCACTCCTATTATCCTAAACCGGATGATTCCGGCGTTACCGCAGCCACCTGCGATTATGGGCAGCAGTTCAGCTGTGCCGTCTGGCAGGATAATGTTTACGGGGTGCAGTTCCATCCGGAAAAAAGCCAGGACGTAGGCCTGCGTATAATTAAAAACTTTGTTCAGCTATGTTAATTATTCCCGCTGTTGATATACAAGACGGTTGCGTCGTTCGCTTTGTTCAGGGCAGGCTTAATAAGAAGGTATACTCCAAAGACCCGGTAAAGACCGCCAAACATTGGGCCCGGCAGGGAGCAAAGCTTATTCATGTCGTTGACCTTGACGGGGCGAATACCGGCGTTGCGAAGAATATCTCTCTCGCGCAAGAGATCGCGAAAACTGTCGATATCCCGATACAATTCGGAGGGGGCGTCAGGACCACGGAAACGATAAAAACGCTGCTTGATGCTGGTGTTTCGCGCGTAATCCTGGGAACAAAAGCAGTCCAGGATAAAGTCTTTCTGCAAAAGGCATTTAAAGAGTTTAAGGATAGAATCATCGTTTCAATCGACGCAAAGGACGGCCAGGTCTTTATCCAGGGCTGGCAGGCGGCGGCAAGTGTTGAGGTAGATGCGCAGGAGTTTGCCCGCGCCTTAAAGACGACAGGGTTTACGCAGGCGATTTATACCGATATATCCAAAGACGGCACATTGAAAGGCCCCAACATCATGGATACAAAACGGTTATTGAAAACCGGCCTTTCTATCATCACCTCCGGCGGCATTGCTTCTTTAGAGGACATACAGAAACTTAAAGTTCTGGAAAATGACGGTCTTGCGGGTATAATTGTAGGTAAGGCATTATATGAAGGGAAGTTTACCTTATCGCAGGCCTTAAAATTAGCATAAACCAAAAAGAGGAGGGTATGGTACGATGGGAAACAAAATAATTGTTTTTATGGTTGTCATGGCGGTTGCGGTTATGGCGGGCGGTTGTGCGACGATGAACAAAAAAAACGATCTTGAAATCCAGAGCTTGAAGAATCAAGTGAGCGCCTTGCAAAATGAACTGCAGGCAAAAGATGATGAGATGACCGCTTTACGGGAATCATTAAGCAAAACCACGGAAGAGAAATATGCGGCCGCAAGCGAAGTGAAACCAGAGGCGGCTGTGAGCGTTCCCAGAGAGATCCCGAGGGAAGAGAAAGTGCGTTTTACCGTCCATCAATTGCAGGCTGCCTTGAGAAATGCCGGATATGACCCGGGGACTGTTGACGGAAAGATGGGAAAACAGACCAGGGAAGCGATTAAGGCATTTCAAAAGGCGAATGGCCTGGTGGCTGACGGGGTCGTGGGTAGGCGTACCTGGAGTTTGCTCAGGGAATATCTCGATAAAAAAGTGAAATAATTACTGCATGCTCGCCAAACGTATTATCCCGTGCCTGGATATCAAGGAAGGCCGGGTGGTAAAAGGGGTAAAATTTTTAGGATTACGCGATGCCGGCAATCCGGTTGAGGTAGCAAAGGTATACGACCAGCAGCAGGCAGATGAATTGGTATTCCTGGATATCACCGCCAGCGTGGAACATCGCAAGACCTTAGTGGCGCTGGTCGAAGATATAGCGAAAAATATCTTCATGCCTTTTACGGTCGGCGGAGGCATTAGAGATACCGCGGATATACGCGATTTATTAAATGCCGGTGCTGAGAAAGTCTCCGTAAACACCCAGGCGGTTAAGTTTCCGGATCTTATTGAGGAGGCCGCAGCGAAATTCGGAAGCCAGTGTATTGTGCTGGCGGTGGATGCGAAGAGGGTCGGTGCGCGCTCGTGCGCGTGGGAAGTGTATATTAACGGAGGCAGGACGCCTACCGGTTTAGACACGATAGAGTGGGTTCGCAAGGCAACGGCGTTGGGGGCAGGTGAAGTTCTTTTGACCAGCATGGATTACGATGGCACCAAAGACGGGTATGATTTAGAGTTGACCCGCTCAGTCTGTGATGCCGTGCATGTTCCGGTGATAGCTTCGGGCGGCGCAGGGTCGCTTGAGCATTTTTACGAGGTTTTTGCCAAGACCGGCGCTGATGCAGCCCTGGCTGCTTCGATTTTTCACTATCAGGAATATACCGTGCGGCAGGTAAAAGAATACCTGCGAGATAAAGGAGTACCGGTGAGGCTATGACACAAAAAGCTAAATTGAGACCGGAACACTTAAAATACGACAAAAACGGCTTACTCCCGGCCATCGTCCAGGACTATAAGACAGGACAAGTTCTTATGCTTGCCTATATGAACCTTCAGTCGCTTAAGAAAACGCTGAAATTAGGCAAGACCTGTTTCTGGTCGCGCTCGAGAAAAGAATATTGGGTAAAGGGGGCAACGTCGGGTAATTTTCAGTTTGTCAAAACCATCGCGTTCGACTGCGATATGGATGCGCTCTTGATTAAGGTGCGTCAGATAGGCGTAGCCTGCCATACGGGAAACCGGTCGTGCTTTTATAGGAAAATAAAGTAAACATGTATTACCCATCGCTTAAAGAATTCTTAAAATTATCCAGGCAAGGCAATCTTATTCCTGTATATAAAGAGATTAACGCGGACTTGGATACCCCGGTATCCGCCTACTTAAAGATTGCCAGGAATAGCAGTTACTCATTCCTGCTGGAATCGGTTGAGGGCCAGGAAAAAATCGCCCGTTATTCTTTCCTTGGCGCGAACCCCGCGCTTGTCTTTCAAAGCGCAGGAAAAAACATCCGTATCCTGTATCCTCAAAGAAAGTCATATTGCAGCTTTAACACCGCCACCGGCCCCTTGGATGAGATGAAGAAACTGATGCTCGATTTTAAGGTAGCCACACCCAGGGGGCTACCGCGTTTTTACGGCGGGCTGGTAGGATATATGGGGTATGATGCGGTGCGGTTCTTTGAAAAAATACCGGATAAAAATCCCGACACCCTGGGCGTTGCGGATACTACGTTTATGCTGACCGATACGATTTTAATCTTTGACCATGTCAATCATACGATAAAGATTGTTACCAACGTTATGCTGCCCAAGAACAACCGTACATTTTCTTCCTCCCAAAAGGAGGCGATCTACCGCGGGGCAATCAAAAAGATTGAAAATATCCAGCGTGATTTTAACAAGCCGGTTATCGAGCGCAGGATGGAACGCAGGACAGCGCGTAAGGTAACCGTGAGTTCAAATTTTACTAAACCGGCATTCGAAAATATAGTTAAAAAGGCCAAACAATATATAAGGAGAGGCGATATCATCCAGGTAGTTCCGTCGCAGCGATTTGAAGTCAGGTTAGACCAGGGGCCGTTTGATATATACCGGAATTTAAGGAGCCTGAATCCTTCGCCCTACATGTTTTTTTTGAAATTGAAAGAAATAAGCCTCATTGGGGCTTCTCCGGAGATGCTGGTGCGTTGCGAGGATGGCATCTGCCAGACCCGTCCTATTGCCGGAACCCGTCCGCGCGGTAAAACCGAAGAAGAAGATAAGAAATTAGAAAAGGAATTACTGGCGAGCGTCAAGGAGAGGGCCGAACATATCATGCTGGTGGATTTGGGCAGGAATGACGTCGGCAGGGTCTGCAAGGCGGGAAGTGTTAGCGTAAGCGAATTCATGACGGTAGAGCGGTATTCCCACGTCATGCATCTGGTAAGCGAGGTGCGCGGCCAACTGGATAAAAAATATGACAGCTACGATTGTTTACGCGCGTGTTTTCCCGCCGGCACCGTAAGCGGCAGCCCCAAGATACGCGCCATGGAGATTATCGACGAGCTGGAGAATGTCAAACGCGGCCCTTATGCGGGGTGCGTAGGGTATTTTAGTTTTTCGCATAATATGGATACGTGCATTACCATCCGGACTATTCTCGTTCGCGGCAAACGGGCATATATACAGGCCGGTGGCGGCATCGTTGCCGACTCGGTCCCGGAAAAAGAATATTTTGAGTCGGTGAATAAGGCAAAAGCGCTCATTGAAGCGATCGCAAAGTAAATAATAATTGAGCTCCTCGCCTAAGCACTCAAAAAGTGCTCCAAGTTTGAAAGAGCACTTTTTGAGCAGGCGGGGAGTCAATTCGCAGACGCCCTTCGGGCTACAACTTACGTCGCTTGCCGCACAAGCGGCACGCCGGCTTGTCCGATAAAGCCGGGCGCTCGACGCAGGTTAATGCTCCGTAAGTTGTCTGCTCATTGAGGAGGAAGCAAATGGCAGTACGCATACGTCTGAGAAGAATCGGTAAAAACCCCAAAAAAAGGCCTCATTTCCGTTTAAGCGTTTTTGACGAAACCCGCGGCCGTGATTCGCGCTTTATCGAAGAATTAGGTTTCTACAATCCGGTAACCGGTAAGAGTGAAATTAAAAAGGAGCGGCTTGAGTATTGGATAAAAAACGGGGCACAGGCCTCAGAGACCATCAAGAGCATAGTAAAGAAAAACTTAGCTCCTCGCCTAAACACATAAAAAACGCTCGTGGTTAGATAAAGCGTTTTTTATGCAGGCTCGGAGTCAATTCGCGCATTGACTTACGTCGCACTTCGTGCTCCGTAAGTCAAGCGCTCATTGAAGGGAGCGATAATATGCCGCAGGCACAAGCAGTCAATCCCATGGTAAACCTGTTACCGCTGGTTCTTATTTTTTTCGTTTTTTATTTTCTTATTATCAAACCGCAGAAGTCTAAAGAAAAAGAACACCGGGCCATGCTCAACAGCCTGGCCAAGAACCAGGAGGTGGTAACCACCGGCGGCATCCACGGGACCATCGTAAATGTCAAAGAAAAAACCGTTACCTTGCGGGTAGACGATAATGTCAAAATCGAAGTGGATAAAAGCTGCATTGCCTATGTAAAAAATGTACAGGGCGCCAACCAAGGGGTTTAGCCAATGGAAAGGAAACTGCTTTATAAAATCGTCGGGATTGCGGCGGTATTAGGCACCTGCGCGTATTTCACCTTCCCGTTAGACAAACGGATAAATCTGGGCCTGGATTTAAAGGGAGGGATGCACTTACTGCTGAAGGTCGACACCAGCCACCTGCCCGAGAAGGCCAGGGAAGATGCCAGTGACAGGGCGGTCGAGGTTATCCGCAACCGTATTGATGCCTTTGGGGTGAGGGAGCCTTCAATCCAAAAGCAGGGGCTTGATGAGATCGTGGTGCAGCTGCCCGGGGTTACCGATAGAGACCGCGCCATCGATTTAATCGGCAAGACGGCGCTCCTGGAATTTAAATTAGTTTCAAGCGATACGGAAAAGCTGAAAAGCGCGCTTTCCGGCACTGTCCCCGAAGGGTATGAGTTAAAATATACCGAAGATGATCATGAAGCCATCCTTTTGGAAAAGCCGACGGTGTTGATGGGCGATGCGCTTTCCAATGCCGGCGTGCGGTTCCAGGGCGATTTTAACCAGTCTGTGGTAAGCCTGACGTTTAATGCCGAAGGGGCGAAGAAATTCGGCGAGATCACCCAGAACAATGTCGGCCGCAGGTTAGCGATCGTCCTTGACGGAAAAATACAGTCCGCGCCGGTCATAAGGGACGCCATTACTACCGGCGAAGCCGTAATCACCGGCCGTTTTAGCGTTGAGCAGGCGCAGGACTTAGCCCTGGTGTTAAGGATAGGAGCCTTGCCCGCGCCGATGTATATTGAAGAAGAGCGCACCGTAGGCCCCTTATTAGGCCAGGATTCCATAAATAAGGGAGTTAAGTCGAGCATCATCGGCGGTACTTTAGTTTTCGTCTTCATGGCCGTCTACTATCTTTTTGCGGGTATCGTGGCTAACATCGCCCTCATGCTTAACCTCGTGATGATTTTAGGCTGCCTGGGGATGCTGCCGCTCCTGTTCCCCGGCGTATCCGCTACCCTGACCTTACCGGGTATCGCCGGTATGGCCTTGTCGTTAGGCATGGCTGTGGACGCGAACGTGCTCATTAACGAGCGCATAAGGGAAGAGTTGACCGCAGGCAGGACCCTGCGCACCGCCATTGCCAACGGTTATTCCCGGGCATTCAGCGCCATCTTTGATTCAAATTTTACCACGTTAATCGCGGCAGTCTTATTATTCCAATTCGGCACAGGCCCGATACGCGGTTTTGCGGTGACCTTGACCATCGGCCTTATTGCCAGCATGTTTACCGCTATTGTGGTGACGAGAGTCATTTTTGAACTTCTCTTAAGCTGGGGATGGATTAAATCATTACCCATGCTTCACTTCATCGGGCAAACCAAACTTGATTTTATCGGCAAACGCCGAATATTTTATGCGGTCTCGTTAATAGTCATAACAACGGGACTTGTAGTTTTCTTTAAAAAAGGCCAGAATGCGTATGGAATAGATTTCGCCGGCGGCCAATTACAGGAATATAGTTTCAAGAACCCGCCTTCCATAGACAGAGTCCGCCGGTTACTCCAGGAACTTAATCTTAGCGACGCTTCCATTCAGCAGTTTAAAGATAACCCCAAAGTAATACTTATTAAGACCGGCGAAGATAAGGCTACGGTTTTGACCGGAAAATTAAAAGAGGTATTTCCTGATGAAGATGTCCAGATGCTTAAGATCGAGCATGTCGGTCCCGTGGCCGGGAAACATTTACAGGGTAAAGCCGTAAGTGCCCTTATCTGGTCGTTAGTCGGCATTCTCATTTACGTCGCCTTCCGGTTTAAGCACTTTAATTTTGCCGTCGCCGGCGTGATTGCGCTTATTCATGATGTGCTCGTGGCGCTGGGGTTCCTGGCAATGACCGGCAGGCAGATAGACCTTTTGAGCGTCACCGCGTTCTTAACCATCGCCGGGTATTCTATTAACGATACCATTGTCATCTATGACCGCGTGCGCGAAAACATGAGATTAGTGCGTAAAGCCAGCCTCGCCGAGCTGATTAATTTAAGCGTCAATCAGACCTTAAGCCGGACCATCCTGACGTCCGGGGTTACCTTGTTTGTCGTGCTGGCGATCTTCCTGTACGGCGGAGAAGTGTTAAGCAATTTTGCATTTACCTTATTGGTAGGCTTCATCTCCGGCGTATACTCTACCGTTTATATTGCCTCGCCTTTAGTGCTTGCGTGGACCCGTAAAAAAACCTAAAATCATGAAAAGAGGGGCAAGAGGTATTTTTTTCAAATTTGTAAAAAATACCTCTTGCCCCTCTTTTCCTTTTTTACCACATGTTTAAATCCCTCAAGCTCTACACCGGCGGCACAATAGACCTGGATACTATTTCTGCCACGCTGGTTGATTTTGGTTATAAGCGCCAGGGGCAGGCAGCTGAAGAAGGCGATTTTGCCCGGCGCGGCGGAATCCTTGACATTTTTCCTTTTACCTTTGAATTACCCATCCGTCTTGAATTAGAAGGGGACAGGGTCAATTCTATTAAGACGTTTAATCCTTCGAATGGCCTGCCGCTATGGGAACATAGCCTGGCGATTATCCTGCCGATAAAAAGACCTCACGCAGCAAAGACCACGCCTTTCACCGAAGAATTTCCCATTGAAAACTTCGTTGACTTAACAGCCGGCGATTATGTCGTGCATACCCAGCATGGTATCGGCAGGTTCTTAGGCCTGCAGAAGATCAAGGTCGACGACAAACCAAAAGACCACCTGGTTATCGAATATGACCGCCAGGAGAAGTTATATGTTCCGGTTGAGTCGATGCATCTGGTGCAGAAATACCTTGCCTTTCAGACCCGCAGGCCAAAGCTGTACCGGCTCGGAAGCTCGGAATGGGCAAGGACCAAG
>Ga0315281_10006020_pt1 | contig 17286 bp, 20 predicted proteins | sample YL17G07_0_MG_FD_204540 | JGI IMG/M metagenome (GOLD analysis project Ga0315281, IMG submission 204540) | Sediment microbial communities from Yellowstone Lake, YNP, Wyoming, USA - YL17G07_0 | ecosystem: Environmental > Aquatic > Freshwater > Lake > Sediment | place: USA: Wyoming | collected...
ATAACTACTGAAATCATTTAGACCACCATAACTGTTTTGTAGCTTTTCTCAACAGAGTTAAACCAGCCCATTTACTTGGAATTGTAACTATCTCGAAAACTGTAAACTTCGAACCTGTCCGAATTTCCCATGCAGCTTCCCATGCGTTACTACAATAATCATCCTGCAGTAATTCTTCGTATGCTGGACAAGTATCATGTAAAGCAATCATTCCAGTTTCCTCTTTTACAAAAGGAGAGAATAAAGTAAAATCTTCCAGAACGAAACTTTTTTTATGACATGCGTCAATAAATAGAAAGTCAATTGGACCTTTCCAGATCTTAGAAAAATTCATAGTTGTTGATACATATGTTTCTACATGAGAATATAATGTGACCGCTGGCATTGGGTTAATGTCAATCGCTATAGCCTTTTTTACAAGAGGAGAAATCTTATTAAAAGTAAAAGCCTTTTGTACTCCTAGTTCCATATAAGTATGAGGTTCTAAAAGTTTAATTAACTCTACAAGAAAGGTTGTAAACTCGTTCTGCTTATTCTTCTTTTTCGCTACTTCGAAAGTGTCCATCATCTACACTTCTCCCAAACTAAAAATGAACCATCCGATTTTTTGAAATTATTTTTCTCTCTCCATAAGGTTCCATTATCTAGTACAGTTGCTCTTCCCCCCGGAACTCCATAAAGTCCATAACACCAACTATTTATTAAACTATTCATCCTATCATTCTTCGACGGTCTAAATTGTTTTTCTGGATTAGAATGTAAAGACATTATCGAAATAGCCTCTTTTACAAACTCTTTTTTTATGAGAACAGGATTAAGTCCAAACTGATTATTACTGTTAGTTATAAAATGATTATCTCCTGTGTAGGCATAGTACGCTGCCCACAGTTTCACAGTGGTAGGTTTTGGGATATCATACTTTGATAATCTCAAACACGCTAAAGTCCTATTCGATTTTAAAATTCTCACCATATCATAAATATCTATCTTACAAACAGAAATCCAATCATCTTCTAAATGAAAAACAAGATCCGATTCTACTTTACTCCAGCACCAAACTACCGCAGTTGGAAAACTTGGACATTTGGAAACATTAAAAACAATATTTTTAAAGTAATGTTTACATACTTCAAGAACTCTTGTAGATTTGACTCTCTCCCCAACTGGATCTATATTTATAATCAATCTATAATTGTCTCTATCTCTGAAAATGTTTCTACAAAAAGAATCTAAAGTTTGTGAAATCAATTTTGGTCTCAGAGTAGCTGTCATTGTAATGTCAATCATATCTTTACCTAAAAGAAATAATATTATTTCTTAATTCTTCTAGTGTTATTCTAGAAGATATATGTTTCTTTCGATTTTTAGAATAGTTAATAACTCGCAAATTCTTCCAGTGACCAACTATCTTTGGATCTACTTGATTAATAAATCCACCATAAATAGAATACTTATGATCTAGATCATACCCATATTTTTTCCCTCTAAGTTCTATATTTTTTATTTTGTTATAATTGATTTTAACTGATAATTTTGTTTCCCGAAAAACTTTTCTATAATATTTTTGAAAAAGAGATAACTGTTCTGGATCTTTTTGTATTCTAAAAAATTCTGAATCAAGTTTACATCTCTCAGAACAAAATAAAAATTGTTTCTTGTTCCCATAAGGTTTCACTAATTGCCGTATTCTTTCATATATTTGATCATATCCTACATCAAACCAGCCATTTTTTTCTTTACTGTTTTTACACTTAGGATTCTTACAATGAACTTGAAATGATGCTTTTGTTTCATCCTTATATCTTATATCTTCTTCTTTTAAAAAATCTGGATATCTCTCTTTTATTTTTTCTAATGTAATTTTGCTAGATTCCTTCATCTTTTCTATTGTTTCTTCTGAGTAACATCCTTTTTTATTATAATTCCAAGGTTTTTTACCAGTATGAAATTTACTGGATTGTTCTTTCATGTACGAACATCTAGACCAATGATCTGAGCAGCACCATCTCATTGATTGTTTATAAAAAAATACTCCCTCTTTGCCGCAGCCAAAGTCACATTTCATAAATATTTCCCTAGCAAATCTACCATTTTTGTCATATTATTTTCTCTACTGCCTAACTCCAAAATTTTCTTTCTTAAATTTTCCCCTAACTGTTTCCTAATTTCTTTATTCAAAATTACATATTCAATTGTATTAACAAATGATTCTAAATTATTTTTAGAAACTAAACCAGTTTGATTGTGGTTTAAGTAATCTTGCATGCCACTCATTTCTGCATTTGTCCCTACTACACAACATTCTGTTAGCCCAGACTCCGCTGGAGGAATGTGCAGTCCTTCTAACTCAGTAGGAGCTATCCAAATATGACATTCATTATAAAAAAGATTTTTCTCCTTTATGGGTGGGCTCTTTACAAATTTATCTACTAACCCGCTCTTTGGAATTCCTTCACTCCCAAACATTTGGAATCTAATATTTCTATGTCTTTTCTTTAAAAAAGATATAGCATCAAAACACCAGTTGGTTCTTTTACTTCGTCTTTTCTTTCCTTCATTATATAATGCGCCGATAACAACTTCTTTATTGCTCCTGATATGTAAAGGGTAAATCTCGTCAAAATCATATCCGGGTCTAACTATCTCAGACTTAAATCCTAAAGATTCAAGTTTTCTTTGTAAGCAAGTACTATTTACAAGTTTAATAGTCTTAGCATATAAAACTCGTTTTACAATTTCACCTTCTGACAACTTCCAACTTTCCCAAGCTCGTAACCAATGAACTTTCTTTCCACATCTAGGAGGTAAAGAAATAGTAGAAGTAACTGTCGTATATCCAGTAGCGATTATAAAGTCAGCATCTGGAACTTGGTCAAAACTTTTTACAACTATATGTTTAGCTTTTAAAGGGATCCATGAATATTTACAGGGAATCAAATCAACTAAATACACGGAATGACCTAAGTCGCACAAAACGTTACTAGAACGAACAATTGTGTGACTCCCGCCATTATTTCCCAACCCACAACTCATCAAGTTAAAGATTATTCTCATTGGATTCCATTTTTTAAAATATATAGTGTTTCGTCTAAGACTCTTTTTGCTGAAAGATCATACTTTACGTTGTCAATAAACTTTATTTTTGTTCCGCGCAAATTATAGTCAACTGTATGAAATTGTCTTTCATGACCCCACTCCAAAACTGGAGTTCCCAACATTAAAGAAATATTTGGTAGTCCAGATTGAGAGCCAATAGTCAAAATTGCTGAGCGTAAAATTTCAATAGTAAGACCAACCAAAGACGAATACTCACCAAGTTGAATATTATTTATATCCAAAAATCTATTGTATTTGTCTGGAGTATAATCTGGTTTCTTTCCACAAATTACAAAGAAAAATTTACTCATTAAGTCTTTACTAGAGTATAACATATCATAAAATTCTTGCCAAAATGGCCAGTTCCTTTTAAATCCAAATCTAAATCTAGGAGCTAAAACAACAATTTTTTTGTCTTCTGGTAAACTCTCTTCAGCGATTTTTAGATTCTCACTTCTTGGAAGATATGAAAATAACATTTCATCTAATGGGAACTGGTGTCTATTAACATAAGTCTTGCCAGAAATCTTTGGATATACTAACTCTATGGTAGAATATCGGTTTGTATATTGTTCTTTAAAATAAGTAACTAGTAAATTATACATCCCTTCACTGAATCCATCTAACCTAAAACCGTTGGCCCTATATCTGAGTCCATCTCCGTCAATCTTCAATGGGACAAAAATGTTTGAGTAGAGACCATAGATATCAAATCTGTCTGGTCTTGTCATAGATATAAATTCTATGTCGGATCTATCCTTATACTGTATCATCCTCTTCCAAATTATATGGGGAGCAAAGTTGGCGAATTCCCACCAAAGTTCTCCCAAACACATTGATAAAACTGCATGTTTAGTTTGTCTCATCTAGCATTTCTTTTTACTAAAAATTTCATCCTTTTACTCCTTCAGGTTTTAAAGATTCTTCATTCCCACCACCAACCCTTGAAGGCTCTAAAAGTTCTTTACAATTCATACAAACTAACACAGGAACTGAAATAAACTTTTCCTTGCCGTCCGGAGAAAGGAGAGCAGATAACTTTCTGATAGCAACTGCTTGCTGGAATAATTCTCCCCGACATCTTTTACAATTGATAGATTGTAAATCTTCCATCTTAATATTCATATTCAACTGTCTTAAATCTGGTACTGGATTCTGTCCGTTCATTTTTCTCCCTTTCTTTTACGCGATTAGTGTATCCGAGGATCCACTTATTAAAGTTACTGTAAGACAACCTTGAGTTAGCTCTCCCATTCTTGCTGCTGGTATTCCATTCGAAAATGTATTAAATGCGCCAGAGATAATTGTTCCAAAATGCCCGCATGCTCCCTGAACTAAATCTCCCATTCTAGCAGCTGGAAGTCCGCTTATAAAAACATCTGGTGAACCAGATATTACAGTTCCAGTCATAGGAATACAAATGGGATTGCCATGAGAATCGAAGTGACAACAACATCGTCCGCTTGCTACAGACGTTAAGATTGCTGCTTGTGGCATTATTTTATCTCCTATGGTAGCATGTTATTCGTTTGTTGTATTTGAGATTTGTTAGCGACATTAACTCCAATTGATGCTGTAAGTTGACTCTTCTTAGCTACAAGTCCAAAAGATCCACCTAAACCAGCTGGTTGATAAAGGTAAACACTTGCCCAATTCCATTTATTGTTCAGATCAATAATGATAGAATCTAAGTCCCAGTTAGCATGTTCAATATAACAAGTCATATCACAAGAACAAGCTGTATATCCATAACAAGCTGTATTACAAGAGCACGCTGAATATCCATAGCAAAGCATATCGCATGTACACCCAACAAAACTATGACACGTAGTATTACAACTACATGCTGTATATTCATAACATGTTGCATTACATGAACAAGCGTATCCATAACAAGTTAAATCACAAGAACATGCTGAATAACCATGACAAGTTGCATTACATGTACAAGATGAATAGCCATGACAAGCTGTGTTACAAGAACAAGCTGAATATCCATAACATGTTGTATTGCATGTACAAGCGTATCCATAACAAGTTAAATCACAAGAACAAGCTGAATAACCATAACAGGACATATTACAATTACAAGTTCCCGGATCGCCGATGGGATCGGCACAGAAAAACATCATATCACAAGAACAAGCTATATATCCATAGCAAGTTAAATCACAAGAACAAGCTATATATCCATAGCAAGTTAAATCGCAAGAAGAACAAGCTGTATATCCATAACATGCTGAGTCACAGGAACACCCCATATAACCATGACAAGTTGCATTACATGTACATCCAATATAATTATAACACACATCATCGCAGCTGCACGCTGTATATCCATAGCAAGTTATATCACATGTACAAGCATATCCATAGCAAGTTACATTACAAGTACAAGCTATATAATCATCACAAACTGAGTCACAGGAACACGTTGTATATCCATGACAGGTTGAGTTACATGAGCACAAATTATAGGAATAGCATCTTGAAAAGCAACTACAGGTATTACTCTCAAATTCATAGATTATATAACATGTTGCGTTACAAGCACATGTATATCCGTAACACGCCGAATCGCAAGAACACGCTTCATGCCCATAAGAAGCTATGTTACAAGTACAAACTACATACCCATAGCACACATTGTCGCAACTACATGCTGCATATTCGTAGCAAGCTGAGTTACAAGAACAAGCTGAATGGCTATAGCATATATTGTCGCAACTGCATACTGTATATCCATCGCACACTGCGTCACAAGAACATGCTGTATACCCATGACAAGTTGCGTTACAAGAACAAGCTGAATAACCATGACAAGTTGCATTGCAAGAACATACGCCTCCACCGCCATTCCCATAACAGGACATATCACAAGAACAAGCTGTATATCCGTAACAAGTAGACTGACAAGTGCATGTATATCCATAACAAGTCAAATCACAAGAACACACTGTATACCCATGACAAACTGTATTACAAGAACAAGCTGAGTAGCCATAACAAGTGGACTGACAAGTGCATGTATATCCATAGCAACTTAAATCACAAGAACAAGCCACATATCCATGGGAAGTTGTATTACAAGAACAAGCTGAATAACCATGACACGATGCATTACAGGAGCATGGAGTACTGACAGTCTTATCAAAGTGCCAATCTATGATATTACCGCTGTCCGGATTCGGTCCGTGAACATTGAACTTCGGACCGTAGTGAATTACGTCGGCTCCTTTTTCTGGTTTCTTTACATCCAGTAAATAGTCCTCCATCTCATCAGCTCTTAAATCTAAAACACCTTCCATTGCAGTTATATCTTCTTGTGCTCTTGCGAGCTGTTCCGCCATTAAAGCATTCGAAGTATTAAAAGAATCTACTTGAAACGTAGAGTTAACTTTCATATTTTCTAACACACTATTTGGCATTTAAGATCCTCCTACCAATCCTTAACTAATTCTTTGTCATTAACAATTCTCAAATAAAATTCATCAAAAGATAGTTTGTCGATTTCTTCTTCTTGTCTCCTAAAGTCGATTGTTCTTTCATCTTTTGTTTTGGATAAAACGTTACATATACTACCTGCGTATTTTCCTGTATGAATTCCAATCGTTGTATCCAAACCTAGAATATAGTTTTGTCCCCCAGTAGCCTTGTCTAGTTTGTGCCAATATTCTTGGTCATGCCTTTTATGGATTCCCAAGAACTTTGGCATTTCTAAGAACCCAATGTCTTTAAAGAAGTTTGGCTGAACACACCATAAAGCGCTACCCCCAAACTTTCCAAGCTTTGCTTTAAACCCAGCTATTTTTTGTGGTAAATCTTTCTTAAACTTTATTCCTCCCGGATTTTGTCCAATAACTTTAACTGTTTGTAATCCTTGTTTCTTCACATCCAACCAAGCATTCTTAAAAATTTCATCCCACCCAGGACATACGATGATATCATTATCCAGAAAAACTAGAAATTCGTAACTTCCCTTTTTAGGGTCCATTTCATGATGTAGACCAAAGTCATTAGATGCTACTGCTTTACTAAAAGCACCATACGTAGAATCCTTAGTATTTATTGTTACTTGAGAAATAATTCCCTTTTGAAAAAGAATCGAGTAATATATAAATCTTTCTGGAATATTTGTATTGCTCAAGTTATCATAAATATAAAGATTAAATGGTAGCTTTGAATGTCTCGTTAAAGCAGTAACACACTTCGTAGTTACCGCTAACCTGTTCCTCACAGTCATAAAGATTTTATACATTATAGCTTAGTTAACTCTTTCAAAATTTCTACTTCTTTCACGCGCATTTCTTTTTCTGCGTCATCTAAGAACTTAATCAATAAGTTCGATGAAGATTTAATTTCAGTCATAGCTACACTTATATAACTCTCCTCTTTATCATGTAGAACAAATCCTTTACAAAAAGAAATTTTTTCCGATTCTTTTTTTACTACTCCTAACTTACCTAATAGTTCTTTCGCTTTCTCCGCTTTCTCCAAGTCCATTTTATTCTCCTCCAGTCTTTTCTAAATGTTCGTCAACACAATCAGCAGTATATTTTGAATCTAACTCGTCATAACAAATTCCGTACCCATCCCGACTACTAAAACACGGTTTTTGTCCATGAACATAACATGGAGAACATCCAATTATACACTCAAGCCACTGACATTTTTTATAGGTTGATAAACGAATTCTTCCAGGAAATGCTCCATAGATTCCAAAGCTTCTGGTTCCAACCGATTCTGCAATATGCATCAAAGCCGTATCACAAGATAAAGCCATCTTAGCACAAGATGCTAAAGCAATTAAATAACCAACATCTTTAGAATGCTCACAAAAGTTAAAAACCTTATCTTGGTTTTTACACATCTTTATAAAATCATCAACAATCTCTTTCTTTCTTGGAACATCTGTAATAACAACTTTGTGTCCTCTATCAGTTAGTTCATTTATCAAAGAAATCCATACTTCTGGTCTCGGAGTTCTAACTGGAGAAGAAGCTCTAATTTGAGCTAGAATGAAATCTCCTCTTTTCAATCCCCATTCAACTGTCTCAACTACTTCACCTTTTTCATTCTTTCGTTCAAATTTATTTAAAATAGATTCAATTTCTTGAACTTTTTCTAGATCTGCACTTTGTATTGGAACCAGCTGTTCGGTGGGAATATCCAAACCAAGCCATCTAGAAAATAGAATGTAAGCATTAACTGCTTGTGCTTCTGCGCACCGTTCAATAACACCCTCAAAAACTGCGTGATAATCAGCTTTATATTCTTCATTGATTAGATACTTAGCAGAGAATGGAAGGTCTAAAACTTCGTCAACACAATTCCAAGTTTTGACCATGTCTTGATACTGTGGTCCACAGGCGAAAATAATTTCACAACTCGGATATTTTTCTTTCAAATGTCTTAAACTCGGTTGTATGAAAAGAAGGTCCCCAACCCCACCTGTTCTAAATACAAGCAAGGTCTTGTCTGTTAGGTCTTGTCCATTATACGGTTTATAAAAATTCTTAAATTTAACTTTTGCTGGTTTTAAGATTCTCTGCTCTAATAAAAATTCTTTTCCAGAACGATCTCTTTGAGGTAATATATTATAATGTAACTGCTCATATACACCAACACTCATAACATATCTAGACTTCTTGTTTACCTGTTGTACTTTAAACTTTTCTTGCGTATATCTTGTGTCTTTAGCACCTTCTGCTATTATTATGTTTGGAATACCCAGCCGAAGTTCTTCAATATTAGAAACTAAAGTCGCATTGTCTCTAGGTATTCCCATATCATGCAATTCTGTGGCTGACACTTTCTTAACTTTTCTTCCTTCTAAATCTTGATTTGTAAGATTTCTTTCTTCATGAAAAAATAGCTCGTTCACTTTTTTCTCCTTTTCAGTCTAGAAGTTTTCTTATATCTTCTTTTACTTGCTCTTTTGTAGGAAATTTTTGATGCATTGTGTATCTTATAAATTTCCACCCATTTTCTTCAATTTCTTCTTGTCTTCGTTTGTGATATTCTCTTGCTTCCTCTGTATCAAAATGATAATATCCATCATATTCAATAGCGATTTTATTTTCTACTAGAGCATTATCTACGTCATAATCTCTATCTTCTAGAACTTTGTATGTATGCTCAGAAGCAGGATAAAGTTCTTTAACTATTAATCTAAGTTTAAGTTCTAATCCAGATGGATTTTTAATTTGTTTTCGAATTTTATTTCCATTTTTCTTCATCCATTCTGAATGTTTTTCTCCGGCCATTCTAACCTTCTCTGGATCTCTAGGAAAACTATTACAATATTTGGCTCCCCCATTTAACATCCATATTCTAGACCCTTCATTTTTTCTTCCGATTTTTCTTTCGTTTACTTTTGTCATATATGGACATTTCAAACCTCTGTGACTCTCGCTATTCTTTTTCTTACTTCCTGGACAAGATTGCCACTTCTTGACACAACACCATCTCCCATTCTTGAACTGATATTTTCCTTCTTTCCCACAACCGTAATCACAAATCATTCTATTTTAACCTCTTAACATCTGACATTGTTCTAATTAATAAGCCTTGAGAAACTGCAGTAAGTGGATTTTTTGGCTGCCTAACTTCAGAAATTTGAAATGGAAGACTATATGAAGAAAGAGAGGTTTTAAATAAATTTAGAAACCCTGTTGGGAGACTTGTTCCTCCAGAAACTACTAGAGGTAATGACTCGCTTATTTCAACTTCAACTTTTTCTTTAAATTCCGAAATAATCTTTTTTATGGTATAATTTATAAGTGAAGAATAATAAAATTGTAATGCTTCTATTACTCTAGCAATTTTCTTGTCTTGTTGAGCTGTATAACTCTCTTCAAGGTTCAAATATTTTTCTTTTATAGATGTTACTCGATTCTGAATTAACCCTAAAGATTTGGATACTTCGTTGTCAACCCAATCTCCGCTGCGAGATGTAGAGAATTTAACTGCTTCTATCCCTTTAAACGCAACAGCACAATTTGTCATACCAGCTCCCATACTGATTGCGATACCAGAAAATTTTTCGTTACTACAATTTTCATAAATTATTGCCAATCCTTCATTCACAGCAGTATGGTTAATTCCAAGATCTCCAAGAATACGAGAAAATACTTTCTCATGATACGTAATAGACCTTCCTTCATCAATCGATTCTGCTGGAATACTGTATGCACAATAAACTTCTTTATCTTTTATCTCGCCTATTAAACTCTTAATAATTAAACTTAGTATATCAATAGCGTTAATTTCTTTTGGTGAGATTAATCCCTTTTGCATTGGCCTTGAAACTTCTTTTCCAAAAATATTTGCAAACTTAAAAGCGTCATCACCTATAATAAATACATTTCCATCACCAGTCTCAACATAGTTTATACTTGTAAGTTCCGAAATATTAATGTTCTCTCTATCCACGGGCAAGAAAACATTTCTAGTAATTTTAATTTCCTCAGAGTCACTTCTAGCGCAACAAATGTTCATAGTTCCTATGTCACAACCAATACCTAAAATCTCTTTCTTCCCTTTTTCCATACTTTATCCCCTTTATTTATTCATAGTTGATAATAAATTTACTCGACTATCTATATCGTCCTTCTTAGTAGTTTTTACTGACAAATCTACAACAGAAATTTTTTCAGAGAGTCTGGGAATAAAAATCTCTTCTTCTATTTCTGGTTGTTTGGTCATTGCTGATCCAGGTTCCGCTTTTTGTATAACTTTATAAACTAAAGATTGTAAATCGTCAAGCTTCTTTAAAACTTCTGACAAGTCCAAATTTTTATTTTCTACTTCTTTACTCAACTCTTTTTTGGCTTCAGTAATAAAACTCTTTAGTTCTTTAACTGACTCTTGTTTAACTTTGGTAACTGGAGTATCTATTTCGAATAAGTAGTTTCTTATCCCATTCTTTATTAACTCTGTTTCAACTAACCCTTTCAAAGAATCTGGAAATTGTAGTTCAAATGGTGAATGAAAAGATCCTAATTTGTCAATCGAGAAAAAAATTCCTGGTTTATTTATCTTTAGTTTGAGCATATTAAGACTTCTTTTATATCTTCTTTTACTTGTTCTAAAGTGGGAACTATATCTTTTGACCTAGTTCCCTTATATCTTATAAACTTCCAACCATATTTTTCGCACTCTTTCTGTCTCTCTAGATCTTTTTTTGTATCTCCAAATATTGAATCATCATGAAATGGAAACCCATCGTATTCAATTACAATTTTAAACTCTAGAATAACAACATCCAAACTATAACTTAAGAACGGATAATTAATAATTACAGTAAGATTAGGAAACAGAACCTTAACGTTTTCATGAATTGCTATTTGTGGGTTGGATATGTTTTTAACAAAAGAAAGTAGATAAGTCGCTCCACCGCCTTTCATCCATTCTAATTGTCTTCTTCGACCTTCTTTAGTCACAAAACTATTTACATAAACTGCTCCGCCATTTTTCATCCATTCTGAAACTTCTGGTCTCTTCTTTCCAAACATTGGATTTTTTTCTCCAAGAAGAGATACAGAATTCTTCCTTCTCATTTCTGGGCAAGAATTAAAACTTTCACTACAACACCACTTCGTTCTACTCTTTACTGGCGAAAATTTGGCTTCTCTCCCACATCCATAACCACAAAGTTTTATTTTCTTTACCATTTTTTCCATTGTTCAGATCCTATAAACTGATCTATCATCTCTTTTATTTTTCTAGTAAAGGTCGTATGCGGATAATCAACCAATTTACTATTTATATTCAGAACTTTGACTATAGTCTTCTTAATATCTGGAAGTGTTAAAAGTTCTACTTCTCCCACAGAAGAAACCCACTTAAATATATCATGCTCGCTTAGACCAAGAACTACAGGTTGTTTATCATCTTTTAAATTACAAAGAAAATTATATTGAACACTTTTCCTTGTTCCGCCATCTGCTAGATATTCGAACTTATCTATGAACCTGATAATCTCTACATCTAACCCAACCTCTTCTTTAACTTCCCGCATTAAACAATCTTTTAGGTTCTTGTCAGAACTGTTACACTTCCCGCGAGGGAACTCCCAATGAAGAGGCCATCGATCTTGTGGAGTTCTTCTTATTAAAAGAATTTCCCACACATTCAAATCTTTATTTTTTCTGAGGATAACAGCTCCCGCCACAGGAATATTCTTAATGACATCTACATCTTGACCGATTAAAAATTCTAATTGTTTATTCATGGTGCAATAATCTCCATCACCTTATAAATATAAAGTTCCAAAATATCTCCACCTTGTAGACTTACCTTGTTTGTAAATATTGTCAACTCTGTTCCTGCTTGATTTATTTTATAGTTATCTCCATACGGAAGGTTACCATACTTCGAGTAAAGCAAAAACAATTTCGGGTCGGTAATTACTTCTGGTAAGTTAATTACAATATTGACACTAAGGTCTGCTGTGGAGTCTACCATATAATAATATCTTGTAGTTTCTATTATCTGTCTATCTTGAATAATTTCTGCTCTATCCGGAAGTATAACTTGAATACCAGCTTCAGATGGTGTAGTTTCATCTCCGCAAACATCTTCATTCCCAGTTATAGTTACATCCCAGTGAGTAGATATTTGATTCATATACTCTGGCGGCTTCTTCATTTCAGTTAAGTCATTTTCTGTATAGCAAGATTCATACATAATTTGAAAATTAATATTCTCCACTAGGTAATCACTTATCAAAATTAAAAATGTAGGAATCTCAATTTCATATTCAACATTAAATGTTAGTCTCCAGTCAGCTAATTTATCCAACCCACCCAACTTAGTAGACGCTTCTGTGATTCCGGCTAACTTGATTCGAGGATGAATTGTACAAGGATACACCATCATATCTTTATTAATTGTTTTTACTAACTGACATTGAGCTCCACTTGATTGCCAGTCAATCTTATACTTTGTCTCATCTAGTAAAGTATATTCATAATCTAATAGTTCTTGAGGAAGTACTATAAATGAGTTAAAAAATCTGGGGTAAATATATCTGTCATTTCCAGTAAACATTTGTAGTAAGTAAACTCGTAAATCACAATATTCGTAAAAAGAAGTACAAAGAGCAAGAAACTCCATCTCGCCTTTGTATCTTTGAAATCCTGGCACTACTTTTAAATTTTCATCCTGATAAATCGGTTGGTATAATCTAGCCGTAAATCCGGGAGCTAAATTTATAAATCTCCAAGGTTGTTTAGCGCCGTGACCAGCCTCATCAAAATTAAAATCCCCGCTAGGATTCAAAATCAAAGCAGGTTTCATTGGCATGTCCGGTTCCCGTCCCATTGATTTCATCTTCTCAATATATTCGACTGCTTTATCATATGTACTTACAACGCGCCATTCAAATCTGGGATAAAGATATGTGGAGAAATATTCCAACATATCATGAAAGAAATGTCCAAATACGTTGTGTATAAAAATTGGATGATAACGTGTTGAAATCTTTGTATCATCATCCTGTAGAAATGTTGTCATTGTGGATTTTCCTCTATAACTCTCAAAATATCATTCTTTAATTGTTCTTTTGTTGGAAACTTGTCGAATATTGTATATCTTAAAAATTTCCATCCTCCTTCTACTATTTCTTGTTGTCTCTTTTTATGATATTCTCTATGTTCTTCTGTATCAAAATGATAATATCCATCAAATTCAATCGCTATTTTATGTTCTACTAAAGCATTATCAACGTCATAATTCTTATTTTCTAAAACTTTATACGTATGTTCAGAAGCAGGATAAAGTTCTTTAGTCATTCCTCTAAGCTTAATCTCATCTTTAGATGTTCTTTTAATTAGTTTTCTAAGTCTATTACCATTAAGTTTCATCCATTGTTTTCTGTCTTCTTTAAACTTTCTTATTTTGTCTAAATTTCTTGGAAAGCTGTCTAAGTAAACTGCACCTCCATTTTTCATCCAGTTGCTTCTGTCCTCTTTAAGTTTTTTCATTTTGTCTGGATTTCTTGGTATAGAATTCATAAATTTAGATCGATCTATGGTCATTTGTCTCTTCTTTAGTTCTTTTTGCTCTTTTGCTTTTTCAACTCCCATAATTTCTTCGTACGTTTTTCCTGTATATTTTTCGCTAATCTTTCTAACTCGTTCGTCAGTTTCTTTCGTTAAACCTTTATTCCATGTAGATTTTCCTCTTCTTGTTGCAGCAGCTTTCTCTATATGTTCAGAAGTTTGGGAACCTGTATTTTTTCCTGACATTGACCTTCTTCGCGCCACATTTGTTTTTTCAGAATTAAGTTTATTATCAATCTTTTTCCATGCATTCCTCATAGATCTACTTTTCTTCTCAGTAACTTTTGGGCATTTTCTCCAACTACTACTACAACACCATTTCCCATTCTTTAGTTGATATTTCGCTTCTTTTCCGCATCCATAATTACAAAATTTCATCTTCTTCCTCACAAATAGAATCTGTTAACTTAGTAGTTTTCTCAACATCGATTACTATTTTACTTTCCTTTCCTTTTAAAGAATCCTCATGAAATTCATCTAAAATCTTTAAAGAAGCGGTTGTGCCAATCTGAATTCCAGTACTTCTAACAATTTTCTTATCAAGTCTTTTAATAATATTTTGCCTCTCAGCTACTATAAATATAAACTCGTTAAAATGTGAAGTTATAGTAAAACCATAAATTGTAAGATTATCGAAAAAATCCTTATCTCCCACCTGTACCTTCTGGAGTGTTACTCCTTCATTCATGCACATAGTGATATACGAATCGTATTCTGTTCTAACTGAATCAAACTGATTAATAATATCTAATGTATTCTTTCTGTAGTTATGTAAATTTAAAAATGTTTCACAGAATACAGACGCTTCCAAGTTCTTAAACATGTTAATACGAACTGAACTCCTAGAACTACTTCTAGAAAGATCAAACAAAAGAAAAGATGATTTCTTACTAAAGAAAACTCCAAGATCGTAATATCCATCCAAAAAAGGAACTCTTAAATTATAGGAACGATCAAAACTTTTTCCCAGATTTAATCCCATTTTTATTCCCCCAATTATTCAATCTCAGATGCGCTAAGCCAATTTCCAACAGGTGCTTCTTCCTTTGTTCCTCTAATTTTAAAAATAATTAACTTTTTGTCTAAAAGGCACATTTCAAATCTTAGATAAAAATCAGTATATTTCTCACGTTTATCCATCGACTCGTTCCAGATATACAACCCCTTTACAATTGATTCTCCAAGTTCTTCTAGAGAAAAGTCTTGATTATCTAGAACACACGGGTCATATTTAAGTTCCTTCACGTACGCTAGAAACTTATCCCTGAATCGTTCAGGAACTTCATTTTTATAGAAGTTTACAAATCTAGCTAGATTTGTTTCTTTTTCTTCCGTTACTGCCTCTTTTCTCTGCGCAGGTTTTGGTTTCTTGTTGAACATGTCTTTAACTTCATCAGAAATTCTGAATGGATCTACTATCCTGCTCAAATCGGCTTCATTATTAATATCAACTCCAACTCGTTTTGCGATTTCCAGAAATACGGCTTCATTTATAATTTGTTCTACAGAAAAATCATTTTCAAATGGGATAGCTAATTCTCCTTCTGCGTAACTTTTTTCATGAACTTGTTTGATAAACGGACTTTTTCTAACTATTTTTGAAGTTACTTCATCAATAAAATATCCAATTTCTGTTTCCGTAATCTGATTGCAACTACAACTTTCTAATATGAACTCGTACTTCTTAAATAATCCGGCTTTCTGATACGATTTAAATCTTGACAAAACACAATTTTTAATTGTTGCTTCATCTTTATCATCCAAAAAACTAAATGTAAAGACGTCAGTAAAACATCTAAATGTCATATACAAGAAAGATTTTGATTCAACTTGATTGATAATTTTCTGCTCAAGTTGATTCTTCAACAATCTTAAATATCCAGAAATCATTAAAAGATCATAAGCTAAGTCAGAGTTAACTGGTTGGATTAATTTGGGATCTACTTGATATTTTACTAATGAAACTGTTTGTGGAATCTTTGCGTTACTATTAACAAAAGAGAATAAACTCTTTCCGTATAGAATTTTTGTCATATATAAAACAGACTTAAGTTCATTTTTAGAAATTCCTGGGAGATAATCAATATTTTCAAGTCCCATATTTTTTGACAAAATATCTCTAAATGTAAAAATAGAATTATCCATTTTTACAGATGCTGAATTAAACAAATTTTCAAATGTTGAAATATCACCTTTCAAAACTCTTTTAATAAATGGACTATCATATTCCTGAACTACTTCTTGTTTAGTTTCAGCTTTTTTAAGTTCTGGAATATCGATCTTATCTATATTTTGATCTATGAACTGACTAAATTCATTTGTTAATGAGGAATCAATATTTTCAGGTTCTTTTACTTGTTCTTCTTTAAGAGATGGATTTGATGGTGTTGTTATATATGGATCTTCTTTTAGAAAGCTTGGAAGTGCTTTAATTGAACTTTTTATCTCTTTAGTTTCTTTCAAAAGTTCTGTTACTAAAGTTCTAGTAGAAAAATCAAATGTAAGATTTAAATAATAGGTAGAAAAATCTTTTATCAAACATATTAGACTAAAGAAAACAGACATTGGAAGAACTATTAATAAACTATCTGAAGATGAATAAACTACATTAATTGAAGAGACCCATTCTTTAGTATCTTGTACTTGATGAACGTCAACCTTTAGAGCTCTATCTCCGTGCTTTCTGTAAACATTAAAATTTGAAAAATTAGATTCTGAACCTTGTTTAAATGCTCTTGTAAGATCTATTGCTGTCTGATAATTAATCGTAAAAACTTTTCTAGTACTTCCGCTGGATATAGAAAGGTTCAAACTTGGTGGGGAATAAATTTGGAAATCTTGAGTTGAACTACTGAAACTAAGGTCCAAAGAATTTCCAGTGTTAAACTGAAGATCTTTGTGATAAAAAATGTTTTGATTAATCCATACTCTTTCTTCTTGATTCATTAGTATATTTCCTTTCGCGCTTTCTCTATTTATTATTGTTATGTTCTGAAAAAACAAATAGCTTTCTTGACTCCTTTTCATCCTCTCCAACCCCCGAGTGACCCCAAAGGAACGAGGGGTTGGAGAGATTGGATCTTAGCATTCTTTTGATTGGAACAGAAAGAACAGCAAACCTCGG
>Ga0315281_10006021_pt1 | contig 17285 bp, 21 predicted proteins | sample YL17G07_0_MG_FD_204540 | JGI IMG/M metagenome (GOLD analysis project Ga0315281, IMG submission 204540) | Sediment microbial communities from Yellowstone Lake, YNP, Wyoming, USA - YL17G07_0 | ecosystem: Environmental > Aquatic > Freshwater > Lake > Sediment | place: USA: Wyoming | collected...
TTGCTGAAGTCTTGATGGAAGAGTGAGGAAAGCCGGATTTTTACTGGGAGAGATGTATTGGCTGTTGTAAGTGCATGGTATATCCTGTTTGTGGCTCTTGGGCTGAGTATGGACACGCTGGCCATCGCGGTGGCGGTGGGAACAGGATATAAGCCGATCACCGCGCGGACGGTCTTTCGCATTGCGTTCCATTTTTCGCTGTTTCAGGTCGGCCTGTTTGCTCTGGGCTGTGAAGCGGGCGGTTTTCTGGAGCGGTACTTCGGGCAATACAATCATTGGGTCGCGGCGGCACTGTTGTGGCTGATCGGCGGGCATATGGTCCTGGAATGGTGGAAGGGCGAAGCGACGGACTACCAGTCAGACCCCTCGCGGGGATTGAGTCTGATCTTTCTTTCGTTTGCCACCAGTATTGATGCCTTGGCGGCGGGGGCGTCCTTGGGGCTTTTGGGGGCGTCGGTGGGTCTTTCCAGTTCGATCCTCGCCGCGACGACGGCGACGCTGGCGATTTTCGGCATGGAGTTCGGGCGAAAACTCGGCAACGTGCTTGGCCGATGGGGCATGCTCACCGGCGGAATAGCATTGATCGTGCTGGGAGGCAAGATCGTGTTTGAGCACGTCATAACATAGATGGGTCTTGCCGGGCCTGAGGACTTCCTTGTGCTCACGGCTGTCGAGTTGTATTCCGGCAAGAATCCTTCAGCGTGGGGGTGTAATCGACGATTGGGCTAAGAGCGGCAAATCACGAACCGCTTGCTTTGGGGGATTGTCTGGCACGGGATTCCAGTTCGGCGGCGGCCCGGGGCGACATTTCGGGCAGCCGGCGCAGATAGAGCCAGAACAAGATCACTATGGGGACCACCAGCAGGCTGATGCCCTGCGAGACCGTGAATCCCAGTGTGTCGTGGGGGTTGTCTTCACGCACCAGCTCGATCAAAAACCGACATACAGGATAGATGATAAAGAGCATCACAATTACCATGCCATGCCTGCGTCGATGCCAAAAATATCTCCCAAGGACGATTGAAATGGCCAAGGCGGCAAGCGACTCGTAAAGTTGCGTCGGATGGACCGGCACGGTCTTCAGATCAAGCGTCTTGATCAGTTCGTGCAGCCCGTTCAGATTCGTCTGATAGGCTTCCAGATGCGCTTTGACCAAGGTGAGATATTGGGGCGACTCGCGCTGGCAGCCGCCGATCAAGGCAAGTGGGTTGGACTGGTCCATCGTCCGGCTCAGATCCTGATCGGACATCGCCATCGTTTCGCGCGAGATCAGTGAATTTGAACCCTCTGAACTCAGAATAAACTCGCCGGGGACCTCGATGCGATGGGTCAGCCACTGCTGAGCAAACGCGGGGCTGCCGTAAGGGAATCGCACCGCAACCGGCGTTGACGTCGGTTTACCCCAGCAGCACCCATTCAGGAAGCAGCCGATCCGACCGAAGGCGAGGCCGAGCATAATCGCCGGGGCGAGGATGTCCAGATACCAACGGATCGATTTCTTCTTCAATCGCAGGTAAATCAGCGTGGCCGCAACCGCCGCCAGGAACCCGCCGTAGAATTCCAGCCCGCCCGCCCAAAGGGCGAAGTAGCTGAAGAACGAACTAAAATGGTCGGGATAGTGGATCACATAGAAGAGTCTTGCCCCGACCACGCCGGTGATCAGGGACAGCAAACCAACGTTGATCACCATCTCTTCGTCCGCACCGCATCGTCGGGCCCGGCGGGCCGCCAGTTGGATGCTTACCAGGAAGCCCATCATCATCATAAAGCCATACGACTGGATTGCAATAGGGCCTAAATGAAATAGCGTCGGATGCATCCGTCTGGCAACTCCTCTTCAGGAAAGCGTGATATTCTGCGCCCAGGTGATACGCTCAGTGCCGAATCGTCTCAGTGATCTTATTGTTATCATCAAGTACGACGACGGTCGCCTTGTGTTCAGCCGCCTCTTGAGGACTGAGGTAGGCGAAGGCAAAGACCAAGACCTTGTCGCCCTTGTTCACCAGTTTGGCCGCCGCACCGTTGATGGCGATCACCCCCGAGCCTGGCTCGCCGGGAATGGCATAAGTGGTCAGTCGGTTCCCATTGTCAAGATCGGCTATCGTCACGCTCTCGTTGGGAACCAGCCCGACCGCGTCCATCAATTCGCGGTCGATGGTGATGCTGCCCGAATAATCCGGGTTAGTTTCCGTCGCGGTTGCCCGGTGAATTTTGGATTTCAGTATTCTCAACCACATCGTGTGCGCTCCGCACTCTCAAGCTTGAATGGCCAAATCTTTAATTGTAATCTCCCGTCCCGCTGCGTCCAACATAATATTGTCGATCAATCGCGCCGGTCCGATCTGGACGGCCAGAGCAATCAGCACGGGCCGGTCAATGCGCCGAACGGCTTGGACCGTATCGCTGTCGACGATGGAGATATAGTCGATCTTCGCCGGACCGGCCACTTCAATAATCTGTCGCATCTTTTTAATGATAGGCTCCGAATCGCGTTCGCCCGAGCCGATCGCCTCTTTGGCGAGTCGAAGCGCCTGATAAAGGCACAACGCCTGATTTCGCTGTTCGTCGCTCAAATACCTGTTTCGTGAGCTTAGGGCCAGGCCGGCGGCGTCTCTTGCGGTTGGGCAGACGTGAAGTCGGATCGGAAAGTTCAGATCGGCGATCATCTTGCGCACGACGAGCGCCTGTTGAGCATCCTTCTGGCCGAAATACGCCCGATCCGGCTGAATGATATTGAAAAGTTTCGCAACGACGGTTGTCACGCCATCGAAGTGGCCCGGACGGGACGCCCCACACAATGATTCCGTGATGTCGCTGACATGAACCGCAGTACGGCACGAGGTCGGATACATCTGCTCGACCGAAGGAACGAATACCAGATCGACCCCGGCGTCGTTGCAGATTCGAAGATCGTCTTCGAGGGGGCGAGGATACTGCTGAAAATCCTCATTGGGTGAGAATTGGATCGGGTTCACAAAGAGGCTGACTACCACCGTTGCGCATTCTCGCCGCGCTGTTCGGATCAGTTCCACATGGCCTGCATGCAATGCCCCCATCGTTGGAACGAAGCCGATGGTATGTTTGCCTCGGCTGGGCTCAAGAGCCTGACGTACCTGATGGATTGTTTCCGCCGTTAACATCCCGCGCATCTCATTATTGGTTGTTTTCCAGGTCACGATCGTCCAGCGATTCGAGAATCGTCCGGGCACTCATCCCCAGGATGGGGTGCCGGACGGTCGGGGCGATTTCAACCAGCGGCTGCATGACAAACTGCCGTTCATGCATGAGCGGATGGGGGACGATTAATCGGTCGGTTGAAATAATCTCACCGCCGAAAAGCAGAATATCCAGGTCGATTGTCCGAGACCCCCAGAAGGCGTCACGCTTCCGCCCCAATTCTTCTTCGATGCTCTGAAGAGCGTCCAGAAGTTCGATTGAACTCAGAGTAGTCGCTATTTTCGCCACCGCGTTCAGATAGAGCATATCCTGTTCGCTTTCCGGCCCGCCGACCGGTTCGGTCTCGTAGATCGTGCTTACCTTGTCCACACTAATCTGCGGGTGATGGTTCATCAGATTCAAGGCACGTTCGATGTATTTTGCTCGAGGCTCGATGTTTGACCCCAGGGCGACATACGCTTCGACCGCCGGCCTTCTTGGACGAGTTGTGGCCACAAGTATGCCTCCGAGTGCAGGATCAGTGCTCCGTGTCGGAACCTCGTTCTGCCGGCTCTTCCTCATTCTCCGGCGGCAACAGATCAGGCCGGTGGCTGCTGATTTCGTCCAGCAGTTCATCGAAATGACTGAGTTTGTAGTTGTCTATGACGTAGTTGTCTTCCTGTCCGTCGCGTGTGTAAAAGACGCTGACTATTCCTTTGGCGTAGCTGCTGTCATCGATTTTTGTGATGGCCGACCAGGGAATCATCTGCTTGCCATTGACATCAATTCCCCGGGCATCCGTGACGACACGGGCCTTGCTGATCACGACGAAAGCCGCCAGCAGAAAAATCGATCCCGGCAGCAGAACAATGGCGGCGACCTGGTTAAAGAGCTGATCCTTGTGCTTGCTTCCAGCCGGCTGGTACTCCGGATTGAACCAGCCATCGCGGAGATACCATAGGCCGAACACGACACAGACTACAATGCCGATAATCCATCGCCATTTTCTTCCGCTTGCCATTCCGCTTTCGATCGCCATTGTGTTTGCTCTCCAGAAACATCTCACAAACCCTGCACGATGCTATTCTTGACGATCATAGAAGCAAGATCAAGCGTAAAGCGGGGCGAGGTGATCAGGACGCAAAGGCGATTCTGTCCGGCGGGGTTGAACGGAAACAAGATAGGAAACCCGGCCAAAAAAGAGGCGAGGCCAGCGGAGCCGACGGGGGGGGGAATCGGCGAACGCACCAACCTCGCCCTTATAACCTGTTCAATTAACAAACTCTATCTTGCCGACATCGTGTCCAAAAGCCCAGGAAGCAACAACGAACCCAATGCTGCTTCGACGTTAACGTTAACAGATGGTGGCCATACTTAACACCTTCAGCCTAACAGAACTTACGCAGGGTGTCAAAATTTACTTGTTCACCAAGTTTCACGGGTAACGAGTGGGTAAAATAAACAAAATACGCCGATTACGATGATTTGGTAAGATAGATATATTATGGGCAGGGTATAGCAGATGGACGGGTGCCAATAAATTCACATCTTCTTAATTGACGGGCAGTTATGAACCCGTAAACAGAAGAATTGACCTGTGTGATGGGGCGGGACGAGTCTATGTGGAAATGGACTTGACGGAAGGTGACGTAACTATTAGCATACATGTGTTGATACAAGCGTCAGTTAGGCTTGAAAGGGTTTCCGCGATGGATGTCAACCTGATCGCTGTTTCGCCGAAAGGAAATCAGAAAACGATACCTCTTCAGAAAGACGTAGTCATCGTGGGGCGGCAGCCGGACTGTACGCTTCGCGTTCCGCTGAGTGAAATCTCTCGACAGCACTGCCAGTTGCGATTGACGGGGAATAAGGTGATCCTCAGAGATCTTGATAGCGTGAATGGGACGTTTGTGAATTCTCGAAAGATCAAGGAAGAGGAACTTAAGCCTGGCGATGTCATTTCGCTGGGCGGTGGCCTGAAATTTTACGTGCAGATTAATGGGCAGCCGGCGAAGGTTAGCGATGGCAAGCCCCGAACCGCAAAGGCGGTCGGCGAGGCGAAGCGAGCGGCCAATCTTGGGTCATCGGCCCCGGCGGAAATCTCGTCGGCGACACGCGCCGGAAAGACGGATATCGATGAAGCTGACGCGATACTGGGCGAATCCTTCTTTCTTGACATGGAAGAAGACGAGAAAGAATAGCCGACCAAAGTGTCACGCCTGTTGCTGGTGATCGCCTTTCTCCAAAGGGGTTGTAACGTTACTTGACTGGAGCAACCACGATGGTATTCAATTTCTGCAAAATGCAGGGTCTTGGCAATGACTATGTTTATATCGATTTGTTTAACCAACAGCTCGATGCGGATTGGCCTAAGTTGGCGAAGGCGGTTTCGGACAGGCATTTCGGGATCGGCGGCGACGGATTGATTTTGATCTGTCCCGGCAAGGCGGCACGCGTTCGGATGAGGATGTTTAACGCCGATGGCTCAGAGGCTCAGATGTGCGGCAACGGTATTCGGTGCACAGCCAAGTACGCCTACGAGCACGGGTTACTTGATGACGAACCGGCCAACGTTGCTGCCCAACTGCCGTCAGCGGTGCAGAGGTTCTCTGCTTCACCCGATGCCTGGCGTGTGGCGACGATCGAGACCGGAGCGGGCGTGTTGACGGTCTGGCTGGAAGTGACGCAGGACCGTTGCGTGGAACGGGTGTGCGTGGATATGGGCGAACCCATACTCGAGCCGGCGAAGATCCCGGTCAAGATGCCTGGAAAGACAATCGTAGGACAAACCCTGACGATTGGGGCGGAACAGTTGAAAATGACATGCGTCTCGATGGGCAATCCGCACGCGGTTATTTTCACGGACGAACTTGAGACGGTCGATCTTGACCGGCTTGGCCCGCTGATCGAGCGTCACGAGCTTTTTCCGGAGCGAACGAACGTCCATTTTGCGACGGCTGCGTCAGGCGATCGGGTAAAGATGATAAGTTGGGAGCGAGGCAGCGGCCGAACCCTCGCCTGTGGAACAGGAGCGTGCGCGGTGGTGGTCGCCGGCGTATTGGAAAAGAGGCTCGATCGATCGGCGACAGTGGCATTGCCCGGCGGGGAACTCAGAATAAATTGGAACGGCGATGACGGACACGTCTATATGCTCGGCCCAGCCGTCACAGTCTTCAACGGCGTGTGGTATGGCCCCGTCTAGGGTCGCGGCTCTGGTAGACTACTTTGCGGACTAGGCAACGAGGCCATTAGCTGGTGAGCGGATCGGCAGGCCCGCCGGATCCTCGGCCCGGGCAGGGTAACGCTCATCACATGCTTGCCCGGCGAGAGGATGGAATAACGGACGCGAGTGCGGCGGTGAAGTGTAGAATTCGGATGAATGTCGCGCATGAACCTCGGCGCGGCTTGTCCGCGTCCGCGATTTTGTTCTGCTGTGTCATTTCTTGTCAATCACGCCTGCGATGATGTTTGCCATTGCATCGTGTCCCGCTTGCGAAAGATGCAGCCCGTCGAGTGTTCCGTTTTTCGTCCCCAATACTCTGGCGAAATATCGTTTGGGAAGCATGGCGACACCATACTTGGAAATCATGGCGCGTTGGGCCTGCCCGAAAGCGTTCTGAAACGGAAAGAGAGGCAGTTCGAGAAGAAGAATCTGATGTCGGTCCGAGCAAAGCGAGGACACGAGAGTGTCAAGTTTGCTCCGAAACGCGGAGGCGTCGGCCTCGCCGAGTAGGTCGTTGCCTCCGATTTCCACAATGACCAGGGAACCCGGTTCAGCTATGCCCCGGGCCTGAACGATTGCACTTCCAACTGTTGCCCCTGGCTGCGCAAGATTGACCACACGAAAGGGCGTTATCTCATTCAGTATCGCGGGCCAAGATCGCTCTGTTCCTATGCCCGCGCTGATGGAATCGCCCAGAACATAGACGGTTGTGTCTTCAGGAACAGAGAGCTTTGGGCAACGATGGTATGGCGCCTCCGCAACGCAGAGGCCCACGGTGGACGCGAAAAGCACGGCGCAGGACACGACCTGGTTTCTCCGGGGCGAAGCGGTACGATTGAGGAGGACGAGTCCGGCAACAGCCGGAATCATCCAGATCAGGTATGCCCAAAGCGGCAACGGTGTGGCTGAGATCACAACCAAAATCAAGCCCACGATGGCAAGCGCGGTGAGAAAGGGTCGAGCGGGGCGATTCCGGAAGCGAAGGGCCAACGCTTCCGCTACGATGACGGCCACAAGCCCTACGAAAAACGTTGTTCCATCAGCGATGCTCAGTATGATCGGGTTCATTTTCTTTCAGCCGACAATTAATGAACCGAATTTCCCCCTTATTCTCCGGTATCTGCGTGTTTTCCCGGCAAACAACCCAGCTATTGGGCGGGCCGTCCAACCTGTACAATCGCTGGAAGCGCGGATTGGGTCACTCCAATGAATTCACGAACTCTTTCTTGTTGAGTTTCACCAGCACCGCAATCCCAAAGATGGTGCCGAGAGGGAAATTTACAAGCAGGAGAACGCTTGGTATGAATGCCAATGTCCTGCCACGTTTTTTTCCCCTGCCACACTGGATCCCGGCATAAATTGCCAAGGCCGTGAGTACTATCGAATAGGTCAGGATGCCCGATGTTACTGCATCCCACTTGATATCTCTTCCACCTAGTCCGCTGGAGATCATCATCATGAGTATGAACGTTGGCAGAAAAGCGACAAATGCGATGCCCCACACAATATTGCGAGCGTCCCTCCGATAGTATCGTATATCCTTCTCCACCATTTCTCCTTTCTGCGTTGATAGAACGTTCGGTCTCTCCATTTGCGAACCCGCCGAGGGTGAGCAATACGAGAGCAGGCCGTTGTTCGACCTGTCTTCGTATCTGGTTGCTGACACTGGCGCAAAGATCGGATGGTTGGCATACTTCTTCCAGATTACCTTCGTATTTGACCACCCGTCCCCTGTCCGGTGTCCTTTGCGCAATTGGAAGGCCACGACCAATGGCACGAACGGAACTAGAAGGGGAAGATTCCTCTGGAATGATGCGCCCAGCCCTCCGGGTTCACCGGTTGTTTCGTCAATGACCTTCACTCCGCACATGGCCTTGCCCGCCGATTGTCCGGAGAAACAGTCCTTGAACAACAAGATGAGAGGAAAGAGAATCCAAGCGACCGCCGAAGCCATGTTTTGTATCTCTTGCTGAGAGGATCCTGCTGCGCCCATCAGAGCACCGAAAACCGTTACTGCGACAAGGCAGATGGCCCAATACCCAAGAATATCCACAAAGTATGCGAATTCTCGCCGGTTCGCAAACGAGTAGTAGCATTTCTTGCAGACGAGGTGGCCGTATAGGGTGCGCACGTCGTTCATGTGTTTCCCGCGTCCGCAAAGCAGGCACGTCTGAGGAATCTCTGGCCCCCTTGGCATTGGTGGTGGTGCGGCAATCCGCACAACTTGGGGCTGTGCCACCGGCTTCGGGATCGTGATCTGTCCTTTGCACGAGGGGCACTGAACCGTTTGCCCGAGCACTTCTTGCGAGGCCTCAAGATGCTGATTGCAGTGCGGACACGTGAACGTGTACTCACTCATACCTCACTCCTCTCGTGGTCGAACGTTATGAATGGCGCGGCTTGGAAACCACGCCTTCCGAGGCAAGGTTTTAAAGGTCGCTGTGCATTCATCTTGTTCGATGGTTCATTCGTTGTCGCTGATCAGTTTTTTCAGGCTCGCGTCAATGGTTGTTTCCGGCATGCCAACCTTCTTCATCCATTTCTCGTAGAGCGAGACAAGATGGGCATCCACCTTGGAAAAGAACTCGGACAGTTCCGTCAGTTCATCGATTACTTTGTGTCGCCCACGGGTCGTCATCATTTCGCCGGCCCGTGCCCAGAAGAACGCGTGTGTGCCAGCCAGTTCCTCTTCTGGCGAGCATCGTCGAGTGTGTGGTCAAGATTGGGAGGGACGGAGACCTGCTTCCTCATGCGGGTGAGCAGCTTCCCGATTGCCTCGGAGAAGACCTCGTCTTGTATCTCTTCACGACGGCTTGGGTCACTTGGCAGGAACTCCTTGTTCAGGACGCTGGAAACGAGGATTGCGAGACTGTTTTCAACACACTGTGCGTGGTACATGGCCAAACCGTAGCGAGCGAAAGTCTCGCGACGCTGCTGGGCGTTGGCATCCAGTTCTTCCATCTCATCCCTCATCCATCGAACAATTAATGAACGGAATCTTCCCCTTGTTCTGCGATATCTGCGTGTTCAATAGAAAAGTCAGGCATTTGGCGCTGCTCCAGACAATCCACCACGATGCTATTTTAGCGAGACGCTGTGGATATGCAAGAATCCAATGTACTGCCCAATTACGTTTTGTTGCGTCTTGTCGGGTGGCATGGCAATACGCTGACGGCGGATGGCCATGTCTTTCTCGTGCAGGGAACATGCCCAGACTTTTGGCCAGGGCATGCCACCCAGCCGGTCTTAAAATGCGGCAGCATTTCAAAACATCCGTGTTCATGGCTTTGTTATGGCAGTTTCTTCTTTCCATACTGAATATCAGTAGCATATTTCGCAAGCAACCTAAGATCCTTCATATATTTTTCATTTTGCATAGCAATGGCCTTAAGAAAGATTAGTTTATCTATGCCTGCAACCAAATAGGTCTCCTTCTCAATTGCGTTTTGTTTGAGAAAGTCATATCTGAATAAACAGATCTGATTCCATATTTCGAATTCGAATTCACAAACTCCGATATCTCCATATATGTTTCTTACATTATTCGGATACAGTTGTTTCAAGTTTTCATGATCGTAGTCAGAAACCACAAAGTCAATGTCTGCACCCGCTTTTCGAAGTCCATAATACTCCATTGCCTTCCCTCCTATAAGCAATGGCTTTTCCGAAAACACATAATTAAGTTTGGACAGATCGATTGTTATTGCCATAACGGCGTTTCTACGGCTCGGCATAACATCCTCCATGTGTACACGATGACCTCAGAGCGAGTCGACGGGGCTGCGGTCGGCGCCGGGCATGCCGTACGCTCCGGCCGCTGGTTCGGCGCATTTCTGGTTCTGTATTGATTCCCAGTAGAAAAGAAAGATGACAATCTGTATGACTGCGTACGCGATATCCAAGATGCAATCCAACACGATTTTGACAGGCATAATGTTCAGTGACTCGAAGAATCCTAGGGGCAGATAGATGGCGAAGGACAAAATCATGAAAGGGATGAAGAGTAGAATAGTAGCCCCGAATATCTGCCATCGTCGTCCAATCGTAAGGTCAGTGCTTCTCGCTCTTGATTCAGATGTACCCTTGTTTTCAAGGATCACGGCTGCATCGAGAAGCGAATACCGAACCGCCAGAATTATGCCAGGAATAATGAGTGCGATGAATCCAAGTCCTATGAGCATGCCCGCCACGAATCTCGCTGCAAAAAGAGAACCCCATTTCCTGAGTCCAACGGCCATGGCTTCCTTGTAGGTAACTGCACGGCCCGACTTTATCTGAAATAGCGAATAGACAAGCGCTCCTATGTAGATCGGACCAAATATTGCTGCGATCCACATAGTCAAGTTCATGAAGCCCACATCGCTGGTTCCCTCGACATTGTGCGCGATGTAATTGATGAGTATGTTTCCAGGCAGCCAAATGGTGAGGATGATGGCCGAGAATAGCCCGAGATGACGCCGTAGCAGGCGTAACGCTTCAGAGAATTTAGTGATCATGTTTTGTCCTCTTTCGCCCAGCATTGTTTATATTGAGCCGTATAACACTCCAAGTATCGTTTCGTTAACCGTATAAGGCGCCCGCGTTGCGCGTATATAGTTAGCATCGATTGTTGTGGGCTGCAAGATGTTTTTGGGAGCATTTTAGGGGGTAGGGGGGCGACGGGCGGGGTGGCTGCGGTCGGCGTCAGGTGGGGGCACAAACAGCACGTGCTGAAAACAATCCCGCAACGAGTTTGAAGCCCGCTGCAAGAGGTTTCTCTCTTCCCGTTCGCGAGAACCGGTATCGTTTTGGCTGCCCTTTAGCAGCGTTTCACGGCAAAATTTCGATTGGCCCAGCTTGCAGATGAGGATAAAATAATAAATTCAAGAATTTTGGCGACTGGACAGACTGACTTTGGAGGTTGTCATCGGTGGCAATAGCATACAACAAGCGAACGCATGTCTGCAACGAGCTTCGAAAAGGAGATGTCGGTCGGCGGGTCATCCTTTGCGGATGGGTCCATTCCTACCGTGATCATGGTGGTGTGATCTTTATCGATCTTCGCGACCGGGAAGGGCTTACTCAACTCGTATTCGATCCGGAAGTCAACCGGCAGGCCCACGACCTGGCCGATACACTCCGGCACGAAGATGTCATCGCCGTCGAGGGAACAGTGCGGGCCCGGCCCGAGGGCATGGTTAACCCCAAGTTGCCTACGGGTGAAGTCGAAGTCTTGGCTGCTGATCTGGACATCTTGAACAAAGCTGAAACGCCACCATTCAGTATCAAAGACGACATAGACATCTCCGAAGACACCCGCCTGCGATACAGATATCTTGACCTGCGTCGCCCCGGCCTGCAGAAAGCGATCAGGCTTCGGCATCGGGTCTGCAAGATCATGCGGGATTACTTCGACGAGCACGGGTTCATCGACGTCGAAACGCCGTTTATGACCAAATCGACTCCGGAAGGGGCGAGGGATTTTCTCGTTCCAAGCCGGCTTCAGGCGGGCATGTTCTATGCGCTGCCCCAGTCGCCGCAGTTGTTCAAACAGCTCTTGATGGTGGCTGGATTTGACAAGTACGTTCAGATTGTCCGGTGCTTCCGGGACGAAGACTCGCGTGCCGATCGTCAGCCCGAATTCACCCAGCTTGACGTCGAGATGTCGTTCATCCAGCCGGAAGACATCATGGACGTGGTCGAAGGATGCCTGGCAAGAATCATGAAGGAGATCAAGGGTATCGATATTCCTCGCCCGTTTCCTCGTTTGATCTACGCGCAGGCTACGGACAAGTACGGCATTGATCGACCGGATACCCGATTTGAGATGCTGCTTTCGGACATTACCGACATCGCTTCCGTCTGCGAGTTCAAGGTGTTCAGCAATGTGGTAAGCTCACGCGGAGTCGTCAAGTGCCTGGCGGCGCCGAAAGGCTCAGAAAAGGTTTCCAGAGCCCAGATTGATCAACTCGATAAATGGCTGCAGAACGACTACGGCACCAAAGGCCTGGCCTGGTGGCGGGTCGAAGCCGACGGCAACACAGCCAAACTGACGGGAACGATCGCAAAATTCTTCAGCGATGACCAACAGCGGCAGATCATCAAACGCTGTGGAGCCAACCCGGGTGACCTCGTCTTGGCTGTAGCGGCCAAACCTGCCGTGGCAAACGCTGCCCTGGCTGCCCTTCGGTCGCGACTGGCGGAGGAATTGGGTTTGATCCAGCCAGACATGCATAATTTCTGCTGGGTGCTCGACTTTCCGCTGCTCGAATACGACGAGAACGAAAAACGCTTCGTTTCGGTACACCATCCGTTTACGGCGCCAAAAGAGGAAGACCTGGATCAACTCGACAAGGATCCGTCAGCGGTGCGATCCAAAGCCTATGATGTCGTTTTGAACGGGATCGAGATCGGCGGCGGCAGCATACGTATTCATCGCCCGGAGATTCAGCAAAAGATATTCCAACTGCTTGATATCGGTCCGGAAGAAGCTCAGCAGAAATTCGGTTTTCTGTTGGAGGCGCTGAAATTTGGGGCGCCGCCTCATGGCGGGATCGCTCTGGGCCTTGATCGGCTCGTGATGCTCCTTGCCGGATTGAGCAGCATCCGCGACGTAATTGCGTTCCCCAAGACTCAGCGGGCTCAATGCCTGCTGACCCAGGCACCGTCACCGGTCTCAGCCAAGCAGCTGGAGGAATTGTCGATACGCGTGGTGACACCCGTACAAAAATAAGGTAAGAGGTCGAAATGAGTAATAAGGGGCCTGACGATGTCAACTGAGGAGCATGTTGACCAGGAAAGAGCGGAAAAGGCCGTCCGGGAGCTGCTTCTGGCGATCGGAGAGGATCCCGACCGTGAAGGTCTGAGACTTACCCCGCACCGCATCGCCAACATGTATGCCGAGTTGTTTTCCGGGGTACGGGAAGACCCGGGAAAACATCTGGAGACCTTTTTCACCGAACGCTACGATGAAATGGTCATTGTGCGGGACATTTCCTTCCATAGCGTTTGTGAGCATCATTTTATGCCGTTTATCGGCACCGCCCATGTTGCCTATATGCCTGACGGAAGGGTCGTGGGCGTCTCCAAGTTGGCCCGGGTGATCGAAACGTTCTCCCATCGGCCTCAGGTTCAGGAGCGACTAACGACCCAAATCGCCGATCTGATCATGAGCAAGCTTCAGCCCAAAGGGGTCGCTGTTGTGCTCATGGCGGAGCACACCTGCATGACCATCCGAGGGGTCAAGAAGCCTGGCTCAAGAATGATTACTTCCGCTTTACGGGGGATCTTTAAGACCAATCTCGCCACTCGTAGCGAATTTATGTCTTTCTTCCAAAACGGACGCTGAGTCTGGATCGAAAGACTTGGCGAAAATCATAAGGGCGCCATTTCAGCTATCTTGAACTTGCATAGATCTGGTCTTGACGCTGAAGCCAATGGCGCAGGTTGTTCGTAGACATGTGTCGGCCCGGACACTGGGTGCTCTTGAGCTCGCCGTGGCCATAGACGTGCTCGGGGGGAATGTTATATCTGTTCATCAGAAATGCGATAAGTTTCCTTAGCATTTCCATTTGTTCCGCCGACGGATACTGCTGCTCGAAATCACCGACCAGACAGATGCCAATGCCGTGCTCGTTGTAGAAATTCCCGGGTGTTTTGCAGTGAGCCCCGTGTTTCTGCTTCAACCACCGAGAACCGACCTCCACCAGGCCGTCCGGTGTGTCCGTACCGTTTCCGATGACGAAATGATACCCCAGTTCGTCCCACCCATTCACTTGCCGATGCTGCTTGTCGAATGCTGCAGCGCCGCCGGTCGGGCTGGCGCTATGATGAACTACGATTGCGTTCCACTGCCGATCCGGAACCGGCGGATACCAGTTTGACGGAACGGCGCCGTCCGGCCACGCCCGATTGTTAAACGCAGGAGACAACCATTGACTGACTTTCCTTGCCTGTACCGATGAATTGGCAACTTGCTTGGTCGCACTGGCCCCAAAGACCGGTTTGGGCAAGTCGGGCAGAACGGCTACCTTATGCGAACAGCCTGGTAGTAAAGCAAAGACAACTCCGGCCAGGAAAGGCAGATAGGGGTATAAGCGTCGCGTTTGCGTAAACATCCGTCCTTCCGGCCTCCATCTGCCGTTTTGTTTAATGAATCGGGCGCACCAAGAAAAGTATCGGCTGAATGGTGGAATTTCACAACTTGTTCTTGCCATAATCCGTTACTCTGCCCTCGGCAGGCGGCTTCCGTGCTATTCGAGGTAGCCAAGGTCCGATAGCCGTTCGGCTATCAGGCGCTGCTCTTCTTCCGTGTAAACTTCCTGTACGGCAGGCTGGGGTTCGGCCTTCCTTGGCGGTCGGAAGCAAACCTTTAGTGCCGGATCAAACAGATCCGATAGCACCTTGCCTTCCATATCGGCTGGGACTTCCAGCCCCAACATTGCCAACAACGTTGGCGTGATATCCGCGATCTCGGCATTTCTGCGCTTGCCGGCGATCACATGCGGGCCATTGACAGCAAAAATCCCCTCCACACGATGGGTGCCTCCGAGCCGGCCGTTCAAAGCCCATTTAACCGGCGATCTTCCACGTATCTTGCGCACCGCCGCCAGCCCCGTTGCGGGTACCAATAGCAAATCCGGCAGGGATCGATCGGCGTCCGTTTCGCAATTGTATACAACTTCGGGTCTGAGCACTTCTTGAAAAATGGGCTGCCCCGTTTTCCTATCTCGAACCTCGGTGAACTGTTCAATCAGGCGGTTGCGCAGATTCTCATAGTCATTGGGATCGACCACTCCTGTGGGCTGGCGACCCTTGAGATTGATATAGAGGAAGCCATACATTCCGGCATGCATGACGCACGCTTGTGTTCGTTCCCAGTCAATGGCGAGGTCGCGTTCGATGGTCATGTTGGGCTGAGTGAAACGCCCGCCTCGCTTCTTTGTATGCCGATACCACAAATGCTCCAGACGGGTGCGCGCCTGAGAAAACATGCTTGTGAAGTTCAAGTATCCCCACTGCTTCAAGAGCAGATTGGGTTGGGCCCTGCCGTCGAGCGAACCATGTCCGTGGTCCGACATAATCACCAAACTCGCCCCTTGCTCATTGGCCAGATCGACCAGTTCGGCCAGACATTCATCCAGAACCTGAAAACAGCTGCTGACCATCCGATGTTTGGCCGGATACTTTTTTGCGCCTTCCTGGCTCAGGAATTTCCAACACTTGTGCTGGATGTTGTCCACCAGTTTGAACAAAACCATCAGTACATCCCAGCCATACTCCTCGGTGCATAATCGGGCCAGTTCAACTTCCTGCCGGAAGTGTTTCTTGATGTATTCAAGGTTCTCGCGGATTTTCGAAATTCCGCCGAACAGTCCGCGCTGCCAGTTGGTGCTGTAACTGTAGTCAGGAATGCGTTCAAGTATCTTTTGTTTAAGCCTCGCAGGGTATGTAAACTCGGCCTTGATCGAAGGCGTTTCAAATCCGCTCACGACAAACCCGTTCATCGGCTGGGGCGGATACGTCATCGGCAGATGAATAGACCCGCAGCGCAAGTCGTTCTCCGAGAGTATCTGCCAGATGGTTTTTTCCTGAATCTGAATGGTACTGTTGAACGACAAGGTATTGGTTTCAGGATCATACCGCTCGAAATCCAGCACGCCGTGTCGGCCAGGCCCTTTGCCGGTCATGAAGGTGGTCCATGCGGCGGGAGTTATCGGCGGACGGGTGCTGCGCAGTATGCCGCTTGCCCCTGTTTCTATCAGTTGTTTGAGTGCAGGCATCAGCCCGAGATCCATCATCGGTTCGAGCACATCAAACGTCGCCCCATCGAGACCGACGATCAGAATTCGTTCGGTAATTTTTTCTGCCTTCTCATTACGTCGTTCCGTCAATTCACAGCTCCTGCAGCCACACCGGGTCCATCACCAGGCCGGTTCGATCCGCCCATGATGAATATCGTAAGTAGTGTATCCTTTCCAGAAATCCCGGTCAAACTGAAAACCTTTCTTTCCCGCCTCGGCTTCTATTGTCACGGTCCCGGCTTTCGCCAGACTTGGCTCGACAGTCTTTCCAAGGGCAGGTCACCTGTGCCAAAGTTGCTTCGGCTGCGATTATCGATTACGAACAGCCCGCCGGGCTTGAGAGAATGATACAAATTGGAAAACATCTTGTTCCCTTCGGCGGCACGGACCAACACGCACAGACAAACAACGACGTCAACCGGACGATCAAACGCACGGGCTGAAAAATCAAATACGCGGGCCTCAACGTCGGGGGACTGTTCCCGGATCGCCTCGATAACACGCGTGCTGATATCTGCCACGATCAGTTTTGAACCCGACGGCAGAACGTCGCGCAGCTCCATCGGCTCATAGGAATACAGGGCGGTCCAGGGAAGCCGGCGCAACAGGCCGTCCAGATTTCGCAATCCTGCCCGAAGACGATTGGCCCACCAGGAAAGGTCCTGGCCCTCGCCGGCACGAATATGACGGCTCAAGAGCCTCGTCGCCGCCCCCGGTCCGACCTCCAGCACCGTTGGAGACTCGAGCTTAAGCGCTTTGAGCCAAACGGCAAGCTCGCCAAACGTTTCACGATGCCTCTGTGGCCAAGTTGTCGTATGTACGCTCTGTTGCTGACTCATCCTCAATCCCTGATCGATTGTTTTGACCTAACCATACGAAATCGCTTCCTCGATCGCAAGAACAGACCCTTCGGCGAAACGGATTCGCCGGCCTGTCCAACGGACAGCCGTGCTTGAAAATGCCACCGCTGACCGATATAACTGTCATAGCTTCACACCGAAGCCTGACCCTAACCTCTGTGTGGGCGAGGTCATACAGCGGTCAGGGAAAGCAACGCAGGTATTGTGTTAGCAAACATTGCTGACGAAACTTTGGGCCAACTGGCGGCGCTTTTCGACAGCAGC